>Ga0182741_1000913_pt1 | contig 41586 bp, 37 predicted proteins | sample eDN5th37CBELigOP_FD_128874 | JGI IMG/M metagenome (GOLD analysis project Ga0182741, IMG submission 128874) | Enriched Organic Plus compost microbial communities from Emeryville, California, USA - eDNA 5th pass 37_C BE-Lig OP (version 2) (version 2) ... | reverse complement strand
TTGGTGGATCAGATGGTACAGCATAGTTTTTTGCAGATAATGATTCATGATAACCTTCGCTTTTTTACCGCAAAGGTGTGTTATTCACCCGGGGCATGCCCCGGGTGAATAACACCGAAGCAGACTGAAATCATTCTGCACTAGTTGTTGCCGAAGTTGTGTAGGTATTGTTGCCGATTATTGTGTACCCTTATTTGCCAAAAGTTGTGTATTCTTATTTACCGATTACAAAGGGATAACAACCACGTCTCCCTTTTTGATATTGTATGCAAAATCAATCAATTGGTTGCCAATATAATTTGGCCGTGTCTCCTCTGGATATTTTTTTTCGATAGTCTCTGCGAGAAAGCCTTTCTTTTTGTCGTCTTTGTATGCAGCTTGGATATCTTTTAAATTCACGGCATCATAGCCAATCGCGATGTAGGCAAAATTGACAAAATCTTCATAGTATCGGCCAGATTGCGTTCTTACGAACCAATAATCACGATTGCTGTCTATTTTCGTTATATGCGCTTCAATTCTTTCTAATTCAAGGTTTGGCATCAATTGTATTTTTAAAAGCTAACAAAATGTTTAATTCTTTACTACTATATAGCAACCCTTTTCAGCGTTGAGTTCGTCTTACTAAAATCAACTTCTTCAAAGTCACGTCGAGCAATTTCCTCAACACCTTTATCTTTCGTTTCCAATATATGTGACATATACTTCAACTTTCTTTTTACATTTTCAATCAGGTCACACCATTTTATGACCCATATTTCTATGTTTTTATTCTCATTTCTAAAGTAGAAATATGGATTATCTTCGTCTTTCTGTCTGCCTGAAATCTCAAATCCCGCATCGTGATTGATATCTGAACTTATTAAAAGGATTTTGAAATTTATATTGCTGCTTAAGGCGCTCAGTTTTTCAATCTCCCTTGCATATTTCATTACTTGTCCCAATTCTTTAGGGCTAATTTTTACTTTAGGTGCCTTTAACTCTACAATCAATACCTCCCGCCGTTTATAATCTATGATTCGTTCGTTATACATAAATAAATCGGTAATAGATTTCACGGGTCGGTCTTGAATATCATTGATATTGTCTTCTGTTTTTGAAGGTTTATATGCAAGGCAATTATCTCGTAAAGTCGATAAATTATTTTCCAAATTTCTATCAGATAGCAACTTAGTTGTTTCGTTGTATTCTTCGCCAAACACCCAAAGCATTTTTTCCAGAAATTTGTGTAGTTCTTTACGCTCCCTAACATGCTTCGAGATTTCGCTGTATACCAATTTCTCAAGAAAATCTATGTGTTCCATTTTCCTTGCAACCTTATCGGAAAACTCAATAATATTTTCTAATTCGGTTCTTCCGAGCAGCTCCGAAAATTTGGTTATCAGTTTATTGTTTAATTTGAGAATGCTCGCCAATATCCTGTCCAATTCGCCGTTTGATATTGTCCTATCAATTAATGGATAAACGATTTCTCTTAACTTATTGTCCTCGTTAAGCAAATGGTAGCGATCCTCTACCATATATGCCACCTTATCGAACAATACTACTTTAGACTTGGAACTCGATTTCTCTTTATAGGGATAATAAACATCATTTTTTAATCGTTCAGTGAAGTTGTCATACTCCTTATTCCGGTCTTTGAAGAATGTATTAAGATTATCTTTGACTAACTCCCTGTATTTCTTCCATCCTTCATCCAGATCGTCTAAATCTATATTTCTATTTATGTCGGCAGATAACGTTGGCGAAGATATATAGATAAACCAACCTCCGGTTTTCGGGCTTAGCCAGCTCGCGTCAAACTCAAATCCGTTGGCTATCGTTTGTAGGCCGGCGTTTTGCGTGGTTAGAAAAACTTTGATTTTATCAAAGTTTTTTATCTGCATAAAATCAAATAATACTTTGTGTGTTTTTCCCTTTAAATCGATGTAGTCGGCTATTTTCTTAATCGGACTTCCAACCACAAATTTCTTTGGATCAATCTTTTCTCCATTGATAAAAATATTTAGCTCTTTATTGAATATTTTAAGAGGATATCGTTCGAATATAGCATCTACTATATTGGGATACAGTAGTTTGTCAATGATTTTTTTCTTAGGTTCTTTATCTGTAACCGTCGCATCATATAAGTTGGAAATGGTTACTTTATAATAGGTGTTGTGATTTTTCCCTTTTAAAATTTCTTCTTTGGTATCAATATCCACATCAGAGACGTTTATGTTCTTACCAAAGCTATCGAAGGTCAATGGAATGTATGTTTTAGAAAAGTTTTTGTCTCTATCAGAATAACCTACCGTTTCAATTTCAACAGATTTGCCAATCTGAAATGAGGCAAATCTACCGATACCTTTTCCTCCATCCTTGTTGGTTGTACCGATATTAAGGAGCTTTGTTTCCAAATCCGAGACATGTACACCTGTTCCGTCATCTTTTAAAGTGATTTTTTTTATGATAAGCGGATGTAATTCTTCGGGTTTAACGTAATCAATGTCTATCCAAATATTTTTGCTTTTTGCTTGGACTGAGTTATTAATCAGTTCGCAAAAAGCTGCAAACGTGCTGATGTAGTTAGCGAAGAGTTCATTAACTAATCTAGAGTGTGTGGTGAGTTTTCTGCTCATTCTTAGTAGTTGTTAGACAGTAGCAAGATATTTTTTGTATCTAGCATGTGCCCTTTTTTAATCGCTTTGGTAGGTTCTGAAATATTTGTATTACGCTATTATATATATATTATGCTCCAAAGAATTGCTTTCTGTTGATTTTAAAATAATCTAACATTACCGCAATATTACTTTTTAGATCAGCTTCCAATTCATTGGGGGGAGTTAAGACGCGATTAAATGCATGTTTTTCAAATGCGATGGCTGATTTAAACACACTTTTTATGATTTCATTTTTAGAAAAATAGTCTTTGAGAATATCAATTTCGATAGCGTTTAATGATTTTTTGATATCTCCTATTCCAACTTTGGAATTTGCAATTTTCAGGGCCATTTCTATTGTCCTATTTATGCCATCTTCGCCCAAGTTTCCATACTTGAAGCCGGCTCCCAGAACCTGTTTACGCGCCTCATGTTCTAAGAATGCTATGTCTTTAAGTAAATAGTCTAGAATTAGGAGACTGTGTGATAAGAATATATATATGGCACGAAGTGCGATTTCTTTCTTTTGCGGATCAAAATAATTTTTTAGGAAATACCTTAAAAATAATACAGTCTTATTGTATCCACTAAAATCAAGTTCATCTAACAGCCTTGATTTTGATGCTTCATACAAAGTTTTCCAGGTTTGATTATTAAATTCTTTATAACTAATAATTTTACTTAAAGAGGTCAAGAACTCTTCTTCCGATAGACGGTTTGCTAGATCGTAATTTAATTTTTGCAGAAAGTTGCCATCCAAGAGAGTTGTGTTATGCCGCATTGCATAGTTTTTGACCGACTCTTTCTTTTCAGATGTAGCAACAACGCAGCTATCAAATCCGAGGAGTTGTTGAAGTCCTTTCGCCCATAGTATTCTTTCAAAAGCTTTTGGAGACTTTTTGTTTTTTATATCAACATTAGTTCTTTCTCTTCGCATGATCGAGACACGCCCATATAGAAATAAATCTATATCCGTTATTTCATTCCTTTCGAAATAGTATATGATTCCTCTTACAACATAGTAACCGCTATTGAGGAAATATAGTCGCAATTTTTCTTCAATTAGCTCTCCTTTAAATAGTTCCATTTGATTTTCCATTCTTCTAATATCTCATTGTGCGAAGAAGATCCGTTATATCAGCTTGTACAACGCTATGTTTTTTTCGACGTATTTCCATCCTATGTTGTTCGGGACCTTTATAATTCGAAACGCTTGTGCTTTTAATAATAGGATCTAATGTGGAATGTTCCGCCAGCTCTCCTTGTTGGATTACCTCTAACGCCACCTCAGCAACATCATATTTTAATAATCTCATAAAGTACCTTGTGCCGAAACTATGCTCAAGTTGTATCACCCTGTTAAATTCTAAAATTTGATAATCTTCACCAATTGCGGTACAAGGTCCGACGCGTTCTCCGCGTAATAGTTTTTTTAATGTGTTCTGAAGCATCAGGTAATCCTGTATTTTCCCTCGACCGGATGAACTTATTTGCATACCGTAGATTAAGGATGCTATAAAAGATTTTGCTAAATCTAAAATGTCTTCTTCAAAAGGATTACCGAATTTGGCAAAGGATGACGGTTTAGTTAAATACACCTTTGAATGAGTGAAATTGCTAACTTCATTGAAGTCATACATGCCAATAGACTTAAGTTTACTTATCAGATCTTGTCCTAGTATGCGAGTGGCAATCTCCAAAGAAACACAACCGTCTTGTGATATAATTTTGTCCAACTCTACGATTTTTGCTGAATCAGACGAACTCAATGAGTCTAAGACCTTTGATGTTTTATATATTCCATCCCTTTTAAAAAGATTCCCGTTGAAATAGGTTTTTGAGTCGTCAATTTCTTCGCAATCTACTAATCCTATTTCTTCCGCTTGCTTGAATAGAGATTTGTTTGTCTTATTGTCTAGTCGGTATGTATCTGAAATATAATCCTTTAGGAGACTTTCGTCAATTGGTTTGTCAGAAACGTGATTTGCGAGTTCGATTGCTGCTTTTTGGTATGTCGAAGCGTCTGCTTCTTCAAAAATATCAGCTGTATGGTTTAAAACACTCGACGTAGTAACGCCCAATACCGAAATATTCCCATTGTTGTCATAGTCAATTAATTGCGCGTCCTTAAGGGTTTCTTTAATGACAGGTAATTCGAGTCTTTTGTTAATTCCAGAGTTTTCAGCTATTATATTTACCTTTTCCTTATTTAAGAGCGTCTCTTCATGTGATGCAGCGAGGTTGGATAAAAATATTCCACTTTTTCCAGCTAGTTGAAGCTCGTCAAAATTATTGCTGTTGAATTCCTGAATTTTTTTTGTGTGGTGAATTATCCAGGCCCCCTTGGTTCGATTCTCCATATTCTAATGTGTAAAGTATCGTACATCTAAAATTACTTATGACTTAATATTTTCGTTTGTTTTTTGACCTTATTCTTCAACTTCCCTTTTGTGAATAAGCCGGTGATTTTGGTGGATTTAGTTTGCTCTTATCATATCACTGCGCATTAGTTTCTAAACATTACGATATGAATCTTTCCTTTCGCCTCGGCTAAAACCTTATTCGGTATTTTCTTAATCAGAGAATAGTAATACGGCTTCCGTCCCTTGCCCTCTTTATTTATGTCTTTCTTGTCTGTTTTTACAACGTATTCATGCAATGAATTGCTTAGCCTAGTGGCGACTTCACTTATTGTTACTTTTTCTTTGAAAGTTTCAAACAAGTTAGTCACAATATGTTCCGCAAGAAATTCGTCGCCTTTTTTGTAACTTGATAATACGATGGTAATCTTTTCGTTCAGGAGGCGCTGATCGTAAGACGTTTCTTCGTGTGGTCCCTCTTTTTTTCGAAACACGATCCTGGCTTTGGTTGCTTCAGGAAGGGAATCAAATGAGGGAATCTCAAAGTCCGGATTTCCAAATTCAAAATATCGTAAGCCGAAGATTAGGGAAATTTCGTCCACGGAATCCAGTTCAATACCTCCGGTTCCCGCTAAAACTGCATCAATGGTTTTTCTATTCACCTTAGATAAGAAAGCAATGTCAATCGGTTCTAAACAGAACTTTTTCATATACTTTTTCAGTATTTTAGCAAACTCTTCAAGCACTGTCACCCGCAATAAAAATTAATTAATATAAAATCCTTGGATTTTTATTTTTATATATTTATCTTTGCTTTAGTTAATTAAGCGACGATTATGAGTAGGGGATATTCCTCTACTAATACGATGTCACTCATGAACGAAACCGTCAATTTCCCCATGAGTAGACTGTGAGCTCGCCCATTTATTGAATTATGTTACCTTTGTGGTACCATATTCAATAGGGTGAGCCTCATGTCAGACTTTTGGGGAACCAAGTTTCGGCTTGGTGGCTCTTGACGGTGCCAGTTCAAAAGCGTTGAGGCTCACCCTATTGGTTTATTCCAGTCCGGTTTTCTCATAGCTTATTGAGTTGATATCGTTTACATAACCGAAAAGATTATGGAAACGACATCCGCCAAACCGCCAAAGTACCCGTATCGCAAGCCACTTGCGTATGATATCGCAATTTGCGACACTAAATGGGTACAGCCCCAATCCCTACAATCACTTTTAAAGAACGTAAAAAGAGGCCCTGTGTAGGTCCACCGAAAAATAACGCAGTCGTAGGAAGCGCGTAGGAGGGAGGTACATTAAAAAGACCTACCCCCAAAAGCACGGCCATAAAAAAGCCCACTTCCTTGGTTGCTACCGACCCCAATGCTGAAAGAAAAACCCGTTTTTTGTTCAGGTTGGAGCAGGTGTTTATTTTCGGTTACTATGCAATAGCAAAAAGTAGACGCTTTTTTCCATACTTGCAAATAATCGAGAAATTTTTCTTCGGTGTTGGCGGTCCGTTTCGAAACTCATTTTTTTCTAAACCGTTAGTTAACAATGCTGAATGAAATTAAATTTGCGCATAGGGGAGGGGTTTGTACTTTCCAGATATAAACTTAAATACGCTCTTATACAATATCTCAGCCTGTTGGTTGTCTCAACGATCATGTGTTTGGAAGCCCACGCACAGAGCCCCGAATCCTCGGGGCCTGTGCCGTTGGGCAATGGATCATTTGCAGAAATTGTTACCGAAGATGCAGAATCCCATTCCGGCATGCTGGGCATACACGAGGTAGGAGAGAAGATCTATCTGGAGATTCCCGACTCACTCCTTGGCCGCGATATCCTGACGATAAACCGCATAGCCAACGGATGGGCAGGCGATAAACCCTTCGACCCGTTCCTCAATTTCATCGGTTACAGTGGTGATCTCGCTAATGAAAGCCTGTTCCGGTTTGCCAGGGAATCCGATGATGCCATCGTCATATATCCGCTCGATTATTCAAGCAGGGTACAGGCAGATGATGGCACGTTGCGGTTGTCTGCCAATGCCGATGTTCTGCCCGTCCTCCACAGCTTTCCGGTACTGTGCCGCAACAGATCAGACGATGGATCACTGGTGGATGCCACGGAATTCTTGTCGGGGGACAATACCATCATGACCTTTTCCGGTTCGCTGCGTCGTAAATTTAAGGTAGGAGCCATGCAGCCGCAGCATTCGGCGGTTTCGGAAGTGGAGGTAACCGATGGCCATCTGATTACAAGCAGTATCAAAACCTATAGCTACAACAGCGAAACCGTACGGTTGGGCATGCGTTCGGTGTGGTTCCTATTGCCCATTATTCCGTATGAAATCCGTCATCCCGACCACCGGGTGGGCTATTATACGCAGACAGCTACAGACTACGGTAACGCCTATACGCCGCAGCAAAACCTGCGGATGGTGAAACGGTGGCGCATGGAACCGCGCCCAGAAGACCGGGAAGCCTATTTCCGGGGCGAACTTGTCGAACCCGCCAAACCATTGGTGATCTACATCGATCCGGCCATGCCCGAAGCGTGGGTGCCCTACATGATACAGGGCATCAACGACTGGCAGCCCGCCCTGGAGCAGGCAGGCTTTAAAAACGCTATCCGTGGTGAGCGGGTGCCGCCCGGATTGGAAAGCCGGATGATGGGCGATGCGCGCTATCCGATGGTCTGCTATAAACCGAGCCGCGTACGGAATGCAACGGCGGAACTCGTTACCGATCCCCGCAGTGGGGAGATACTCAACGCACACATCGCGTGGCATCACGGAGCCATGGCCAACATCATCCAATGGGGAGCTGTAATGGGGGCTATACACAGACCTGAACTGCGCGGGGATAATACGGATACGGCTTTCATCGGCGCAATGATCCGCAAAATCATAGCGCATGAGGTGGGCCATGTCCTGGGGCTGGTACATAATTTCGGAGCATCATCCACGGTACAGGTAGAAAACCTCCGTAACTCCGGCTGGCTGGCTACAAACCCTATCAGCCCGTCCATCATGGATTACGTTCGTGTCAATTACGTAGCGCAGCCCGGAGATAGCGTGTCCCTGCCGGGATTGATTCCCCGCATCGGGCCGTATGACCGATGGGCCGTTGAATGGGGATATCGGATTCATCCGCCGCATGATGGGATAAAGACCTCAATCCTGCTCGAAGAATGGACAAGCAAAAAACTGCATGACCCAAACCTGTGGTACGGCGATGAGGATCGGGTAGACGATCCGCGCTGCCAAGCCGAGGATCTCGGGGATGATCCGGTTGTTGCCGCGACTTACGGAATGGCTAATCTGGAACGACTGGCGGACAGCCTTTCTGAGTGGAACAGAGGTAAGGGGCATTCCCATTTGCGGTATACCGACTTATTCGATCAATATGCCAACTATGTGAAGCATGCGGCTGTCGCGCTCAATGGCGATGAGGAAAGATGCCGGGCCGCGTTGGCGTTTTTAAATAGGTACTTTTTCACGTATCCGCCCTGGTTTCCGGCGTCCGACCCACAGCGGGTTCTCCCGTCAGAGTTGGAAGGTGCGATGACAAGGCTCATGCGTGAAATAATTCCGCTGCTTCTCGTCCGTACCGCCGGGCGCCCGGATGGTCCTTTTGCTTTTGACATGCAGGATATGCTGTTCGCAAGCGACTCCGGGCCGGCTGCTGCTGCCGCCTTTAGGCGGGGTATGCAGGTAGCCTACACCGAAACACTGACCGGCATGCTTTCCGATAAAGCGGCCGCGGAGTTTCCCACACTGACCCATGAGGCCCGGCTTAGGCTGTCAATGGCAGCGGATGATTTACTTCAGCTGCTGTCGGATGAGCTGGACGTTACCACTGACTTACTACAGAAAACACATTTATCCGCATTAATCCATCAATTAACCAACAAATTAAATTAGCTTATGAACCACTTTTTATCTGCTTTAATATGCAGCGTGATGCTGTTGTCTCACCATCCCTCGCGAGGCCAGACGTTCTATGACCCGTCTCCGCTAACGGTGCGCATCGGCGAGGCACTCCCGGAATCTTTCTACGATAAGATACATCATGCGGTCGATGCCTCCACCGGAAAGGATACGGCCGTCAAACTTTCCGACTACCGGGATAAATTGATCATCCTTGATTTCTGGGCGAACTGGTGCAAACCGTGCATTGGTTCCCTGATAAAACTGGATAGCATAAGCCGGAAATTGGACGACGATCGTTTCGTCGTTTTGGCGGTCACCCAACAGCCCGGGGAGATGATCGAACCCGTACTGGATCGTTTTCATTGGGAGCTGCTTTCCATTGTTTCGGATACGATCTTATCGCAGATTTTTCCCCATGCGGGGTTGCCGCACCAGGTATGGATAAAGGACGGGAAAGTGTTTGCCGTTCCCAAGTGGCATTTCGCCACGGCAGAGAATATCCTGAAAACATTGAGTGGCGAACGCCCGTATATGCTCTCCAATATCCAGGATCTGGCGCTGGATCCCCTGCGGCCGATGTTCAAGGGTACGAATGGGGCAACCGGGCTCTGGTTTGAGCATAAGTATGCCCGCATAGCACGCAACGTGCCGGATTACCGCGTGGAAAGCGTGAAATACGTATTGAAGGGAGATACCACGATCCTGTATTGCAACGCGCAGCCCATCGAGCAGCTTTTCTATCAGGCGTACGAAAAGCAGATTTTTCCGCACCTGGGCTGGGAGGACGGCCAGGGATTGATCTGGCAGATCAGCGACAGCCTGCGGGAGAAACTTTTCGGGAACCGGCCGCAGCTGCTGGCTAGCAATACACCGCAGGACGACTCGGCTTACCTGGCTTGGCGCGATGCGAACCTATACGGCTACGAACTGCGCTATCCGGAAAGGCTTGCGGAAAAGGAGGCCCGGTATTTCATGCAGCAGGATCTGAATGCTTTCTTTGGAACATACCTGGGGCTTAATGCCAAAATTGGCCCCGGACCTAAGCACCGGTACGGCGTGCTCTGCCTATTGGGTACCAAAGCGGAAGCACTGCATCTATTGACCAAAGGCTTGGATGAAGATAGAAAGGCCGACACATCCGAATACCATTTTAAGAATGCACGGTACCACACGCAGTTTGTTTTATCCATGGTGGGGGTGGCGGCCAGGCATGCCAAGGATGGAGGCTTTACAGCTCCGGTGGTAGACAGCACCGGCATAGATGGGAATACGGTTGTCAGCATCCATTTTCCCAAGGCAATGAGAACCGGTTGGACGCTGGCCCGGATTAACCGGGAATTGAAGCGTTACGGCATGTATATCCGGCCGGAAGAGCGGAACGTACCCGTGGTTTATATTACGGAACGAAAGGGTATAAAAGATTTATTGTCAACCTACTAGTGTGAAATCATGAAGAAATATATTTTTAGTTGCCTGTTTATTTGGCTGGTATGCAGCTTTTTCTGCGTGGTTGCGCAGCCGCTTTTGGTGGGGCATGTCAGCTCCGATTCCGGTGAGGCCTTACCGGGCGCATCCATCCGCCTTCAGCGCAGCGGGGAGGTCATTCCCGTTGATGCCGGGGGAAATTTCAGGCTCCGGTTGCCTGATGCCGCCGATACGCTGTTGGTTACCCATATTGGCTTTAAGGCGCAGAAAGTGCCGGTCGGGCCTGCGGCAGCAGGCGTGCTGAATATCCGGTTATTGGCCGATGCCAATACCCTGCAGGAAGTGGAAGTGAATACCGGATATTATTCGGTACCCAAAGAACGTGCAACAGGCTCATTTACGCACGTGGGTAGCGACCTGCTCAATCGCAGCGTTGGGCTCAATATCCTCGATCGCTTGGAAGGGGTAACCAACGGCTTGCTTTTCGACCGCCGGAACCTGACGGGAGAAAATGTGGGTGGCGCACCGGACCTGCGTGTTCGTGGGCTCAGTACAATCGAAGCAAACTCTGCACCGTTGATCATTGTCGATAATTTTCCGTATGAGGGAGATATCTCGGCCATCAACCCGAATGATATTGCGTCAATCACCGTCCTGAAAGATGCTGCCGCGGCCAGCATATGGGGAGCAAGGGCGGGAAATGGCGTTATCGTCATTACGACCAAGCAGGGGCATTACGACCAGCCGGCCCGGGTTTCGTTCAATAGCAACGTCAACGTCAACGCCAAACCCGATCTGTTCTACAATCAAGGGTTCCTCCCGCCAGCCACGGTGATGGAAATACAGAAAGATCTTTTCGAACGCGGAGCATATGCTGAGAGCGACCGCACCCGTATACCGCTTTATGCCGAATTGTTGATTGAACGGCGGGACGGTATGATTGGCGATGACGAATTCGAAAGGCGTCGGTCCGCCATGGAGCAACATGACATCCGAAGGGACTGGCTGAATTACCTGGCGAGAACAGGGGTTACGCAGCAATACTTTGCAAGTGTGCAGGGCGGGGGCGGCAGCGTTAATTACTCCATCTCGGCGGGTTATGACAACGAACAGGGAAGTCTCGTTGGGAATGGCCGTAGCCGCATGAGCCTCGGTATACAGAATAACTTTAAGGTGAACCGTAAAATATCGGTAAGCGGTTCGGTGTGGTATACCGGTGACACGGAGCGAAATGATGGCATCCCTTTCAGTACCATCGGCAATGCACTTATCTATGAAAGCCTGAAAGATGAAAGCGGGCAACCGAGCCCTGTGAACACCCAGCGTTATCGATATGCTTATCATAAACAGGCAGAAGCTGCTGGCCTGCTGGACTGGATGTACAGGCCGCTTGATGAAGTAAATCTTACCGAAAGCACAAATAGAAGCAGAAACCTGCGCCTGAATTCGGGTATCCAGTATGCGCTTCTGCCCGGATTGGACCTACAGGCTAACTACCAATATACGCTGAGCAATGCCGGCAGCCAACGGATACTCGATAAGGATAGTTACGAGGCACGCGACCTGATAAATAGGCTGACTGATATGAACGGCAACCGCATCATTCCCTATGGAGGTATCCTCGAAATGGGCGCCCCTGTTGAAAGCAATAGTCATTCGGGCCGCGTTCAGGTCAATTACCGCCGCACATTCTCACAGGAGCATGAGCTAACCATGCTGGCAGGTGCAGAGATCAGGCAGTTCTTGTCTGTCAGCGGCTCTGGAATGCGGCAGTACAATTACAACCCGGACACATGGACCAGTACCAGTATTTTCGATTATTTAACCTATTATCCCACACGGCCCTCGGGCAGCATGAGAATTCTGTCGGGTACCAGTGCACCTAATAAGACCCTAAATCGCAACCTGTCTTATTTTGCCAATGCCAGCCATGTTTTTAGGGAAAAATACATCCTGAGCGGTAGTATACGATGGGATGGTAGCAACCTGTTGGGTGTAAAGACCAACCAGCGCGGGGTGGCCCTTTGGTCGATGGGCGGCAGTTGGGAGATCAGCAAAGAAGGCTTTTATCAATCCGGAATGGTTCCGTACTTGCGGCTTCGTGCCACCTATGGCAGTGCCGGGAATATTGATAAAACGCAGAGCTACTACCCAACGATCTACGCGGCTACCGATTATCTAAGCGGGTTGCCCATCGTAGGATTGACCAGCCCCGGAAATCCCTCACTGCGCTGGGAACAGGTCAATACGATCAATATGGCAGTGGACTGGCAAACAGGGGCACAGTTCGTGGATGGCAGCATAGAAGTGTATCGTAAAAACAGCAAGCACCTGCTCGGTGCCAACCTGATGGATCCCACAACCGGAATCATGGCCCATTCAGGGTATAAGATGAATTATGGCGACCTACGGACCGACGGGCTGGACCTCCAGGTAAATTTTCATCCTTTGCGAAGAAGAGTCACATGGGATGCATCCGTCCTTTTGAATTTCAGTCGTAACAAAATCACGTATTTAAATAGGCCCGCGCCAGATTACGCTTCTAATTACATAGATGGAAACATCCCCGAGATGGGCAAGTCTGTGGATGTGCTTTATGCGCTGCCATGGTATGGCCTTAGCCCGGAAAACGGGATGCCGATGGTATTTGTTGATGGCGACCTGTCTACACAGGATTCCGATTATGAACGGTACCTGCGCGAATTAAGCTACGGCGATCTAAGGGTTGCAGGGGTGGCGGTGCCGCCTGTTGCCGGTTCCCTCAGAAATTCGGTATCCTGGAAGGGGCTTACATTCGATGTGCTTGTGGCCTATAAATTCGGGCATGTTTTCCGACGGACCTCCATCGCGCCCGGGCAGGAATTCATGAGTCTGCCTATTTACCATACCGATTATTTCAGGCGTTGGCAAAATCCCGGAGACGAGCGGAAAACGAATGTTCCGGCCGCAGCCCCCAGCAATAACATTTCCAGATCGGAATATTACCTGGATTCCGAGGCGTTGGTGTTGAGCGGGGATGTAATCCGGTTGCAGGATATCAATATCAGCTATACATTTAATGCGGATACACCGGCACCGCGGGCTTTCCGGAACGTAAAATGTTTTGTCTATGGGCGTAACCTGGGGATCCTGTGGCGGGCTAATAAGGAAGGCCTGGATCCCGATTATCCCGCTACGAATTACCCCGCACCGAAGTATTTTGCTATTGGAATTCAGACAACCTTTTAAACGAATTAAAAATGAAAAGAAAGCCGATTTTGATTTTCGTCAGCGTGCTCTTTATGGCAGCTTGCGGGCAGGAATTTTTAGATGTGAAACCTGGGGTAAGACAGCGGACTCCCTCATCGTGGGAGGACTATCTCGGCCTTTTGGATAATACCAGTAACATGAACAGTTCTTCCCATGCGCTGGGCATGATTGGAGCTGACGAATACTTCATCACGCAAGACAGGTACGAAACCTTTCCTTCCGGTGTGTTTCATAACTATCAAAAAAGAGCATATATCTGGGATGAACGGATATTTGAAGGAAATGAAACTTATTTTCTCGATTGGAATGGAGGATATAGCAATATACTTTGGGCCAACCTGGTGCTGGACGGTGTGAAATCGCTCCCTGTTGCAGAAGGGGAGCGTGAGCTGGCGGATATGGTTAAAGGAATGGCGCTGTTTCATCGGGCCTGGAACTTCTACTGCCTCGCCCAATTATTCTGTCCCGTTTATGGCCAGGGAGATGCCAACACGCAACTGGGTCTGCCCCTCCGCCTTGAGGCGGACGTGACCGTCAACGTTAAGCGGTCTACATTGGAAGCAACCTACCAGCGTATCATCCGTGATTTGGAAGACGCCATTCCGTTACTCCCAGAGGTTTCGTCCATCCAGTTCCGCCCAGGTAAGGCCGCAGTTTATGCCTTGTTGGCAAAGACGTACCTGCAGATGGGGGATTACAGGCTGGCGTACGATTATGCAGACCGATGCTTAGATTTGAAAAGGGAGTTGTTGGACTATAATCGGATCGACCTAATGTTGCCCGCTCCCTTTTCGCCCAACGGGCAGGATAATCCGGAAATTGTGTTTTTCGCCATCTGCCCCGGCAACACGACTTTCCGGCTATTGCTCACCAGCCATTATATGCAGCCGGATACAAACCTTCTGAAACTTTATGGACCCGATGACCTGCGAAGCCGGGCGTTTTTCGAGAAGACGGCAACGGGCGAATTCCAATATAAAGGCAGCTACGATGGGTCAGGTATATACAATTATTTTACCGGACTGGCCATAGATGAAATGTATCTGATCAGAGCGGAATGCGCCGCAAGATCGGGGATGGTTGAGGAAGCCTTGAACGATCTAAATTTCCTACGGAAGCATCGTGTCGAAGCGGATGGGTACACCTTGTTGTCCCACAATGATCCGAAGATCATTCTAAGTTGGATTTTGGCGGAACGCCGGCGGGAACTGGTACTGCGAGGTACTCGATGGGAAGACTTACGACGGTTAAATAAAGAGGTTGAGTTTGCCACAACCTTGGTAAGGCGTCTCGGAGAAACGGAAGTTAGGCTGGAACCCGGAAGCGTTCGATATGTATGGCCCCTGCCGGTGGAAGCCGTCAGCCTTGGAGGGTACGAGCAGAATGTACGCTAAAAAAACAGGGGCGCTTCAATTGGAGTGCCCCTGTTTGAATTATCGGCTATCTATAGTTAGGGGGCTAGCCGAGCGTATACCGGTGTATTGCCAGGGCCGGTATAGGTAGCGCCGAGGTCAAGGAAATCCTGTATGGACGGTGGATTTGCTGTTCCGATACGTTCCTTCAACTCCTCGTATGCCTCCGTGTCCTCAATCGATGACGTATTTAGCAAGACGGAGCAGATTTGCCCTGTATTGGTGGTCAGACAGTCACCGCTCGGAGTCGAGGTAGTGGGTTGTTGAGATACCTTCTGGTCTGAAGGCTGTGTTCCGGTCGCATTGACGGCGAACCACATGTTTCCACCCTGCACGAAATACATTGAACTAATTGTTTTGCTTGCTTGGAGCATGGCTATGGTACGAGCCAATTCCCAAGCCTCGGTGGACTGCTTGATTTCTGCTTTATTAACGAAATCTTTCGTTTTCTCGTGAGCCACGCCAACCTGCATGGCCATGAAAAGTACTGCGCCCGACAGCACTCCCGTGATTATGTTTTTCATCTTTTTCATAATCGTAAAAGGCATTTGTTATACGGAAATGCTTACCGTTTTTGTGATAGAAATAATATTGGTTAGTCTGGTGTCGGTAGACCAGGCCGCGGATGCCCGGTATCTGGAGCGGCAACATCCGTAAACTCTACACACGGCCCTGCGCCGGAACAGCGCGTTTCGGCAGTCGTGGAGAGATACATGGATTACTCCCTTGCTATATCGCGTGTATTTGTTGGCTTCCCTTGCTGTATTCATGAAAACAAAGGTAGGGCGGGATCAAGCGCTAAAAATTGTCAATGGCTTTGGAAATACTTGTCATTTATGGGCGGTTTCTTTAATGAAGTGCCCCGGTGTCTGCCCGGTGCTTTTCTTGAAATGCTTGCTGAACGTCGGTACGTCTGCCCAGCCAAGTTTCAGGGCGACGGCAGCAATGGATTCCCCGGCACGGAGCCGCTGCTTGGCTTCTTCTACGCGGCAGTAGCTGATGAATTGTGCAAATTTCTGCGCGTGAAACTTACGGTGAAGCTCGCGTATTCTTCGGGGCGTCGTGGCAAATACCTGCGCGGAAAGCTCGGCACTGGGTGGAGGCTGGCTGCCGTCCATGCTGGACACATAATCTGCTACCCAAAGCCGTACGGTGGCTACCAGTTGGCGGGCTCTGTGCCGGTCGGCCAGCTCGTCGCTATGTTCTTTTATTAACCTGACCATCGGCCCGTTGAGCGCATCATCGAGTGACATGCCACTGCGTGGGGGTGTGTTTAGTAAACGGTTAATCCAAAATAGAACGGATTCCGTGGAAGGGGTGGGACCCAGATAGCGGTATTCATGTGCCATTTCTTTCCTTGAACGGATCAGCTCTTCCATGGGGCTATTCCCCACTGCCGGATAACGCGTCACCCAATCGCCCTTGGGTACCACCACAGCCAGTGCGAAATGCAGCGTCTGGCCATCGGGCAGAATGTGGATGACACCGCTGCCCGGTGGGGCGTATACCTGCATGTGGTGCCGGGCCGGTAGTGATAGGACGGGCCTGGTTTGGGACGATGCCAGGGGCATAAAATTTGAACTGCCGGTGAGCTGGTAAACGAGATGCAGGTCATATAGGTGGCTCTCAATGGGGATTTCCAGCCGCGAGCCATCCACAGGGGCGAAACATGCTTCCAGCACAGCCACGAATACGTCAAATGCATCGTGCCACCGGTAGCTGAGCTGGCAACCTTCGCCAACGTAATAGGCCGTGGCGTCGTCCGGGACGAATGGCAATGAGTGGTTGGGCGCAAACGGACATCTGCTCACCCGTGTGAGCGGCATATTGGCCCGCTTAAAAAAGGGAGTAAAAGGGGTTTTCATTCCATGATTTGTCGGTTTGTATCAGCCCGACGCCGATCGCCGGGGGCTCCGCCGACTGGTTGGCCATCGGGCTGAAGGGTTAAACGGATAGGGTATCTCATACGGTCTGTGTTTTTTTCAATGTGGCTGTTCCATCGGTACGGCATCAAATTGTATACTACGCTGCTGTATGGCCATTGCCGCTGCCGTGTGCACGGGAATAACCGGAGAAAGGCCCAGGTGTCCGAGGAGATTGGCGAGCCGTTGTTCCAGGGTACCACCTACCACAGTGGCGGTAATTCCCGTATCGGAGTAAGCCTGCAGCAGCCGCTCTTCGGACGCATACCGGAACCTCTCAGAGGTTGGCCGGTGACCGTCTGCCACGAAGGGGAACTCCAGTGGCAGGTGGAAGAAACGGTCATAATGCGTCTGCGCATATGCCTTTACCACCGCTTCGAAACTGCGGATCTGGTGCCGGAAGAGTGTCCACTCCAACGGGTGGAGCAGTTTTTTCAGTTTCATGAGCCAGGGGCTTTCGGCAGGGTCTGCGCCCGTGAGCAACCGGGTACTACCATACAACCATTCCTGGAGGCTGCATCCGTCCGAGATAAAGCGATCCCCCAGTGCGGCTTCAGCACGGATACGTTCTTCGAACCGCTTCATGCCCAGCACCATCAGTTCGTGGAAGCGGCACTGACGAAGGGTCTTGCCCGGAAAGATCTCCGGCAGCAGTTCCCGCATGGTACGGGCATGGGTGAGCGGGATGCCGCTGGCGATGCTGAGCGCCAGGGCGGTCGTGGTCTTACCGGTACAGTAGGTACCGCTGATGGCTATTCGCATGTGTTTTGTCGCTTTAATCGGTGTGCAATGGTGAATTTTCCGGAAATGGTACCCAGCTGGCTCTCAAGCTCTACGACCCGCCATAGGCCGCCGCCCATGGGCACGGTGTTGACGTCAAGGAAACGGATGCTGGCGCGGTAGCAGTCTTTCCATACGGCCCGGTCATACCGGATAGACATCGTGCGCAGCCAGATATTGGTGCAGTCCTCGCGTGTCGTGTTTTCCAGTGTATAGAGCAGGATCTGCATCAGCTGGCCGGTCACGCTGAGCACATCGGTAGGGATGATTGCCGGCCGCGCCGAAAACAGGCCCTGCCGGTCGCCGCCATAGTAGTCCTGGCGGCTTATGTACGCTGAGCATGTTCTCGTCGATGTGTCGCACTGCACATCGGCAATCGTATTCCGGCGCAGTTTATATCCGTGGTTGTACATCGTAGGCCGATTGAGCGGCCATACGGCCGCCGGATCGAACCGGCCCCACCGGCTATCCGGGTGGTCGGCCACCAAAGCCATTTCCACATCGCCCAGCCAGATTGTGATCGGACTGAGGATGCCGTTCGAGGCGCGGAATGTCCACTCCGGATTCCCGAGCTTACATCGGAAGGGAAGGCATGCCTGCGCTTCCAGTGCAACGCTTTTCCGGAGTTTCATCCGTACCTGCTGGAGCATTGACAGACTCACCTGCTCGGCATCCAGCTTGAAAAGGTATACCAACGTGTATTCGGTAAGCATGGAGGCGATGGCTGTATACTCAATGCTGCCGAGATGGGGCGGCCCATCCGGCCGGGGCGGGCCGTCATAGCGGATGGTGAGCGTGCCCGAAAGCTGATCGGCATCACACCGGAAGGAACTGACCTGCCAGTGGAAATGCCGGTAACCATTGGTAAAATAACGATTGCTGTCGCTGCCCAGGAAATCGGTTGCGTCTTGATAGGTGGTATTCATGGCTGTCCGTTTTTAATGAAATGCAATACTACCGAGGCCAGCGCTCATCGCGTAACGGCTGCCGCCGGATACCGTATTTTTTTTCCGGATTTCCCGAAAAAACGGACAGCAATTGGCGTATTTTTACGGAAAAGCCGTTACAACCGCAGCAAGCCCCTGTTTTTTTGGGTTTTAAGTCAAAATTTGCTGCTTTGCCAGCTGTAACCGGAAATTTAAATGGCCAACGGGTTTTGGCTTTTATCAATTATGCATTACCTTTAAGTGTTTAACCAAACACATCCAATTATGCAAAACCAAAATCGACTGTTTGATTTAATCAGATCTGTGTCACCAAGCCACATGAACCTCGCCAATGAAATCAGTGAATTGCTGGAAATCAGCCTCACCGCAGCCTATGACCGCATGCGGTGCAGTGTGCCACTCAAATTTGAAGAAGCATGCCTGCTGTGCCGCCGCTATGGTATCTCGCTGGATACGGCGGCAGTCCATGAAACTGACACGGTGTCCTTCCGGTATATGCCCCTCGCTGCGGAAGGACCTGAACGGTATCTGCGGTATATGAAGGGGCTGGAGGCCGCCATGGAACGTCTCTCCAAGGGTGAAAGCAAGGAACTGAAATTCGCCGCCGACGATATTCCGATATTCCATTTCATGCCCTATGCGGAACTGACCTATTTCAAGCTCTACGCCTGGAACCGCACGATGAACGACGTGAAGGGCAGCTATGAATGGTTTGTGCACTCGGCGGATCGGCCAGAATTGCGGGAAATATTCCGCAGAATCGCCTCGGCCTACCTTCAGGTGCCCACCATTGAAATCTGGACAGAGGAAACCCTTGATCCGGTACTCCAGCTGATGGCGCACTACCGCGATCTGGGGGATTTCACCAACACCGATACGCTCGCAAAGCTCTGTGGCCAGCTGCTGGACCTTATAGGCCGGATGGAGAAATGGGCTGCCGTGTCGGCAAAAGGAGATGATAGGGGCGTGCCTTATCATCTATACCTGTCTCCGGTTAACCTGGGGAACAGTATCATGCTGACGCAGTGCGATGGCGTGGAATCCGTACGGATGAAGTTATATACCATAAACAGCATCGCAACCTGCGACAGCAGGCTGTGCGGGGAAACGGGAAAATGGCTGGTTCAGACAATATCGAAGTCAACTCACCTGAGTGGTTCATCAGAGGTGCAACGTACGGTTTTTTTTAATTCAATGAAACAGAAGGTAACCGACTTGACCGCGTAAGCGGATTGATTTAATTTTATTTTTTTTAACCTGCCATTCCTTCCGGAGCAACCTGATTCCAAGCAGTGAAGCGGTCTGTATTCAGCTCATCACGGGTGTTTTTTCGATTTGGTATCGGTGGCCGGGCTCACCGTTTGGGTGGCTTTAACACATCTATGTTATGTTAAAGCACATCGAAAGCCTTGATGGACGATTGCAGTCCATCGAGGAAAACCTGCGTCCCATTGCAGCAGTGGCCATCAGTCTGATCGAAAGCGGCCTGCTGGAACAACTTGCCGAATACCTGCCGGAAATCGCAGCCTTCATCCGCCGGACTTTTCCGAAGGATGAACCTAAAATGCACCTGCCCGAAGTATTGAAATATCTGGGCCTCAGTGAACGGACGTACTATCGCCGGATAGCGGATGGTAAGCTCACTCCCCGAAAGTGGGAAGGGCCGGATTTCTTTTACCCCAGCGATTTGGAAGCAGAGCGGAAAGAGAGCAAGCGTCGCGGACGGATCTGACCTTCGTGGCACATCCATCCGGGATTAGGTATGGATGGGTTCGCCCTGCCTTCGGCTGCGGTTCGGCCAGCTGCCGAAGGTTACCCGAACAATTCTCGAACAATTCCCGAACAATTGTCGAACAACTCCCGAACAATTGTCGAACAACTCCCGAACGGTTGTCGAACAACTGTCGAAGAAGTGGCAGTGATTGGCAGCGATTTGTGCCAATTACTGCCAATCACTGCCAAAAGTTTCCGGGGTGGGCTCCCCGGGCTACGTTTGTACCCAGAAAGCGGAAATACCGGTATAAAAATGCTTTCAGGAGTAACAAACAGAATTTTTACCGCTTAATTTTTTCAATTATGGCAATTTTCAAAAAAGGGATCAACGGTGCATTTTCAGGCACCATTGGCAGCACGGTGGGCAGCAGCTGGCGCGAAATCAATTACATGCGCAGCTTGCCCAAACCGAGCAAGAAGCCGGCTACACCGGCGCAGCTGGCACAGCGGGCAAAGTTCGCGCTGGCGGTGTCCTTCCTCCAACCGATGAAGTGGATACTCAACCTGGGCTTCAAGGACAAGCAGCGCGGCAGCAACACGGGGTACAACCGTGGGCTCCAGTTGTTCATCACGCAGGCCGTCACGGGTGATTATCCCGACTACGGGATCGACTTCGAAAAGGTATCCGTGAGCCAGGGCAATATGGACAAGCTCGTGGGGCTTACATTGGCCTCGGATGCTCCAAACACCCTGTCATTGGGATGGATGGATCTCAGTGAAGAATCGATTGAACCCGATGAGGTGAAGGGATCGTACTATGACGACCAGGTGTTCGTCTTGCTGTACAACCGCACGGAACAGCTGTTTACCACCAACCGCACGGCCATCAGGCAGGACGAAGCGCTGCAGCTGGAACTCCCGGCAATTTTCGCCGGCCATGAATTTCACGTGTGGACGTTCGTGCGCCATCGCGAACGTACACGGCAATCCATCAGTCAGTACGCCGGTATGGTAGTATTGGCAGGTGCAGAGGAGGAGCCCGAGTTTTAGCCTGCTGCGCGCCAACTGGATCTCCTCCGCTTCGCAGGGATCTCCTAGGTTGCCTTCGCAGCAGACGTAAAACCGGAAGGGGAGAGGGGATATAAGGGCGATGGGAAGGACCTTAGGAAGTCCAAAAGAAACCTAGTGGCGTGAGCGTAGCGAGCGTTACAGTTTCGTTGGGTTTCCTAAGTGATTTTAAACACATCTATTATGAAAATCAAAAAATGAAAAAAAACCAAGATACAGTCGGGCTACCCGAAGCGGGCAAGCCGACAATCTACGAACGGATCAAGGAAGGAATCGCCGTGGCGAGCCAACTGGTCATCGCCTCACCGCTGAAACTGCCGCCCAAGGTAGTAGCCGTGGCCAAATACCTGGCGCTCGCGCTGGGCGTACTGGAAGCGGTGGAAGGCGCAGCTAAGGATGGGAGGGAAGGCGATGAAGAGTAGCCAGCAACTCGGCATCGGTACCACAGGTGGTACGCTGCTGAGCATTGTCGGCCAGTTGGGTGTGCATGACATGCTGCGTACGGCGCTGCTTGCCGCCATCGGTGCCGTGGTGAGTTTCACGGTGACGTGGCTGCTGCAACGCCTGTGGCGGCGCGGCCGTTAAGGCGCAGATATTTCCTTCAAACCTGAAGAGGCTGCCGGTGGGCGGCCTCTTCAGTATCCGGATAAGAGCAGCTTTCATACGAATCGTAAACGAATGCTGCCGAATGTAAGGAGAGAAAATATAGATTGATCGAGTTCGATAAACTGTTTCAACGGTTTCATCATCTGGGTAGTGTCCAACTGCAAAAAAGGCCAAACAAACCGATATCATTCCTGTTGATTAGTTACGGAGCACGAATTCAAACTTTAAATAACTCCACTATGGCAATTGTAAAAGTAATTGAGGTAATAGCCTCGTCAGATTCCAGTTTTGACGATGCAGTTCGTAACGCGGTGAAAGAAGTATCCGCTACGGTAGACAACATCGATTCGGTGTATGTGAAAGATTTCAAGGTGCATGTAAAAGAGGGCGAAATAACCTCCTATGGGGCTATTTGCAAAGTAGCTTTCCGGGTAGAACGTGAAGGAACCTCAGGATAGTTAGGGATTTTCCCTCTTGGGTACCTTAATATCCGCACGTTGTTCAGGCGTCAGTTTTTTGAAGGCTGCATAGGTGTCCATGATATAAAGACGCAAATCTGCATCGCTGGCTGTGGAAAGAAAATCTACAGTGGGCCGGTATTTTGTCATATACAGTTCAAGGTCTTCACCTTCCAGTGGTGTGAGCGACATGATGATTTCCGGAGTGAAACGTGCATCTATTTTCCGGCGTTCCTGTTCGGCTAGTAGCCGTTTATGGCGTAGTCTTGCTTGCCGTCCCTCCTTACTGAACCATCGCGAAGGCGATACGCGTACCCCTCCCCGTTGTTGGGAAGTCTCTGTAAACCGGCCTTCTTCTTCCGCCCGTTTGATCTCGGCGGCCAACCGGCTGTCTGTCATTGCCTGTATTTGTACTTCGTCAATCTGGATGGTACTGCCATCCGATGTCAGGTACACCCGTTTGATGTCAAACTCGACGACAACCAGGGTATCTGTACGATATCCGGGATATTCGAACTGAAGGCGCTGGTTCCGGTTTACCGGAATGCTGAATTGACCGTCGGTACGGCTCTTCACTAATGCACCCGTAGCTAGGTTCTTGATTTCAACTGAGGGCAAGGGTTCGCCGCTTTCCAGTTCCAGTACATAGCCGGTTAGTGTGGTGTCCTGCTGGATAACACTGCCAGAGTGGGCTATGGTTGGGATTGCATAACCGGTAACTAAGAAAGACACCGCAATAACATGCAGTGCTTTGACTAAAAATCTGACGTAACAGGTGGCTATAAACTTCGAACACTGCATGTTATCACGATAAGTTGGTTATGTTATTTTGCCGGGGCTTCCCAGCGGTTATTTTCCGGGTTATGGTCAGGATAGACCTTGTCGGGATCCAGCTGTACGGCAATCACTTCCTCCGTTGATGGATACCTGAACGTCCAGGAGCTGTTGCGCTCCCATATTTCTACCGGTAACCGGACCCGGTGAGTATCTCCACTTTTCGTAGTGATGTCTACCACGACCGGCATCGGAAGTTTTTCCAGGTTGTCAACCGTGATCAGTACGCCGTTTGCGGGATCGTTGCCTTCGTAAGCTACCCTTCTCACCGCCTGGTCAAACCGCCAGTTGTATTTAAACCATCCACGCCAGAACCAGTTAAGGTTTTCGCCGGCCACATTTTCAATGGTCCGGAAAAAATCATCGGGTGTGGGATGTTTGTATGCCCAACGGTCTATATAGGCTTTGAAAGCACGGTCGAAGCGCTCGGGCCCCAGAATTTCGTTACGGAGCAGGGTGAGGCCGAACCCGGGTTTTACATAGGCAAGCGTCCCGATATTGCGCTCCTGCATGCTCTGTGGGGTGCTCATAATGGGCTCCAAATCGGGCCGTGTCAGTGCCTGCGCCAGGCGATTGGCGTCGCCCATGGGGCGGTAATATTCGCCTCCATTGAACGCTTCGGTAGATAGGTCGTTGATAAAGGTGTTGAATCCCTCATCCATCCACGCATGAAACCGTTCGTTGCTACCTACAATCATGGGAAACCAGATATGCCCGAATTCGTGGTCAGTTACACCCCATAGGCCTGCGGCTTTTGACTTATAGCTACAAAATACAATTCCGGGGTATTCCATTCCACCGAGATTGGCAGCCACGTTGACAGCTGCGGGATAGGGGTATTCCATCAATAACTTCGAGTAGAATTCGATGGATGCCTTCGTATATTCCGTAGAGCGCTCCCATGCATTGCCGCCATTGCTTTCAACCGGGTAAGCAGATAGCGCCAGGGAAGATTTCCCACTCGGTAAATTGATCTTAGCACCGTCGATAATAAATGCGGGCGACGATGCCCAGGCTACATCGTGTGCTTTTTCAAGCCGGAATTTCCAGGTCAGTTCTTTTTTACCCTGCGGACGCGAGCTGGCCTGGGTTACTTCCTCTGCCGATCGGATGATGACCGTTTTATCACTCTTTTTGGCTTGCTCCAACCGTTTCAGCTGTTCGGGTGTATATACTTCCTGGGGGTTTAACAGTTCACCTCCCAATACGACGATGTGATTGGCTGGTGCCGTGATGTCCACCTCATAGTTGCCGTATTCGAGGTAAAATTCACCCGGCCCGGTATAAGGTACCACGTTCCACCCCAGGATGTCATCGTATACAGCCACCCGCGGGAACCACTGTGCAATGGCGAAAATTTCCCCGTTCTGCGTTTTCAACACACCGGTACGGTCTGCCCCGTAGGTGGGCACAATGTAAGAATAATCGATGCTGATCGTCGTTTTTCCACCATTGGGTTTTAAGGGGTCAGGCAAAAATACCTGCATGCGGGTGTCCGTAATCAGGTGTTCGGCATCCTTGCCGCTGCTGAGCTTGACGGACTTGATATCGTAGCCGCCGTCGAAATCCGACTGCGCATCGCCGTAGCGGCTTTTGGTGAGCGGAACAATCTGGTGGCCGCGCCCTTCCTGTGAAAACATATTTTGATCCAACTGGAGCCAGATGAAGTCAAGTTCGTCGGGGCTGTTGTTGGTATACTCCAGGGTTACGGTACCGCTGATTTCATGGGTTTGGTCGTTCAGCTTTGCAGCGATTTTGTAATCGACGGCATTTTGCCAGTATTTGGGGCCTGGCATGCCGCTGGCCGACCGGTATTCGTTGCCGTTGTTGGTGTAAAAGAACGGGTTGAATGCTTCCTGGTAATTGTAATTGCTCTTCGTGATTTGTGAAAACAGTGTTTCCGGTACAAGCCCTAAAAGTAGTAAAAGGCCGCAGAAACTGATTACTGATTTATTCATGTGCTATTGGTTTGATTTGTTGCCTATTTTAACTTAGCTGCATATTCGTTTTCATCGAACCCTAAAATAATTCCCTTGGGGCTTTCAATGACGGGACGCTTGATTACACTGGTCTTCGCCTGCATCAATCGATTGGCTGATGCCGCATCCACTACCGCATGCTGCTCTTCCGGAGAAAGCTGCCGCCACGTGGTACCCCGTTTATTGACCAACGGCTCCCAACCGGTTTGGTTTTCCCAGGTCCGCAATTTTTCATCAGATACCCCTTCCTTTTTGAAATCATGAAAGGTATAGTCGATACCTTCTTTCGTTAACCAGTCCAGTGCTTTTTTTACCGTATTGCAATTCTTGATTCCGTAAACGTGCATAACTAACTATTTTTGAAGCAAGCAAACTTACTATAAATATAGACAACAACTAAATAACGATTATGTTAATTTCCGTTAAAAGACCCCTGACATACCGTTGTCAACCCGGTAGCTTATATTTGTACTATAAATTCAGTGAAGATGGAAGCGCATACGACAAATTACAAAGACACATTCATTGCGGTAGCAGATGACTGTCCTACAGCGGTAGGCGAAATCCCGCCGGTAAAAGGAGATAAAAAGTCAGTGGCAAATATCCAGTTTGAGCTGGTCAGTAAAAATCCATACCGATTTACATCGGATGATGTACTGTTTCAGGTATATGCCGAGCGCAACGAGTTGACCGAAGGTGAACTGGAGCGGGGGAGGAAACTTTTCTTTTCCAAAGGGCAGCCCTGCTTTAGAGCCTCTCCGCTTACCAAACGATACGGTTGGGGTGTCCACAGCGACAGCAAGGGTAAAATTGCCATTTACGGACGCGAAACAGACGAATATGCACGGTTTGTAAATGGCGGTGATGTAAAGGTTGTGAAAGCCATGAAGTCCAGTAGATAGTTTCGCGCGAAATCCCTATCTTCGTACCGATGGATAATTTTATTGTTTCGGCTCGTAAATACCGGCCTGCCACGTTTGATACGGTGGTGGGACAACAGCATATTACCGTTACCCTTAAAAACGCCATTAAAAACAACCAGCTTGCCCAGGCGTTTTTATTCTGCGGTCCGCGGGGTGTCGGAAAAACCACCTGTGCACGGATTCTGGCAAAGACCATTAACTGTGAACACCTGCGGGACGACGTCGAGGCCTGTGGCGAATGCGATAGTTGCAAATCCTTCCAAAACGGAAATTCCTTCAGCATCCACGAACTGGATGCAGCTTCGAACAATTCGGTGGATGACATCCGCAACCTGATTGATCAGGTACGTATCCCGCCACAAACCGGAAAGTATAAAATATACATCATTGATGAGGTGCACATGCTCTCGCAGCAGGCCTTCAACGCTTTTCTGAAGACGTTGGAAGAACCGCCTTCCTATGCAATATTCATTCTGGCTACTACCGAAAAACATAAAATACTGCCCACCATCCTTTCGCGGTGTCAGATTTTTGATTTCAACCGCATCAAGGTAGCGGATATGGCCAACCACCTGGCTTCCATCGCGGAAAAGGAAGGGATCTCCCACGATGCGGATGGGCTTCATATGATTGCACAGAAAGCCGATGGGGGATTGCGGGATGCGCTGTCCATGTTTGACCAGATTGTCAGCTTCTCCAATAAACAGGTTACGTACCAAGCGGTTATCGATAACCTGAACATCCTTGACTACGAATATTACTTCCGCCTTACCGACGCTATTCTCAAAGAAGATGCTTCATCCGCTTTGCTCATCCTGGATGAAATATTGGCCCATGGATTTGAGGGAAGCCATTTCATCGGTGGATTGAGTTCCCATTTCAGGGATTTACTGGTGGCCAAGGAACCTGCCACCTTAAAACTGTTGGATACCAGCGACACCATCCGCCAGCGGTATTTGCAGCAATCAACCGAAGTTTCATCGGGTGTACTGCTGTCGGCACTCAATATTGCCAATCAGTGCGAAATCAACTACCGGACCAGCAAGAATCAACGCCTGCAGGTGGAATTGGCCTTGTTGAAAATGTGCCATCTCGCCGCTGCCATCCAATTGGCAAAAAACGGTGTAACCACACTTCCGGAAAGGGAAGCTGCAGAAAAAAAAAAGCCTCATGAACCCGTAGGTGGGGAGGCTGATCAGCAACCCACGCCGGCGGCCACAATGCAGATGCCGGCACGGGAGCCTGTCGTCCAGACGCCGCCGGCAACCCAGGCAACCCAGGCAACCCCCGGCCCCCCATCACCGGTCCCTGATCACCGATCCCCGGTCACCCACCACCGATCCCCGGTCCCCGATCCCCAACCACGCTCGTGGGGGCAGGTGAAACTTGGCAATATCATCCCCGATCTGAATAAAGTATTCGAGGAGAAGCAGGAAGTTGCAGAAGCGGATGAACCCGAATTGCTGAGCGGAGAAGCAAGGGAGCCGTTTAACCACGATCAACTATTGAAAGAGTGGCATGCCGTTGCCGATAAGCTGAAAGCAGAAAATAAAATCAACCTCTTTACGCTGATGACGGCCAACGCACCCCAACTGTTGGCTGACTTCAAGGTAGGAGTTACGGTAGAGAATCCCATCCAGCAGGATTTGCTGAACCTCTCCAAGATCGATATACTCAATGAACTGCGGGTAAAGCTGCGGAATTTTACGATTGACCTAGTGCCGATAGAAGTTGCGAATGACGTGGTACGGAAACCTTACACCGCACAGGAAAAATACCAGGCGATGGTGGCCAAGAACCCTGCACTCGATGTCTTAAGGAAGACCTTCAACCTCGGGCTGGAGTAGTTTCTCTTAACGCCGTTCCCCGATCTGCTGCCGCCACATGGCATAATAGAGCCCCTTCGCGGCTACCAGTTCATCGTGGGTGCCTGTTTCCGCGATTTTGCCTTTTTCAAGTACAATGATACGGTCTGCATGCATGATCGTTGACAGGCGGTGGGCAATCAGCACGGTGATCTGCTCGCGTTCACCCGATATCGCTCTGACGGTTTCGGTGATGGCTTCTTCGGTCAGTGAATCCAGCGCGCTGGTGGCCTCGTCGAAGATCAGCAAACGCGGGTTCCGTATCAAGGCACGGGCGATGGAAATGCGCTGTTTCTCTCCGCCGGATAGCTTCAGCCCCCCTTCGCCCAATACGGTATGGATGCCCTTCTCGCTACGGGCCAGTAACTGCGTGCAACTGGCCTTCTGCAATGCACTGAGTATCTCTTCGTCGGTGGCATCCGGTTTCACGAAAAGCAGGTTGTCCTTGATGGTACCTGCAAATAGTTGGGTGTCCTGGGTTACAAAGCCGATCTGCCGGCGCATCTCGTTAAATCGCACCTCCTCAGCGGGGATGTCGTTAAACAAAATCCGGCCGGAAACGGGGCGGTACAGTCCCACCAGCAGTTTAACCAGCGTTGATTTTCCTGAGCCCGATGGGCCTACAAATGCAATGGTTTCACCCGTTTTGGCGGAAAACGAAATGTCGTCAATGGCGTTTTGCGACGCCGTTTTATGGCGGAACACCACGTGGTCGAAAAAGATTTCCTCCAAGGGGCCGATGGGGATCGGATCCTCGGGCCTGCGCTCAATGGGTTTCTCCATCAGGTTGTCAAACAGCTGGATGGAAGCCTCGGCCTCCCGGTATTGGACAATGATGTTGCCAATGTCCTGCAAGGGCATAAAAATGGAGGTGGAAATGAACTGCATCGTAATCAGCTCACCGGGGGTCAGTACCTCCCGGAAAATGAGCCACAGGAGGGTGAACAGGATGGATTGCCGCAGCAGGTTGAGCGTGGTACCCTGAAGAAACGAAAGAAAGCGCACCCGTTTTGTCTTGGTCATCTCCAGGTCGTAGATGGTCTGTGTGTGCACACGCATCCGGCGGATTTCGGGAAACGTGAGCCCCAGACTTTTGACCAGTTCGATGTTGCGCAATGATTCGGTGATGATCCCCGACATACGTGTGGTCTCGCGATTGATGCTCCGCTGGGTGGTCTTGATTTTGCGGCTCAGCATGCCCGTAATGGTACCGATGACCACAAATCCAATCAAGAAAATAGGAATCAACGCCCAATGTTTGGTAACGGCATACCAGATGAGAAAGCCAAAACCGACCAGCGATGAAAATACGATGTTGATGGCCGAACCGATAAAACGTTCTGTATCGGTACGTACCTTTTGCAAAACGGCGAGTGTTTCGCCGCTGCGCTGCTCCTCAAACTCCTGGAACGACAGGCGAAGGGTCTGTCTCAGTCCGTCGTTGAAAATCTGCATACCGAACCGTTGCACGGCCAGCCGCATCACATATTCCTGGAATGAGCGGCTCAACCGGGCCAACAGGGCGATGGCGATGGCCACAGCCAACCAGAACAATACACCTCTGACCAGTTCCTGCTCGCTACGTCCACCCATATTGTTGGCATAATCGTCAATGATTTTGCCGAAAATGATCGGATCGATCATGGACAGCAATTGCGCGACCGCAGCCAACAACAGTGCGATGTAAATGTAATTACGCTGTGGCTTCAGGTATTTCCACAGGATTTTCATGCTCAGGCCCTTTTCAGTTTTTTCTCACCCAACAGCCATGCGGCTTTCCGTGGCGGCTCCAACTTGATACTCGGCGATCCTTCGGCATGCTTGCGGATGTGTTCCACGACCTCATCCACCGAATCGGTAAAAAGCAGTAGGTCCATGTCTTCCGGACTGATGGTTTCCTCTTCCATCATGCGCTGTACGTGGGCGATGATTTCTTTGTGAAAGCCTACACCCATCACCACAATCGGAAATCGCTCAATTTTGCCCGTTTGGATGAGCGTCAGCGTTTCGAAAAATTCATCCAGCGTGCCAAAGCCGCCCGGTAAGACCACAAAAGCAAAGGAGTATTTCCGCAGCAGCTCTTTGCGGACAAAAAAGTATTCCATGGTGACAAACCGGTCGAGGTAAGGGTTGTGTGCCTGCTCGTGGGGTAACACAATGTTACATCCCACGGAAAGCGCCCCGGCTTCTTTGGCCCCCCGGTTGGCCGCTTCCATGATACCCGGTCCGCCGCCCGTCATAATAGCAAACCCCAACTTTCCGATTTCCCGCGATACGCTGCGTGCCAATTCATAATAGGGATGATCTTCTTTGAAACGTGCGGAACCGAATACCGTGACACAGGGGCCGATAAAGTGCATGCCGCGGAAACCTTTGAGAAACTGCATGACCACGCCGCCAACATATTTGAGCTCTTTCCATCGGGCGCGGGCGCCCTCCATGAATTTCTTTTCCTCCTTGATAAACGGATTACTCATGGGGTTAGGACTTTTGATGATTTACCAATTCGATCGCTTCCTGCAGGATCCGCCGCTTTTTACGCGGTGCGCAATGCAGCGTGTCGAGCTGTGTCTCATCCTCGACAATGTCCTTTACCAGGATACAGCCTTGTTTCAGGAGCGTATCTTTTTCGCTTTTCGTAACCGTTGTAAGGCACGTTATGGGGTACAAACCCGCATTGTCAACGCGGCGTTTGATACTGCTGTCTGCCGGATAATCCCAAGACAGGAGGTTTAAACCGTAATATTGGGCAAAATGGATGGAATCAGTGGTCATGTAGGCATTGGTGACCAGCCAGCCCGCGGTAAATTCCGTGGGTTTACCGAAAAAGGAAAACTTGCGCCCTGCGAAATCCTTTACCCTGGAGAGAAAATACATGGGAGTGGTGACCGTGATTTTGGCATCCTCCGTATTCCTGAATTTGCATTCCACAAGCAGCAACTCGTCGTCCTTCTGAGCCACGACATCGACTTCGTGGGTTACGGCGTTGCCTACCAGCAACTGGCCTGTCAGGGTTTGATAGTGCGCGTGGCCAAACAGTTTGGCTACCCACTGTTCGAAAAAATAACCGGCCGGTCCCAAATCCCGCAGGGCACGTTTCAGGCTGTATCGGGCGGCAAAAGAATCAGCTTCTCGTTTTAATAATCGGAAGGCAAGTTTGTAGAGGTCCCGGGTACTGATCCCGTCGTAAACCATGGGTTTCATCGTGTCCCACACCTCGTCGACTACATCTGGTGAGGCGCCCGATTTGGATAAGGAACCTTTCAAACGGTTTACATCAAACTCAACAAGCTCACCGGAGTATTTTTTTACTTGCATACGTTGGGTGTCTTTTGAGGACCCCAATATGCATATTTTTGGGCAGATACCAAGGGAATTTTGAAAAGCCCTGTCCTAATGGGGCTCCAACAAGCCGGGTAATTGGCTGAAGTCGGCAATTTCAGCGTCGGTAATGTCCAACTCATCAATTCCCCATTCTTCCCATCCCATCACATTCAGCCAGATGGTTTGGCATCCTACTGCTTTGGAGGGCAGGATATCCCGGTTGTATGAGTCGCCCACCGCCACACATTCTTCCGCAGCATAACCAAGGCGGCTCACACCCTTTTCGTAGATTTCCGTATTAAAATGCATGTTGGACATGCTGGACTCAACCACATCTGAAAAATATTTCCGGATACCGAATTCTGCAAGCACGGCATTCAGGTTCCCGTAAAAATTGGCTACCAACACCATGGGAAATGTACTGGACAAGCTCTCCAAAATGTTTTGGGTCTTACGGAGGGTCCGGACAGCCAGGTTGTTGCATTCCTGCGCAATGGTGCTGATGGCCGTATAATCCAATTGATAACCCTGATTGGTCAGGTAATGAAACTGCTGGGTAATCTTATGCACCAGTACATCAAGAAAAACGTGACTGGGTTGGATGATGGCTTCCGAGGCCAGCACATTTTCGGAATAGGCATAAGCCCGGTTAAATACCGATTTATCTAAACCGGCAACGTGTTTCTGGAATTTATGCCATAGAATGGCGCCCCAGTGCTGACCATTCGTGTCAATGGTACCTTCGTAATTTAATAAAATCCCTCTTGCTTGCATGATGCCAAATATTTACTGTTGGGTGATAGACTATTTGACTTTTTTAATTAATGAGTCAAAAGTAAGCATAATTTTGTGTCTGTATCGACGTTTCTAAGGTAGACGAGAATAATGACCAACAAATTACAATCTGAAAAAAATAATTATCAATATATTCCCTTAACTCGTTTTTCTGTAATTCCAGATGGCCCAACTGTTTAACACCACCGCAAAAGCCAACAAGGTGCCAAGGTGGGGAAGAATATCAGACCATCCGCTTCCTTTGAGGATGATCATGCGCATCACTTCCACCAAATAACTCACCGGGTTCAGCGCCGCAATCCATTTTGCCCACCCGGGCATGCTGTCTATCGACGTGAACAGACCGCCCATCAGGATAAAAATCGTCATAAAGAAAAACATGACGAACATGGCTTGCTGCTGGGTTTCAGTATACGTAGACACCAGCAGCCCAAACCCCAGTACCGCCAGCAGGTAGATCCAAACAAACCCATACATCGCCAATATATTCCCTTGCGGGAAAATGCCATAGATGATCCAGGAAACCACCAATCCCAATGTGAATACCACGTTTCCGAGTATCCAGAAGGGGATTAATTTCCCAAGAATGAAGTGGTGTTTCCGGATGGGGGTCACGTTGATCTGCTCAATCGTGCCAATTTCTTTTTCTTTTACGATATTCAGTGCCGAAAGGAATCCGCCCACCATGGTCAATAGGATCGCCAGAATACCCGGAACCATGAAAAATTGGTAGTTAAGTTGCGGATTGAACCGGTTTTTCGGGATCACCTCCACAGTGGGCAGTGGCTGCAAACGTGTAGGCGGTATCCATTCCATTCGGATGTCCTGATTGTAATCGCGTAGGATGGACGATAAATACGCGCCACCTAAACCGGCCTTGGTGCCGTTAATGGCATTCACCGCGATAAACAGTTGCTGTTCATTTTCACGGATTAAATTACGTTCGAATCCGCTCGGAATTTCCAGCGCCAAATCAGCCTTGTCTTGTTCAATAAGCCGATAGGCTTCGTGAAGGGAAGCATGGTACCCCTGCAGCCTGAAATAGCCGGAAGCGGTGATTTTCGAAATCAGCTCCCTTGAATAGGGCGAATGATCGTGATCCACCACCGACAGGTTGATGTTTTTAATCTCGAAATCCGCCGCAAGGGGCAAAATGATGAGCTGCATGATTGGCATCACCATGATCAATAACAGAATGGCCCGGTTCCGGAAGATTTGCCGGAATTCTTTTTCAAGTAGAAATCGGATGGTTCTCACTTTTTTTTAATTGAAAATTTTTTTTAGTTGACAATTGATAGTTGATTATCCATTATCCATTGTCCATTATCCATTATCCTTGGAATTAATTGATAGTTGATAATTGATAATTGACAGTTGATAACTATCCACTATCCATTATCCATTATCCATTATCCATTGTCCATTATCCTTGGAATTAATTGATAGTTGATAATTGATAATTGACAGTTGATAACTATCCACTATCCACTATCCTTGGAATTAATTGATAGTTGATAATTGATAATTGACAGTTGATAACTATCCACTATCCACTATCCATTATCCATTATCCATTATCCATTATCCATTATCCACTATCCATTGTCCACTATCCATTGTCCACTATCCATTATCCATTATCCATTATCCATTGTCCATTATCCACTATTCCAAGCGTATCTTAAAACTCTTTAAACTGACTACAAAGAAGAACAGTGCAATCCCCAATAGGATAAGCGTTTCCTTCCATATACCCGCAAAGCCCACGCCTTTAATCATGATGGATTTCACAATGATATAAAACCATTTTGCCGGAACAACGTTCGAAAAGACCTGCAGTGCCAGGGGCATATTTTCGATGGGAAACATGAAGCCGCTGAACATCATCGTGGGAAGCAGCATACCCATCAGCGAGATAAGCATTGCAACCTGCTGTGATTTTGTTTTGATGGAAATGAAGATTCCCAATGTCAGGCTGGTAACGATAAAAAGTGTGCTTTCAGCAAAAAGGAGTACCCAACTGCCCGCTACGGGCAACTGCAAGACGAATACACTCATCAATACGATCGACAACACGTTGATGAGTGAAAGAATAAGATAAGGAACTGCCTTTGAGAGAATGACCCATATGGGCTTAAACGGAGAGACCAGTAGGATTTCCATGGTACCCGTTTCTTTTTCCCGCACGATGGAGATCGCAGTCATCATCACCGAAACCAGCATGAGTACCAGGGCCATTACCCCCGGTACAAAGTTGGGAGCCCCTTTCAATTGCGGATTATACAACATCCGTATCTGCGGGGTGATGCGATAGGGTAGGGCAGCGGTCTCATTGAGCTCGGTTTGGTAGTCCTGTATGATAGACGATACATAGCTGGTCAGTGTCGTTGCGTAGTTCGGATCGGAAGCATCGGCAATGACCTGGATCGGTGCGTGGTTCTGATGAAAAAGATCGTGTTGGAAGTTGACGGGGAAGATGACCGCCAACCTGATTTGGCCTTCTTTGAATGCGCTCTCCATCCGGTTTCTGTCCATCACGTCCTCGCGGATTTCGAAGTAGTTGCTGGCACCGATGCGTTCTGTAATGGACTTAGAGGCGTCGTCCCTGGCATGGTCAACAATGACAATGTGGGCATTTTTCACTTCGTTGGTGAGCGCAAAGCCGAAAATAAGGATCTGTGCCAGCGGCATACCAAAGAGGATGAGCAGCGTCCTGCGGTCACGCAATACGTGATAGAATTCCTTTTTTACGAATGTGGCAAACTGCTTCATTTAATTGATAATTGACAGTTGATAATTGATAGTTGATAATTGATAGTTCCTTGCATTATTGTACTTTTATAGAGTTTTACCTAAATGTCTGTTTATAAAAACCCAAATGAAGAAAAATCTTGTCGCTGCAAAATCATATTCGTTTGCTTTAAATATTATTCGTTTGTACACGTTTTTGACCGCGGACCGGAAAGAATTTGTATTGTCAAAACAACTGCTTAGAAGCGGCACTGCTGTGGGCGCGTTGATTCGAGAGGCTGAACACGCCCAAAGTAAAAAGGACTTTCTGAGCAAAATGAATATTGCGTTGAAAGAAGCAAATGAAACCCAATATTGGTTAGAATTATTAAAAGATAGTGCATTCATAGGCGTTGACACCTTTGATGATATTTCCGCGCAATCAATAGAACTCGTAAAACTTTTAACCAGCATTGTTAAAACAACCAAATCAAACCTTGGAATTAATTGATAGTTGATAATTGATAATTGATAGTTCACTATCCATTATCCACTATCCATTATCCACTATCTACTATCCACTATTCTTCGCTCCGCGTGCCAGTTGATAAAATACCCCATCCATAGAGGATTCATTCAGCTGTGTCTTTAATTCGCCGGGAGTTCCCAACGCAGCGATCCGACCGTCAACCATGATGGAAATCCGATTGCAGTATTCGGCTTCATCCATGTAATGGGTAGTGACAAATACCGTAATGCCGTTACTGGCTGCCTCGTAAATCATGGCCCAGAATTGCCTGCGCGTTACCGGGTCTACCCCGCCGGTAGGCTCATCGAGAAATACGATAGTGGGTTCATGCAGGATGGATACGGAAAACGCCAGTTTCTGTTTCCAGCCCAGCGGTAGTTCGCCAACCAGTTTCTTGGCCTCCGGCTGCAGTCCCAACCGCTCAATCAGCGCATCGCTTTTTAATTTGAGCTGCTGGTTGCCGAGGCCATATATTCCCCCGAAAAACCGAATATTTTCCAGTACGGTCAGGTCTTCGTATAACGAAAACTTCTGACTCATGTATCCGATGTTCCGTTTGATCTCTTCGGTCTGACGGTATACATCGAATCCCGCGATGCGGGCAGTTCCCGAGGAGGGGATCGATAGTCCACAGAGCATGCGCATGGCCGTTGTTTTTCCCGCACCGTTTGCGCCGAGAAATCCAAATATCTCTCCTTTGTAGACCTCAAAGCTAATTGCATCCGTGGCGACGAAATTGCCAAAACGTTTGGTTAATTTTTCCGCTTTGATGACCGGTTCGTTTGCGTTCATGTTGTCAGTAACTTAATGAAACAATCTTCAATGGTGGGTGTTATGGGCGTTACTTCAATGCCATCGAGCCCCGCTTGGGTCAGGATCCCCCTCAGCAACTCAGTCGGATTCCGGTCACCCATGCCCTGGCTATCAACGTGGATATATTCACCAAATAAATAATTAGTAAAAGGTGGTGTATAGGTGGCCAATACGTGGCTAACACGTGGCATATCCCTGGCTTTGACAGCATACAACTGACCCGGATAAGCGGCTACGATCCTCTGGGGGGTGTCGATCGAAAGAATACGCCCCTGTTGGATTAGTGCGATACGGTCGCACAATGTCGCCTCATCCATGTAAGGAGTGGAAACGACAATGGTGATGCCCTGTTGCTTGAGCCGTTTCAGCATTTCCCAAAATTCTTTGCGCGAAACAGGGTCTACGCCCGTAGTAGGTTCATCCAGGAAAAGCACCGTAGGCTTATGGATCAATGCGCAGCAAAGTGCCAGTTTCTGCTTCATACCACCCGATAATTTACCTGCTCTCCGTTTTTTGAAAGGCTCAATCTGCACGTAAATGTCTTCGATTAGGTGGTAATTTTCTTTTACCGTGGTATTGAATACGGTCGCAAAAAAGTGTAGGTTCTCTTCAATGCTGAGGTCGGGGTAGAGCGAAAAGCGCCCCGGCATATACCCCACGCTGCTGCGGATCTGACGGTAATCTGTTACGATGTCGTATCCCGCCACCGTGGCTGTGCCACTATCCGGCAGAAGGAGGGTGGTAAGGATCCGAAAAAGACTGCTCTTGCCCGCCCCGTCGGGACCGATCAGACCAAACAGCTCACCCTTCGCCACGGAAAAGGATACGTTGTTCACCGCTTTCACGACACCCTTGTTATAGGTTTTCGTGATGTTGTTTACATGAACCATTAAACTGTCACTTTCCATTGTCAATTATCCATTATCCATTGTCAATTATCCATTATCAATTAAACCTCACCTCTCCGTACATGCCTATTTTTAGCAGTCCATCGTTTTTCACACGGATTTTCGTGGCGTATACCAGGTTCTCGCGTTCGTCTTTTGTCTGGATGGTTTTTGGTGTAAATTCGGCCTTGTCGCTGATCCACTCCACCGTACCGGGATATTCCCGGTATCCGCCCTTGGCGTCGTCTACCAATACCGTAACGGATTGATTCAGTTTGAGCTGGTCGAACTGCGGTCCGGTAACGTAGGCCCGCAGTAAGATCGAAGATAAATCTGCGATCTTGTACAGCGGTTTACCTACCGTAACGGTTTCATTGGCTTCCGCATACTTCACCAACACCGTACCGTTGACGGGGTTTACGATGCGGCTCTTGGCCAGTTCATCTTCCAACTGTGCGATTTGCACTTCCAGCGGAGATGCCTCCTGCGTGAGACTCGATGAGGTGATTCCCAGGGAAGACTGTTGTGCAGCTATCTGCTTTTTGATGACTGCCACCTGCGCGTTGGCATCGTCCAGTTGTTTCGGTGTTGCCGCATCGGATCGTACCAGGTTGGTGATGCGTTGCTGCTCGCGGACTGCCTGGCTCAACTGTTCCTGCAGCGCAGCGAGCTGTACGGATACGTTGGGGCGCTTGCTGAGTACAGCTTTGATCTGCGACTGGAGCTGCAGCTTCCGTAGGTAAAGTTGTGTGCTGTCTATATAACCGATGGCTTGACCTGCATGCAATTCTTGGCCCTCTTGAATATCCAGGGCTTTGATGACACCATTGGTTTCGGCCGAAATAAGGGTTTCCACGGCCTCAAAAGTCCCCGATGCATCGTAGGCATTTTCGTGATGGCTGCACGCCGCTAAGAGGAGGGGGATAACTGTCAGGATTTTTAAGCTGTTCATTTTTATGATCTTTTAGTAGGCTAATTTCCGTTTGTGTGTTGGATATCGTATTGAACCATCAGCCATTGCAACTCATGGAGAATTTTGGCCAGTTTGGCATTGTCTTCGGCATTGACCTCACGGAGGTAGTCGGCCGAGTTGATGACCCCGTTTTCCAGCTGGGCAAGGGAAGCTTCTTTCACCGAGCTCCGGAGCGCGATGATGCGATCGTCGGTTTCCAGCAACCGCTGATATTTGGCCGATTCGGTATTTTGTTGTCTCAGCGTCAGTTCGTTGTTGAACAGAAAACTTTCACGTTGCACGTCAACGGCTTTGGTTTTGATGTCCAGCAATGCTTTTTCTTTCTTCAACGTGTAAAAACCGCTGATGGGAATACTTAACCGGATACCTCCATAGTAATACGGATCGAACTCATTGCTCAACATGTTCAGGGCCGGACGGCCTATGCCCCCCTGTATGAAAAAGTTCAACTTGGGAAGATTTTTGGCAGTCAGCAGTTTACGGTCCACATCGATGCTGTTTTGTTGCAACGCATACCAATCCAGTTCGGGACGGTTGTTTTCAGAAGAAGAGGAAGGAGCCTGAGGTCTCTCCAATCGAACATTCGCATCCAAGGGTCTGTTAATAAACTGGCTGAGCATGTGTAAATATGCGCTGCGTGTAGCCTGTAGTTCTACGGTGCGTTGTTCCGATTTCAGTAATTCGGCCTCAAGCAAGCTGGCGTTGCTTTTCAGCGCCGTTCCATTGGTAATTGCTGCGTTGGTTTTATCCAGACCTGCTTGAATATCTTTTTTTGCCAACTCGTTTTGGCCCAACTGCCCATCCAGCAGTAGAATCCCAAAGAAAAGTTGGTTCACCCGCTCCCTGATTTTGTATAGTTCTACCTCCAGCGCTTGGGCTTCTACCTGTGCGTTCGCCTCGATAGCTTGTTTCTGAAGTTTGATGGAACCGCCGTCAAAAAGAGACTGATTTATTTCACCGTACAATTTATATTGATCTTTATCGAGGGTAGGTATGTCGATTCCGGGAACCTGAATGGGAATCTTCGTCACCTCAGATTGATACGTGGCCTGGCCGCTTATGTTAATCTGCGGTAGGTAGCCCTTGTTGGCCTGTTCAATCGCATACTGGGTACTTCGTGCGATGAGGTTGCGCTGTTTGATCAATGGATAATTTTCTTCGGCCAACGTCTGACTTTCCGCCAGGGTAAGCGTCGCATCTGGTAGCTGGGCTGTTGTGATGAGTGGGACCGAAATCCAAACACATATCGCCAATAGACGGGAATTAATCATTTTATTTATTGATTTGAATTAATCATTTGATTAATGTATGAATAAAAAAATTAGTTGGCTTCCAACATAGCCAGGAACCATGTTTTGATCCATGTTTTCCGTTCTTTCATCAGCGTAACGGCACGCTCCGGTTTAATCCCTGTGATCAATTGAAGGAGCGGCTTGCCGATAAAAGGAAAAATAATGAGACCGAGCATATTCAAAATGAAATGCAAAGGGTCGATGTCAGGACGTCTCTCTGCTAATTGCTTGAAAAATGCCGAATCGACAATTTTTGTTTTCGTCCGGACAAGGTTTGCAAACTTGTCTGGGTTATTTCGGATCTCGCCCAGTACAAACAAGGGAATATCCGGATTTGCAACCAGCGTATCAATATAATGCTCGGCTATCTGTTCCACTTTTTGTTCGATGGAGGTACGCTCATCCATAATAGTGGGCCCTATCTTGCCCAATAGAATCTGCATTTTTTCCAGAATGACGATTTCAAACAGCTTCTCCTTGCTACGGAAGTAATAGTTGAGCAGTGCAAGGTTGATGCCCGCTTCCTCCGCAATATCCCGTGTGCGTGTGGCAGCATAGCCCTTTTGCGTAAATACTTTGCGGGCTGCGTCCTTGATTTTTTCTTCCGTACTTAAATCGGGTTTCGCTTCCTTTGCTTTTGCCATGTGTAATCGTCGTTGGGGACAAAGGTAATAGAGGTTTTTGATTTAACCAAATTTTTTAATCATTTGATTAAAATTTAATTTACGGATCCCGCCAAACTTGTTCAGCCAGGAGATTGGAGTAAGCTTGTAATCTGCTTGTAACCGGCTTGGGAGAAACGATGCTTGTCAATGGCAATTTAAGGCCAACTCCAATCCAATAAATGGCTTCAAGTTGGCATTTACCACCGAGGCGATGTATAAGCCATCTATAAATTGGGTGCTCACCTATGATGTTTGTTATCGGTTTTCGTAGATTCCCTGATAATCAGTGAAGTCTCCAATACGCGTGTTTGAGGTTGATACTCATCCCCCTCTTCGATATGTTGTAGCAGCAATTCGGCGGCTGCCTGCCCGATTTGAAAAGTCGGCTGTACGACGGAAGTAAGCGGAGGATCAACAAATGCACTGTGGGGCGCATTGGAGAAACTTGCCAGGGCGATGTCATCGGGAATGTGTAATCCATTTTGTTTAATGCATATGAGTGCTTCGATGGCAGTCGGATCATTTACCGCAAATATAGCATCGGGTCTTTCGTCCATGTCAATCAACTGTTGGGTGCATTCCCTTGCTTTGTCGTCTACAAAATCAGCGTGGTGGATATAGTGTTCATTTATTGGGATGTGATAATGGTTCAGTGCATCCAAATATCCCTGCAATCGGCTTTCACACATAGTCAAATTCTTTGGGCCCGATATATGGGCTATACGCCTGCATCCGATTTGGATGAGGTGCTCCACCGCTTGATACGCACCGCCATAGTCATCTACCAATACTTTGGAGCCGGCGAGTTCTTCCGTTATCCGGTTAAAGAAGACGATGGGTGTTTTTTCCTGTACTTTTTTGATATGCTGGTAGTGATCCGTTTCACGGCTTAACGCCATGATAAGGCCATCTACGCGACTCGAGACCATTGCCTGAAGGTTCTTTTCTTCGAGGTCGAAAGATTCGTTCGATTGGCAGATCATTAGTTTATACCCCGCTTGATTGACCACATCCTGTACGCCCAGTATAACACTTGGGAAATATGCATGGACGAATTCGGGTACGATGATTCCGATAATATTGGTTTTATTATTCCGCAAGCTCGCGGCCACGGTATTGGGTTCGTAGCCGATTTTTTTGGCCATTTCTAACACGGCCTGTTTGGTTTGTGGGTTTACATCAGGTGCATTACGTAGTGCTCTGGATACAGTGGATATGGACAGGTTCAACCTGACTGCAATATCTACAATGGTAGGTTGCTTAGTCGGCGTTACGGACATAATTGGTAGGTATTTTTAAGCACTAAAGGTAAGAAAAAGAATCCGATTTTGCTATCGAAACGTTTCCGGCAACGTTTTCATAAGCCATCTCTATTGCAACGTAGCGTAATCTACTTATCATTGTCCAACCAATTGGATAACTACTAAATTATGTTAATCAAATATAACACCTAATGAAACGA
>Ga0182741_1000912_pt1 | contig 41589 bp, 35 predicted proteins | sample eDN5th37CBELigOP_FD_128874 | JGI IMG/M metagenome (GOLD analysis project Ga0182741, IMG submission 128874) | Enriched Organic Plus compost microbial communities from Emeryville, California, USA - eDNA 5th pass 37_C BE-Lig OP (version 2) (version 2) ... | reverse complement strand
CTTCGTGGCAGTAAGGGGCCTTGGACGCTGGCAGAAGGATGAGGCGCAGATGACGGACGGATTCGGCAAGGGCCATCACCTGCATCTGATCGACGGCTCGGCCTTCATCTTTCGCGCCTATCACGCGCTGCCGCCGCTGACCCGTCGCTCGGACGGGCTGCCCATCGGCGCGGTGGCCGGCTTTTGCAACATGGTGTGGAAGTATCTGCAGGACGGCAAGGGCTCGGACCAGCCGACCCATGCGGCGGTGATCTTCGATCATTCGGCGCGGACATTCCGCAACGACATCTATCCGCTCTACAAGGCCAACCGGCCCGAGCCGCCCGAAGATCTGCGACCGCAATTCCCGCTGACCCGCGAGGCGACGCGCGCCTTCAACATCGCCTGCATCGAGACCGAGGGCTTCGAGGCCGACGACATCATCGCCACGCTGGCCTGCCAGGCGCGGGATGCCGGCGGGCGGGTGACGATCATCAGCAGCGACAAGGACCTGATGCAGCTGGTCGGCGGCGGGGTCGAGATGATGGACCCGATCAAGGGCAAGCCCATCGGCCCCGAGGAGGTGCGCGAGAAATTCGGCGTCGGTCCCGAGCGGGTGGTGGACGTGCAGGCCCTGGCCGGCGATTCCGTCGACAACGTGCCGGGCGCGCCGGGGATCGGCATCAAGACCGCCGCGCAGCTGATCGAGGAATATGGCGATCTGGAAAGCCTGCTGGCGCGGGCGGAGGAGATCCGGCAGCCCAAGCGCCGCCAGACCCTGATCGACCATGCCGAGCAGATCCGCATCTCGAAGCGGCTGGTCGAGCTGGATTGCGGGATGGCGCTGGATTTCAGCCTGGAGAGCCTGGAGATCCGCGAGCCCGATCCCGAGGCGCTGCTGGACTTCCTGGCCCGGATGGAGCTGCGCACCCTGACCAAGCGCGTGGCCGAGCGTTTCGGCGCCGAGGCGCCGACCATGGCCGAGGCGGCGCCGGTGCCGGCCGCCGTCGCCGGTGCCGCGGCCGCGCCGGCCGTCGAACTGCCGGCCATCGACCGCAGCCTTTACGTCACCATCCGCGACGAGGTCATGCTGGCCGAATGGCTGGCCGAGATCGCCGAAAAGGGCGTGGTCGCCATCGACACCGAGACCACCGGGCTGGACGAGATGCAGGCCGAGCTGGTCGGGGTCTCGCTTTGCACCGGGCCGGGGCGGGCGGCCTATCTGCCGCTGGGCCATGTCGATGGCGCCGCCGACCTCTTCGGCTCGGGTGCGCGGGCCGAGGGGCAGATGGACCTGGACCGGGCGGTGGCGATGCTGAAGCCGGTGCTGGAGGATCCTTCGGTGCTGAAGATCGGCCAGAACATCAAGTATGACTGGAAGGTGCTGGCCCGCCACGGCATCCGCATGGCGCCTTTGGACGACACCATGCTGCTGTCCTATGCGCTGAACGCGGGGGCGCATAACCATGGCATGGACGAGTTGGCGGACCTGTATCTGGGCCATCGCTGCCTGCCGATCAAGGATCTGATCGGCTCGGGCAAGGCGCAGATCAATTTCTCGCAGGTGGCGATCGACAAGGCCAGCGAATATGCCGCCGAGGATGCCGAGGTGACCTGGCGGCTCTGGCATCATTTGCGCCCCAAGCTGGCGCCGAACCATGTGACCACCGCCTATGAGCGGCTGGAGCGGCCGATGATCGCGGTTCTGGCCGATATGGAGATGGCCGGCATCCGTATCGATTCCGAGCATCTGAAGCGCATGTCCAACGCCTTTGCCCAGAAGATGGCGGGGCTGGAGGCCGAGATCCACGAACTCGCCGGCGGTCCCTTCAACGTCGGCAGCCCCAAGCAGCTGGGCGAGATCCTGTTCCAGCGCATGGGCCTGGCCGGTGGCAAGCAGGGCAAGACCGGCGCCTTCTCCACCGGCGCCGAGGTGCTGGAGGATCTGGCCGCCGAGGGGCATGAGCTGCCGGCGCGGGTGCTGGACTGGCGGGCGATCTCGAAGCTGAAATCGACCTATACCGATGCGCTGCCCCTGCATGTGAACCCCGAGACCGGGCGCGTGCACACCAGCTATTCCATCGCCGGGGCGCAGACCGGGCGGCTGGCCTCGACCGATCCGAACCTGCAGAACATCCCCGTGCGGACCGAGGAGGGGCGGCGCATCCGCGAGGCTTTCGTCGCCGGGCCGGGGATGCGGCTGGTGAGCCTCGACTACAGCCAGATCGAGCTGCGGATCCTGGCGCATGTGGCGCAGATCCCGGCGCTGAAACAGGCTTTCCGCGACGGCATCGACATCCATGCCATGACCGCCAGCCAGATGTTCGGCGTGCCGGTCGAGGGCATGGACCCGATGATCCGCCGCCGCGCCAAGGCGATCAATTTCGGGGTGATCTACGGCATCTCGGGCTTTGGCCTGGCGCGCAATCTGCGCATTCCACGCGCCGAGGCGCAGAGCTTCATCGACACCTATTTCGAGCGTTTCCCCGAGATCCGCGCCTATATGGACCGCACCGTCGCCGAGGCGAAGCAGGACGGTTTCGTGCGCACGCTGTTCGGCCGGCGGATCATGACGCCGGGCATCAACCAGTCGGGACCGGCGGCGGGCGGGGCGCGGCGCGCGGCGATCAACGCGCCGATCCAGGGTGCGGCCGCCGACATCATCCGCCGCGCCATGATCCGTATGCCGCAGGCCATCGCGCATCTGCCGGCCAGGATGCTGCTGCAGGTGCATGACGAGCTGGTCTTCGAGGTCGAGGAGGGCGCGGTGGCCGAGCTGATCGAGGCGGCGCGCGGCGTCATGCAGGGCGCGGCCGATCCCGCGGTCCGGCTGGACGTGCCGCTGATCGTCGATGCCGGGCAGGGGCTGAACTGGGCCGAGGCGCATTGAGGGCCGCCGGTCGCGTGGATTGCGCGGCCGCATGGGTATTTGGGGAACGAAGAAGCCGGCGAGGGAACGGGATGGGCCATTCGCATGCGCATGACGGCAGGCAGGGGCATGCGCACCTGCCGGGCGGGGTGGGCGATGGCACCATCCTGATCGCGGTGGTGATCAACCTGGCGCTGACCGGTGCGCAGATCCTGGGCGGCTATATCGCCGATTCCACGGCGCTGATCGCGGACGGGGTGCATAACCTTTCCGATGCGCTGTCCCTGGTGCTGGCCTTTGGCGCCCGGCGCCTGGCGCGGCGTCCCGCCAGCCCCGAGATGAGCTATGGCTGGGGCCGCGCCGAGATCGTCGCGGCCTTCGTCAACTACATCGCGCTGATCGCCATCTCGGTCTGGCTGGGGATCGAGGCGCTGGGGCGGCTGGTCGATCCGCCGCAGGTCGCGGGCGGGCTGGTCATGGCGCTGGCGGCTTTCGCGCTGGTCGTGGATGCGCTGACCGCGGCGCTGGTCTGGCGGGCCGCGAAGGAGAGCGTGAATATCCGCGCGGCCTTCCTGCACAACCTGGCCGATGCCGCGGTCTCGGTCGCGGTGATCCTGGGGGGCGCGCTGATCTGGGCCTTCGGCTGGCAGATCGCCGACCCGATCCTGACATTGCTGATTTCTGCGGTGATCCTGTGGCATATCGGGCAGGAGATCGGGCCGGTGATGCGCATGCTGATGCTGGCCGCGCCGGCCGGCGTGGATCACGCGGCGCTGGTCCGTGCCATGGCCGGGGTCGAGGGCGTGGCGGGTGCCCATCACCTGCACCTGTGGCAGATCGACGAGCGGCGCAACGCGCTATCGGCGCATCTGGTGCTGCGCAAGGGGGCCGATCCGGCCAAGGCGGTGCGCCGGGTCAAGGCGCTGCTGCGGCGCGACTTCGGCATCGGCCATGCCACCATCGAGACCGAGCGCGAGGGCGAGCCCTGCGGCGACCGGGATGACGGCCAGGGCCATCATCCGCATTAGATCGCGGCGGAATGGCCCGAGGCCGCCATGTCGTAGCCGTCGAACATGCGCGCGATCATCCGGGTCAGCGGCCGGCCCTTGGGCGTGATGCGCAGGCCCGCGGCATCGGCCTCGACCATCTCGCCGAAATGCGCGGCGACGGGGGCGAAGACCTGGGCCAGGCCTTCGGCGTCGAAGCCGTGGTCGCGGATGAATTCCTCGGCCCGGATCTCGAAATCGCACATCAGCGCCTCGATCATGCGCGAGCGCCAGCGGTCCTCGGGCGTGAAGGCATGGCCGCGCGTGGTCGAGAAGCGCCCGTCGCGGATCCTGGCCAGATGCGCGCCGGTGGCCGGGGCGTTCTGCGCATAGCCCTGCGGGAAGCGCGAGATGGACGAGGCGCCCAGCCCCACCAGCACCTCGGCCCGGTCGTCGGTATAGCCCTGGAAGTTGCGGCGCAGCAGCCCGGCCTTTTGCGCGCGGGCGAGCCCGTCGCCAGGGCGGGCGAAATGGTCGATGCCGATCTCGTCATAGCCGTCGGCCAGGAACAGCGCGCGCGCCGTCTCGAACAGCCGCAGCCGGCCATGGGGATCGGGCAGGGCCTCGGACGGGATCATCACCTGCCGCTTGGCCATCCAGGGCACATGCGCATAGCCGTAAAGCGCCACCCGGTCGGGCGACAGCGCCAGCAGCTTCTGCACCGATTCGGCGATGCGGTGCGGATCCTGATGCGGCAGCCCGTAAAGGATGTCGGCGTTCAGGCTGGCGATGCCGCGGTCGCGGATCATGTCCACGGCGCGTTTCGTCACCTCGAAGCTCTGCTCGCGGCCGATGACCTTCTGGATCTCGGGGTCGAAATCCTGCACCCCGATCGAGGCGCGGGTCAGCCCGGCCTCGGCCAGGGCGTCCATGCGGGCCTCGTCGATCTCGTTCGGGTCGATCTCGACCGAGAACTCGACGCCCTCGGCCAGCGGGAAGGTGTTCAGCACCGCGCCGGCGACCAGCCGCATCATCTCGGCCGGCATCAGCGTGGGCGTGCCGCCGCCCCAATGCAGGCGCGACAACCGGACGCCGGGGGCCAGCGCGGATTTCAGCATGTCGAGCTCCGCCAGCAATGCCTTGGCATAGGCGCGCACCGGCTCGTCGGATTGCGTGCCCTGGGTGCGGCAGGCGCAGAACCAGCACAGCCGCCGGCAGAACGGCACATGCATGTAGAGCGAGATTGCGGCGCCGGCGGGGATCGCCGCGATCCAGTCGCGGAAGAGCGGCTCGCCCACGGCGGGGGTGAAATGCGGCGCGGTCGGATAGCTGGTATAACGCGGCACGCGCGCGTCAAACAGTCCCAGCCGCTCAAGTTGCGATTGTTGTTCCATGTTGCTATACCTAGCCGTGAACACGCGCCGGAACCTTGACCCAAATCAAATGCCACATGACGCCGCCCTCTGTGCGACGCAGCAGCCCTGCGAAATCTGCCCCATCCGGTATCGGGCCGTCTGCGCGCATTGCGAAGGCGACGAGCTGGCCGAGCTGGAGGGCATGAAATTCTATCGCCGCTACGAGGCGGGGCAGGTCGTGGTCTGGGCCGGCGACCGCTTGGATTTCGTGGCCTCGGTGATCGCCGGCATGGCCGGGCTGACCCAGCAGCTCGAGGACGGGCGCACGCAGATGGTCGGCCTGCTGTTGCCCAGCGACTTCCTGGGCCGTCCAGGGCGCGAGATGGCGGCCTATACCGTCACCGCGACCAGCGACCTGATGCTGTGCTGTTTCCGGCGCAAGCCCTTTGAAAAGCTGCTGATCGACAATCCCCGCATCGCCAGCCGGCTGCTGGAGATGACGCTGGACGAACTGGACGCCGCCCGCGACTGGCTGCTGCTGCTGGGCCGCAAGTCGGCGCGCGAGAAGATCGCCTCGCTTCTGGTGATCCTGGCCCGGCGCGAGGCCGCGCTGATCAAGCGCCGGCCCGAAGGCCGCATCGCCATCGAACTGCCGCTGACGCGCGAGGCGATGGCGGATTACCTGGGCCTGACGCTGGAGACCGTGAGCCGGCAGATGAGCGCGTTGAAGCGCGAAGGCGTGATCGAACTGGACGGCAAGCGCCGGGTGATCGTGCCCTCCTTCGTGCGGCTGGTCACGGAAAGCGGCGACGATTCGGACGGTGGGCCGCTGAGCTAGGGGGCGCCCGCGGCCGTGTCCCCGAGGGTTGTGCCCCGGAGAGGATCCGGGGCATCGGCCGGGCCGGTCAACGGGCCATCAGCACCGGCAGCTGCGCCTTTTCCAGCATGTTGCGGGTCGCGCCGCCCAGGATCGCCTCGCGGAAGCGGGAATGGCCGTAGGCGCCCATCACCAGCATGTCGGCGCCGATCTCGGTGGCGCGGCGGTTCAGGATGTCGCTGACCAGGGGCTGGGTGCGGGCCAGGACCGCGATTTCCGCCCTGACGCCGTGGCGCGTCAGCATCTGGCACAGCGCCCCGCCGGGATCCGATCGCTCGGGGCCGCTGGGCGAAGGGTCGATCACCGTGATCTCGACGCTGTCGGCGGCGATCAGCAGCGGCAGGGCGCGGCGCACGGCGGCCAGGGCCTCGTTGGACTGGTTCCAGGCGATCATGACCTTCCGGCCGAAGGGTTCCTTCAGCGCCTCGGGCACGATCAGCACCGGGGCCGCGCCCTCGAACAGCGCCGCTTCGGTCACGGCCTCGGCATCGGCGGGCGCGCCCTCGCCATAGGGGCGGTTCAGCACCACGAGGTCGGAATAGCGCGCGCGCATGCCGACCAGCGTCGAAAGCCCGCCGACCTGCGCCACCGCGGAATCGACGGACCAGCGGATGTCCTCGGGGTCGAGCCGGTCGCGGACCCTTTCTTCAAGCTCGCCGGCCGCGGCCACGGCCTTGTCGATGGATTCCTGGAACACATAGGCCGACGCGCCTGCATAGTAATAGCCGCTCTGGGTGTGATCCACACCCATGCAGAACACGTCGAGATGCGCATCCTCGCGCCGGGTCATGGCAATGGCCGAATCCAGCTGCTTGTGCTGATTGGCATCGGTCAGAACGGTCAGGATGGTCTTGTAGCCCATGGGCCCTCTCCTTTCGGGGTTCGGCGGCGAGTTTCACCTGCATCCGGCGGGATCGCAATCGCTGACGGCGGCCGGCTGCGACATCCTGTCCGGATATTTGGGAATTTTACACCTATCCAGAACGGACAGATTGACGCAGATCAAAGTCTCACGAAACCGTGTGACGTTAAGAGGAAAGCTGTCGAAGCCGCGGCCCGTCGCATGCGATGCGAATCGGCCGCCTTCGGCGCAGGATGAAGGACACGAACTTAATGTTGGACACCATCAAGCTGATCGCGCTTGGCACGATCGCGGTATTGGCCGCGATCGGCGCCAATTACGCGCGACCCGATGATCCCGCCTATCTCGTGAATGCCCTGATCGTCATGCTGGCGGCGGGCATCATGTTTCTGCGGGTGCTGCGCCAGATGGGCAACGAGCAACCCTCGCTCGAGCCGCATCCCGAAACGCAATACATGGACGACGTGGTCCGGGCCGGCGTGATCGCCACCGCGCTGTGGGGCGTGGTCGGCTTCCTGGTCGGGGTGATCATCGCCTTTCAGCTGGCCTTCCCGGCGCTGAATCTCAGCGACCTTACCGTGGGCTATACCAATTTCGGCAAGCTCAGGCCGCTGCATACCTCGGCGGTGATCTTCGCCTTCGGCGGCAACGCGCTGATCGCCACCTCGTTCTACGTGGTGCAGCGTACCTCGGCGGCGCGGCTCTGGGGTGGCAATGCCGCCTGGTTCGTGTTCTGGGGCTACCAGCTGTTCATCGTATTGGCCGCGACCGGCTATATCCTGGGTGCCACCCAGTCCAAGGAATACGCGGAACCCGAATGGTATGTGGACTGGTGGCTGACCGTGGTCTGGGTCGTCTACCTGGCCGTGTTCCTGGGCACGATCCTGAAGCGGAAAGAACCGCATATCTATGTGGCGAACTGGTTCTACCTGTCCTTCATCGTCACCATCGCCATGCTTCACATCGTCAACAACCTGGCGATCCCGGTCAGTCCCTTCGGCTCGAAGTCGGTGCAGCTCTTCTCGGGCGTGCAGGACGCGATGACGCAATGGTGGTACGGCCACAACGCGGTGGGCTTCTTCCTGACGGCGGGCTTCCTGGGCATGATGTATTACTTCATTCCCAAGCAGGCCGAACGCCCGGTCTACAGCTACAAGCTGTCCATCATCCACTTCTGGGCGCTGATCTTCCTCTATATCTGGGCCGGTCCGCACCACCTGCACTATACCGCGCTGCCCGACTGGGCCTCGACGCTGGGCATGGTGTTCTCGATCATCCTGTGGATGCCCAGCTGGGGCGGCATGATCAACGGGCTGATGACGCTGTCGGGCGCCTGGGACAAGCTGCGCACCGACCCGGTGATCCGCATGATGGTGGTGGCCGTCGGCTTCTACGGCATGGCGACCTTCGAAGGGCCGATGATGTCGATCAAGGCGGTGAACTCGCTGAGCCATTACACCGACTGGACCATCGGCCACGTGCATTCCGGCGCGCTCGGCTGGAACGGCATGATCACCTTTGGCGCGCTCTACTATCTGGTGCCGCGTCTTTGGGGGCGTGAGCGGCTTTACTCGACGGGCCTGGTCAGCTGGCATTTCTGGCTCGCCACCATCGGGCTGGTGCTCTACGCGGCCTCGATGTGGGTCTCGGGCATCATGGAGGGGCTGATGTGGCGCGAGGTCGACGCCCAGGGCTTCCTGGTCAACGCCTTCGCCGACACGGTGGCCGCGAAATTCCCGATGAACGTGGTGCGGGCATCCGGCGGCGTGCTTTACCTGATCGGGGCGCTGATCATGTGCTACAACCTGTGGGCTACCGTCGCCAAGCAACCCAAGACCCATGCGACCACGGTCGCGGTCCCGGCAGAGTGAGGACGGATCATGGCCATTCTTGAAAAGCACAAGGTTCTGGAAAAGAACGCCACGCTGCTGCTGGTCTTTTCCTTCCTTGTCGTGACCATCGGCGGCATCGTCGAGATCGCGCCGCTGTTCTACCTGCAGAACACCATCGAGAAGGTGCAGGGCATGCGGCCCTATACGCCGCTGGAGCTGAAGGGCCGCGACATCTATGTCCGCGAGGGCTGCTATGTCTGCCACAGCCAGATGATCCGCCCGATGCGCGACGAGGTCGAGCGTTACGGCCATTACAGCCTGGCGGCCGAATCGATGTACGACCATCCGTTCCAATGGGGCTCCAAGCGGACCGGGCCGGACCTGGCCCGCGTCGGCGGCCGCTATTCGGACGAATGGCATATCGACCACCTGGTGAACCCGCAGAAGGTGGTGCCGGAATCGATCATGCCGAAATACGGCTTCCTGCTGGATCGCCAGATCGACCCCTCGAACATGGCGCAGCGGCTGAAGACCGACGCGCTGGTCGGCGTGCCCTATGACGACGAGATGATCGCCGCGGCGGTCAGCGATTTCGCCGCCCAGGCCGACCCCGATGCCGATGCCTCGGGGCTGGAGGAACGCTATCCGGGGGCGCAGCAGCGCAATTTCGACCGCCGTCCCGGCGTGTCCGAGATGGACGCCCTGATCGCCTATCTCCAGGTCTTGGGCACGATGGTCGATTTCTCGACCTTCGAACCCGATCCGAACCGCTGAGGCCGGCCATGGACAGGTATTCCTTCCTGCGCGAACTGGCCGACAGCTGGGTTCTGCTGCTGCTGGTGCTGTTCTTCCTGGGGACGATCGTCTTCGCCCTCAGGCCGGGCTCGCGCCCGCTGCATCGCGATGCGGCCGAAAGCATCTTCCGCAACGAGACGACACCCGCAGCGGCGGGCGAGAAGGAGGTCGAGTGATGGCCGATAGCGACGACGAGCACACCAGCCCGCAAAATCCCGACAATCGGATCGAGCTGGAACGCCAGGCCGCCGACAAGGCCCACAAGGCCGAGATCCTGGCCCATCCGCCCGAGGGCCCCGAGGGGCCGCTGCATCCTCCGGTCACGCCTCGGCCGGGCGCCACCCGCGTCGTGCGCGACCGCAAGGGCGGGCGCAGGGTGGTCGAAGTGCCCTCGACCGGGCACAGCTGGGATGGGATCGAGGAATATGACAACCCGCTGCCGCGCTGGTGGCTGTGGACCTTCTATGCCACCATCATCTGGGGGGTGTTCTATTTCATCGCCTATCCCGCCATTCCGCTGGTGAACGGTGCGACCCGCGGCCTTCTGGGCCAAAGCTACCGCTCCGACGTGGCGGCCGAGATCCAGCGTTTCAACGATGCCAATGCCCCGATCCAGGCCAAGCTGGTCGAGACGCCGCTGGAGGAGATCGCCGCCGACCCGGAACTGGCAAACTATACTGCCAATGCCGGCGCCGCGATCTTCCGCACCTGGTGCGCGCAATGCCACGGCTCGGGCGCGGGGGGCGCCGCAGGCTATCCCTCGCTGCTGGACAACGACTGGCTCTGGGGCGGAACCTTGGAAGAGATCCACACCACCGTCATGCATGGCATCCGCGATCCCAAGGACGGCGATACCCGCTATTCCGAGATGCCGCGCTTCGGCACCGACGACTTGCTGGACAACACCCAGATCAGCCAGGTGGTGCATCACGTGCTGGAACTGGGCGGACTGCCTCATGACGCGGCGCTGGCGGCCGAGGGGGTGGAGCTGTTCGCCGACAACTGCTCGTCCTGCCATGCCGAGGACGGCACCGGCGACCGCGCGCAGGGCGCGCCGGACTTGACCGATGCGGTCTGGCTCTATGGTTCGGACCCGGCGACGATCACCCGGATCGTGCGCGACGGACCTTTCGGCGTGATGCCGGCCTGGAGCGGGCGCCTGTCCGATGCCGACATTGTCGCCGTCGCCGCCTATGTCCACAGCCTCGGCGGTGGCGAGTAACGGATATTCAGATCCGTGGCCGGGAAACCGGCCCCGGTGGCACCGGCCCCCCGTCCTGTTCGCGCGTTTCCAAGGGGGGCCGGTGTTCTTATCAAACGCAGGGCCTGGTTCCGGCGCAAGCCCGGCCGGGCCGGTTTTCTTATGCGGATGCGACAATTCGGCCCATGTTCCCCGCATCCCGTCTCGCTATGCTCGGTCAGCCCGCGCTTGACGCAGATCAATGCGTCGCCGCCGCCAGGCTCTATACCCGAGCCACGCGCAACAGGAGCCAATCATGTCGCATCCCGACATCGACCCGCCACGCCTTTATGCTGCCCGAGAGCCGATCTTTCCCCGCCGGGTCCATGGCTGGTTTCGCAACCTGAAATGGATCATCATGGCGGTGACGCTGGCGATCTATTACGTCACGCCCTGGATCCGCTGGGACCGCGGTCCGGCCATGCCCGACCAGGCGGTGCTGATCGACCTGGCCAACCGCCGCTTCTATTTCTTCTGGATCGAGATCTGGCCGCATGAATTCTACTTCGTCGCCGGCCTTCTGGTCATGGCGGGGCTGGGGCTTTTCCTGTTCACCTCGGCCCTGGGGCGGGTCTGGTGCGGCTATGCCTGCCCGCAGACGGTCTGGACCGACCTTTTCCTTCTGACCGAACGCTGGGTCGAGGGCGACCGCAACGCCCGCCTGCGGCTGTGGAACGCTTCCTGGGACTTGCGCAAGCTGCGGCTGCGGCTGACGAAATGGACGATCTGGCTGCTTATCGCGCTGGCGACCGGCGGCGCCTGGATCTTCTATTTCACCGATGCGCCGACGCTCCTGGGCAATCTTCTGCGCGGCCAGGCCCATCCGGTCGCCTATATCACCATGGGCATCCTGACCGCGACCACCTTCGTCTTCGGCGGCTTCGCGCGCGAGCAGATCTGCGTCTATGCCTGCCCCTGGCCGCGCATCCAGGCCGCGATGATGGACGAGGACACGCTGACCGTCGCCTATCGCGAATGGCGCGGCGAGCCGCGCGGCAAGTTGCACAAGGGCGAGGCGACGAAATCCGACGGCGGCGCCAAGGGCGATTGCATTGACTGCATGGCCTGCGTGAACGTCTGCCCCATGGGTATCGACATCCGCGACGGCCAGCAGCTGGAATGCATCACCTGCGCGCTGTGCATCGACGCCTGCGACGAGGTGATGGACAAGATCGGCAAGCCGCGCGGGCTGATCGACTACATGGCGCTGAAGGACGAGGCCGCCGAGCGGGCGGGCGAGACACCGAAGCCGGTGCTCAAGCATATCCTGCGCCCGCGCACGATGCTGTATTTCACCCTCTGGGCCGGGATCGGCGTCGCGCTGGTGGTGGCGCTGTTCCTGCGCTCGCCCTTCGACCTGAACGTGACGCCGGTCAGGAACCCGCTTTACGTCACCATGGCCGATGGCGCGATCCGCAACACCTATGCGCTGCGGCTGCGCAACAAGCAGGGGGCCGAGCGCGACTTCACCGTCTCGGTCGTCGGTCCCGACGGCACCGTGCCGGCGGGCGTGGACCTGACGCTGGAGGGGCTGCCGGCCGCCGATCTCCATGTTGCGGCGGACAGCACCCATACCCAGCGCGTCTATATCACCGCCGAAAAGGGCTCGGCCCTGGCCGAGGCGGCGCAGAGCGAGTTGACGCTTTGGGTCGAGGATGCCACCGATGGGAGGAAGTCCCGTATCGACACCGTCTTCCACGGAAGGAGCGAATAGATGCCCCGCGAACTGACCGGCCGCCATGTGCTGATCGTCACCCTGGGCGCCTTCGGCACCATCATCGCCGTCAACCTGTTCATGGCTTTCAAGGCCGTGGGAACCTTTCCCGGGCTCGAGGTCAAGAACAGCTATGTCGCCTCGCAAAGCTTCGACCGCGACCGCGACGCGCAGGCGGCGCTGAACTGGACGGTGACGCCGGAATATGACGGCCGCGAGCTGGTGCTGGCGATCCGGGACGGGCAGGGTCTTCCGGCGCCGGTGCAGGGGCTCGAGGTGACGGTGGGCCGCCCGACCCATGTGCGCGACGACCAGCGGCCCGAGTTCACCTATTCCGGCGGGCTGTTCCGCGCGCCGCTGGTGCTGGAGCCGGGAACCTGGAACATCCATCTGGCCGCGACCGCGCCGGACGGCACGGTCTTCCGCCAGCGCATCGACCATTACCACGGCAACCGGGTGAACTGAGATGTCCGACGCCGCGCTGCACGACCACGACGCCCGACTCTCGGCCTGTCCGGCCTGCGACGCGGCGCCGCTGGCGCAGCGTATCGCCGCGGGTGGGGGCGGGCAGGAGGACATCGTCCTGTCCCTGCCGACGATCCATTGCGCGACCTGCATCACCGATGTCGAGCGGGTGCTGAACCGCCATCCCGGCGTCAGGGATGCGCGGGTCAACCTGACGCTGCGCCGCGTCACCGTGGACGCGCCCGGCATGAGTGCCGAGGAGCTGATCCCGGTGGTCGAGGGCATCGGTTACGAGGCGCATGAGCTTGACCCCGCCGCGCTGTCGGCCAGCGCCGCCGACCGCCAGGGCCGCGACATCCTGATGCGCATCGGCGTGTCGGGCTTTGCGATGATGAACATCATGATCCTGTCGGTTGCGGTCTGGTCGGGGGCCGAGGCCGCGACGCGCGACATGTTCCACTGGATTTCCGGCGCCATCGCCCTGCCGACCGTGGCCTTCGCCGGCCAGCCCTTCTTTGCCAGCGCCTGGCGGGCGCTCAGGCATGGGCGGCTGGGCATGGACGTGCCGATCTCGCTGGCGCTGGTCCTGGCCAGTGCGATTTCGGTCTATGAGACGGCGCAATCGGGCCATCACGCCTATTTCGACGCGGCGGTGATGCTGTGCTTCTTCCTGCTGATCGGGCGCTACCTGGACTATCGCACCCGCGCCGTCGCCCGCTCCGCCGCCGAGGAGCTGACCGCGCTGGAGGTGCCGCGCGCCTTCCGCGTCACTGCTGCGGGTGACGAGCCGGTGCCGGTGGCCGAGCTGCGCCCCGGCGACCTGATCCGCATCCGCCCCGGCGCCCGCATCCCCGCCGATGGCGAGATCGCCGAGGGCAGCAGCGAGATCGACCGCTCGCTGCTGACCGGAGAAAGCATCCCGGTTCCCGCCCGTCCGGGCGTCGCGCTTTCGGCGGGCGAGGTGAACCTGACCGGCCCGCTGGTCATGCGGGTGACGGCCGCCGGGCGCGACAGCTCGCTGGCGCGGCTGACGGCGCTGGTCGCGGCGGCGGAATCGGCGCGCGGCCATTACACCGGGCTTGCCGACCGCGCCTCGCGGCTTTATTCGCCGCTGGTGCATCTGCTGGCCTTTTGCAGCTTTCTCGGCTGGTATTTCGCGACGCATGACCTGCGGCTGGCGGTGAACGTCGCGGCGGCGGTGCTGATCATCACCTGTCCCTGCGCATTGGGCCTGGCGGTGCCGGCGGTGGTCACGGCTGCCTCGGGGCGGCTGTTCCGGCGCGGCATGCTGATCAAGGACGGCACCGCGCTGGAGCGCCTGGCCGAGGTCGATGCCGTGGTCTTCGACAAGACCGGCACCCTGACCATGGGCGTGCCGCAACTGGTCTCGCTGGACCCGATCCCGGTTGCGGCGCGGCCCCTGGCGCTGGCGCTGGCGCAGGGATCGGGGCATCCCTTGTCGCAGGCGCTGGCCCAGGCGCTGCGCGAGGCCGGCACCGAACCTGCCGCATTGCAGGATCTGCGCGAGGTGCCGGGCTATGGCATCGCCGGGATCTGGCAGGGGCGCGAGTTGCGGCTGGGCCGGGCCGACTGGCTGGGGGCCCGGCATGGCGAGGCGACCCTGTCGGCAAGCTGGCTGTCGCTGGGTGATGAGGGGGGGCAGGGTGCGCCGATCCGGCTGGAGTTTTCGGACCGGCTGCGGCCGGGGGCCGAGGCCTGCGTGGCCCGGATTCTCGCCTCGGGCCGGCGGGTGATGCTGCTTTCGGGCGATGCGGCGCCGGTGGTCCGGGATCTGGCGCAGCGGCTGGGCATCGTGGAATGGCGGGCCGGCGTCACGCCCGTCGAAAAGGCCGAGGCCCTGCGCCAGCTGCGGCAAGAGGGCCTGCATGCGCTGATGGTCGGCGACGGGTTGAACGACACCGCCGCCCTGACCGAGGCGCATGTCTCGATCTCGCCCGCTTCGGCGCTGGATGCGGCACGCACAGCCTCGGACATGGTGCTGATGGGCAGCGATCTGGCCCCGGTGGCCGAGGCGCTGGAACTGGCCCGCGGCGCCCGCGCCCGGATCAAGGAGAATTTCGCGATCTCGCTGATCTACAATATCGTCGCGGTGCCCGTCGCCATCGCCGGCTTTGCCACGCCGCTGATGGCGGCACTGGCCATGTCGCTGAGTTCGATCAGCGTGACGTTGAACGCGCTGCGGCTGCGATAGGGAGGAAGCATGGAAATCCTGGGCCTTCTCATTCCGGTTTCCCTGGGCCTTGGCGGGCTTGGCCTTCTGGCCTTCATCTGGTCGCTGCGCGGCCGGCAATACGACGATCCGAAAGGCGATGCCGAGCGGATCCTCAGCTCCGAATGGGACGACCGCCCCAAGCCCTGACGGCCGCGGCGCGGTCACGGCCTTGTTGGCTTGCATTGCCGGCGGCGAAAGGCCAATCAGGCGCCACCCAACAGACAGGTGAGCGATGGCCAGCCCCGCCCCGTTTTCGCGTTACGAGTTCATGATCGCCTGGCGCTACCTGCGCGCGCGCCGGGCCGAAGGCGGGGTCAGCGTGATGACCTGGATCAGCCTGATCGGCATCACCCTGGGGGTGATGGCGCTGATCGCCACCCTGGCGGTGCGCGCGGGCTTCCGGGCCGAGTTCGTCGACACCATCCTGGGCGCCAATGCCCATAGCACGGTCTATTACGCCCCCACCCAGATCTATAACGAGCTGACCGAGGAGACCTATGTCACCCCCGGCCGGGTCGAGGATTACGATGCGCTCGCCGCCAGGATCATGCAGATCCCCGGCGTGACCCGCGCTGTTCCGGCGGTCCGCGCGCAGGTCATGGCGCGGCAGGGCGATGCGGCCTCGCTGGGCGATGTCTACGGCATCACGCTGGATGCGCTCCGGGGCATGTCGGGCATCGCCGATCCCCAGAGCGCGCTGGGGAATCTTGACGATTTCGACCGCGGCATCGCCATCGGCATCGGCATGGCGCGCGACCTGGGCCTGGGCGTCGGCGACCGGCTGCAACTGGTCGCCCCCGAGGGCGCCAAGACCCCCTTCGGCACCACCCCCAGGGTCGAATCCTTCGAGGTGGTCTATATCTTCTCGGCCGGGCGCTACGACGTGGACAAGGCCCGCATCTACATGCCCATGGCCGAGGCGCAGGCCTTCTTCAACCGCGAGGGGCAGGCCGACGAGATCGGGGTCTATGTCGCCGATGCCGAGCGCATCGACGACTGGACCATGCCGCTCTTGCAGGCTGCGGGCGAGCGGGCGCAGGTCTGGACATGGCGCGACGCTTCGGGGTCGTTCCTGGCCGCGCTCGACATGGAGGATGACGTGATGTTCATCATCCTGTCGATCCTGGTGCTGATCGCCTCGATGAACATCACCTCGGGGCTGATCATGCTGGTCAAGAACAAGGGCCGCGACATCGGCATCCTGCGCACCATGGGCCTGACCGAGGGCTCGGTCCTGCGGGTCTTTTTCCTCTGCGGGGCCTTTACCGGGGTGATCGGCACCATTGCCGGCGTGGCTCTGGGGGTGGCCCTTTCGCTCAATGTCGATCACATCATGGCGGCGCTGAACGCGCTGACCGGCGGCAATGCCTGGCAGCCCGAGGTGCGCGGCATCTATCACCTAACGGCGGACCTGCGGGCCTGGGATATCTTCCGCGCCGCGGCGCTGTCGCTGGCGCTGTCCTTCGTCGTGACCATCTTTCCTGCGCGCCGCGCCGCGCGCATGAACCCGGTGGAGGCGCTGCGCTATGAGTGATATCCTGGTTCTGGAAGGGATTTCCAAGACTTACGGAATCGGCGGCCCCGCGCCGGTGCCGGTGCTGGACGGGCTGTCGCTGCGGATCGCGCGGGGCGAGGTCGTGGCGCTGGTCGCGCCCTCGGGCGCCGGGAAATCGACGCTGCTGCATATCGCCGGCCTTCTGGACACGGCCGATTCGGGCCGGGTGCTGCTGAACGGCCGCGACATGGCCGGGCAAAGCGACCGGGCCCGGACCGAGGCGCGGCGCGAGGAGCTGGGCTTCGTCTATCAGTTCCACCACCTGCTGCCCGAGTTCTCGGCGGCGGAGAACATCGTGCTGCCGCAGCTCGCCAATGGTATTTCGCCGACGGCAGCGCATGCGCGGGCGCTGGACCTGCTGGGCCGCGTGGGGCTGTCGCACCGCGCCGACCACCGCCCGGCGCAGCTGTCGGGAGGCGAGCAGCAGCGCGTCGCCTTCTGCCGGGCGCTGGCCAACCAGCCCTCGCTGTTGCTGGCGGACGAGCCGACGGGGAACCTGGACCCGGCGACTTCGGACAAGGTCTTCGACGTGCTGATGGCGCTGGTGCGCGAGACCGGGCTCGCGGCGTTGATCGCCACCCATAACATGGATCTGGCGGCACGGATGGACCGGGTGATCCGGCTGGACGAGGGCGGTGCGGCATGAGCGCAGATGCCGGCCGGCGGTGCATGGCCGGGGGATGCGCGGTGCTTGGCCGCAGCATGGTGACCACGGCTCCAGGCCCGGCGGAGGCTGGGCTTGCGACTAAGTCCGCGCGCCGCGTGCGCAGGCGTAGCGCAGCCCTGCTCGGGCTGCTCTGCCTGCTGCCCGCCCAGGCTGATGCCGACCCGTTCGAGCAATTCGGCACGGCGATGAAATACGGCCTGCCGCTGGCGGCGGCGGTCTGCGCTGCCGACCAGGACCGGCTGGAGGATTTCGCGGTGCGCGGCGTTTTGCAGGCGGCGCTGGTCTGGGGAATGAAGGAATTCTTCGACGGCGCCCCGATCTCGCGCCGCCCTTCGGGCGAGAGCAAGGGCTTCCCTTCGGGCCATACGGCGGCGGCCTTCTTCGGCGCCTCGGACCTGGCCGGAAAATGCTTCGAGGACAGGCCATTGGCCGGCGGTGCCGCCTATGGCGCCGCCGGGCTGACGGGCTGGAGCCGGGTCCATGCCGGCGAACACACTCCGGCGCAGGTGTTCAGCGGCGCGCTGCTGGGGGTTTCGTTCGGCGCTGCGAGCTTCGGCATTGGCAGCGAGGGGGTAAGCTTTTCGTTGGGGATGCGGTTTTGAGCCCTAACCAGGCGTTCGCCTAGACGATGCGGGAAGCTCTTATTACGGCGAAAAAACGGTTACGGTGTTCGGTAGAGCTGCAGCTAGCGACAGGTGTTCTATATTGACCGAGCAAATCTCTAACCTTCTACCTGTCTTCGCTGTCTACCTGATCGCGATTGCCAGCCCCGGACCGAGCACCATGTCAATCATGGGGGTCGCTATGCAGCAAGGCCGTTTGCGCGCGGTTGCACTGGCTCTCGGGGTGGTGACGGGCAGCATGTTCTGGGCAATTCTTGCGGCGAGTGGCATCTCAACGGCGCTTACCGCCTATGCTGGTGCCATGTTTACGATTAAGGTCGCTGGTGGCCTATATCTGCTTTATTTGGCGTGGAAATCCGCACGATCAGCGTTGGCAAGTCATGCCAGTCAAGTGGTTTCCGTCCCATGTGCAGGCAATTGGGCGCTCTATCGTAAGGGTGTGTTGCTTCACCTCTCCAACCCAAAGGCTGTCCTGGGATGGATAGCGATCATGTCTTTGGGGGTGCGTCCTGATGCTCCCTCTCACACCATCCTGATCATGATGGGGGGCTGCGCAATCATGGCTATTGCAGTCAATGTCGGCTATGCTATCGCGTTCTCAACCCGCATCATGGGGTGCGCCTATCAACACTCGCGCCGGTGGATCGAGGGAGTGCTTGCCGCGATCTTCGGGGTTGCGGGCATCCGTATGCTTCTCTCAAGGCCGTAACGGCATCTTCCCGTGCAACGGCAGGAATGTCCGCATGGCTGACAAAGCGATCCCAGCCTTGCCGCTCGTAACGATCCTCTACGCGCGCGACCCGGTCAGGATCACCATCGCCCCAGCACGCAAAGCCCGCCGCCGAGCAGATCCCAGCGCGTCGGCACCTGGCCTTCGGTCAGCCAAAGCCAGCCCAGCGAGGCCGTGACATAGATCCCGCCATAGGCCGCATAGGCGCGGCCGGCGAAATCCGCATCCACTCGCGTCAGGAGCCAGGCGAAAACTGCCAGCGAGACCATCCCCGGAATCAGCCAGAGGGGCGATTTGCCAAGCCGCAGCCAGGCCCAGAAGGCGAAGCAGCCGGCGATCTCGGCCAGCGCCGCCAGGACATAGATCGCCAGCGGTGCGGCCAGGATCACACGTCCAGTTCCTCGGTATCGGCGAACTGGGCATTCTCCTGGATGAACTGGAAGCGCAGCTCGGGCTTCTTGCCCATCAGCCGCTCGACCAGGTCGCCGGTTTCGCCGCCCTCTTCCTCGTCGATCGAGACGCGGATCAGCTTGCGCGTCCTGGGGTTCATCGTGGTGTCCTTCAAGTCCTTGGCGTCCATCTCGCCCAGGCCCTTGAAGCGTTGCACGTCGATCTTGCCCTTGCCGCCCAGGCCCTTGGCCAGCATCGCCTCCTTCTCGGCATCGTCGGCGACATAGACGCGATGGGCGCCCTGCGTCAGCCGGTAAAGCGGCGGGCAGGCCAGGTAGAGATGCCCCTTGTCGATCAGCGGCCGCATCTGCGTGAAGAAGAAGGTCATCAGCAGCGACGCGATATGGGCGCCGTCCACATCGGCATCGGTCATGATGATGATCTTGTCATAGCGCAGGTCGTCGATGTTGAAGCGCGAGCCCATGCCGACGCCCAGCGCCTGGCAGAGATCGGCGATCTCCTGGTTCGAGCCCAGCTTGGACGAGGCCGCACCCAGCACGTTCAGGATCTTGCCGCGCAGGGGCAAAAGCGCCTGGGTGGTGCGCTCGCGCGCCATCTTGGCACTGCCGCCCGCCGAATCGCCCTCGACGATGAAAAGCTCGGTGCCCTCGCGATTGGTGGCCGAGCAATCGACCAGCTTGCCGGGCAGGCGCAGCTTCTTGGTGGCCGACTTCCGGGCGGTTTCCTTTTCCTGCCGGCGCCGCAGCCGCTCCTCGGCGCGCAGCACCAGGAAGTCCAGGATGGCGCCGGCCGATTTCGTATCCGCCGCCAGCCAGTTGTCGAAATGGTCGCGCACCGCGCCCTCGACCAGCCGCTGTGCCTCGGTGGTGGCCAGGCGGTCCTTGGTCTGGCCGACGAATTCCGGCTCGCGGATGAAGCAGGAGACCAGCGCGCAGCCGCCGGCCAGCAGGTCGTCGCGGGTGATCTGCGCCGCCTTCTTGTTGCTGACCCGCTCGCCATAGGCGCGGATGCCGCGCAGGATCGCCGACCAGAAGCCGGCCTCATGCGTGCCGCCCTCGGGCGTGGGCACGGTATTGCAATAGGACTGGATGAAGCCGTCGCGCGACGGCGTCCAGTTGATCGCCCAATCGACCTTGCCGGGCGTGTTGAACTTTTCCTTGAAATCGACGCTGCCGGCAAAGGGGCGGTCAGCATAGGTCGAGGCCTTGCCCAGCACCTCGCCCAGGTAATCGGCCAGCCCGCCGGGAAAGTGGAAGGTGGCTTCCAGCGGCGTCTCGCCGTCGTCGATCTCGGATTTCCAGCGGATCTCGACGCCCGAGAACAGATAGGCCTTGGACTTGACCATGCGTAGCAGCCGCGCCGGCTTGAAGCGGTGATGGCCGAAGATCTGCTCGTCGGCGTGGAAGGTGACGGTGGTGCCGCGCCGGTTCGGGGCGGCGCCGACCTTCTCGACCGGGCCCAGCGGCAGGCCGCGCGAGAAACGCTGCTCGTAAAGCTCGCGGTTGCGGGCGACCTGCACCACCATGCTGTCGGAAAGTGCGTTGACCACCGAGGCACCGACGCCGTGCAAGCCGCCCGAGGTCTGATAGGCGTCGCCCGAGAACTTGCCGCCGGCATGCAGCGTGCACAGGATCACTTCCAGCGCCGATTTGCCGGGGAATTTCGGATGCGGGTCGATGGGAATGCCGCGGCCGTTGTCGCGGATCACCACGCTGAAATCGGCCAAGAGCTCGACCTCGATGCGGCTGGCATGGCCGGCGACTGCCTCGTCCATCGAGTTGTCGAGGATCTCGGCCACCAGGTGATGCAGCGCGCGCTCGTCGGTGCCGCCGATATACATGCCGGGTCGCTTGCGCACCGGCTCCAGCCCCTCGAGCACCTCGATCGAGGATGCCGAATAGCTGTCGGAAGCCTTATCCGCGGCGGGGAAGAGATCGTCGGCCATCGCACCTGCTCGTCTTGTTCTTCTGGGGCGGGGTTATCTCATGCCCGACGGGCCGGGGGCAAGGGAAAGTGGATCAGCCGCCGCCGACCGCAAGGGATGGAGCAATGCGACGATGCATTTGCGACGGTTTCATGAAAAAGCGCGGTTTTCTTGATCGAGGTCAAATCGCCTGCTCGCCGAGGGTGGCATATCCGACGCTGTTATCGAGTTGCAGCGTGGTCGGGGCGAATGGAAGGTCATCCGGTTTCTAGTGAGTCCCCGGCCACGCCGCCTGTTAACGGTTTCGCGGGGTCCGGCGCGGCAATGGCAGAGCCACCGCCCCCCCCCCCGCCTTTCACCCCTTCGCCTCCGTCCGAGGCCACGGGGCCGAAAAGCTTTCCCAGCCTCGACCCGGATGCGATCCGGTTGGCCTTCGAAAGCGGGCGCTATCCCTATCCGCGCCGGATGGGGCGCGTCGCCTATGAGCGGGAAAAGGCCCGGTTGCAGGCCGAACTGCTGAAGGTGCAGATCTGGGCGCAGGAGACGGGGCAGAAATTCGTCATCCTGTTCGAGGGCCGCGATGCCGCCGGCAAGGGCGGCACGATCAAGCGGTTCATGGAGCATCTGAACCCGCGTTTCGCGCGGGTGGTGGCGCTGAACAAGCCCTCGGAGATCGAGCGCGGGCAATGGTTCTTTCAGCGCTACATCCAACACCTGCCGACCGCGGGCGAGATGGTGTTCTATGACCGCAGCTGGTACAACCGCGCCGGGGTCGAACGGGTCATGGGCTTCTGCTCGCCGGTGGAATACCTGGAGTTCATGCGCCAGGCCCCCGAATTCGAGCGCATGCTGGTTCGTTCGGGCATCCGGCTTTACAAATACTGGTTCTCGGTCACCCGCGACGAGCAGCGGGCGCGCTTCCAGGCGCGCGAGACCGATCCGCTGAAACGCTGGAAGCTCTCGCCCATCGACCTGGCCAGCCTCGACAAATGGGAGGACTACACCGAGGCGAAGGAGGCGATGTTCTTCTATACCGACACCGCCGATGCGCCCTGGACCATCGTCAAGTCGAACGACAAGAAACGCGCGCGGCTGAACTGCATGCGGCATTTCCTGTCGACGCTGGACTATCCCGACAAGGATCCGGCCATCGCGACGGCGCCCGACCCGCTGATCGTCGGCCATGCCAGCCATGTGATCCATTCGGCCGAACACATCCTGGGCTCCTCGCTGCATCCCGACAACCGACGGGCAATGCAGGTGATGGATCCGGTTCCGGGATGAACGCCTGCGGGCGGGCCGGCGATTTGCGCCGGCCGTCGGCAATCCGTCAATCGGCAAGGCTTGGAATGAATTTCCGCGATCTTGGCCAGGGCCTTGTGCAAGCGGCGCAAGGAAGCCGGCAGCGTGGCCGGTTGCAGTGTTCCCAGCGCGGTCCGGCCGCCGGGTTCGGTCCGGCTCCGGCGATCCTGCCGCGGGCCGGAAAAGCCATGTGTCCGATGTCGTATCGAATCGCGCGATCCGCGCCGGGCGGCGCGGGCCTGCCGATGCCTTTCGCACCCGGCCACCGGGCGCGAGAGGCTGCCCCCGCTGTCGGGAGCTGCCGAAAGGGCGGCCGGGACACATCCTGCGCTCGGACAGGCGGGACCGCCCCCCAGCCTGCCGGCCTGGATGATTTTGCCCTATCCAGGGCGCGGCGCGGATGCCGGCCTGCGATCGCTTATTCGGGTTCTGCCAGCCGCTCTTGCCACATCTTGCGAAAGGCGGGACGGGCCTGGCAATCGTCAAGCCAGGCCGCGACGGCCGGGAATTGCTCCATCAGCGGCCCATAGCCCTGGGCATAGCGCAGGATCTCGGCCAGGTTCAGGTCGGCCACGGTGAAGCGGCCGCCGACCAGGTGGCCATGCCGGGCGATGTGATCCTCCAGCACGCGCAAGGGCCGGACCAACCGCTCGGCGGCATGGGCGACCGTGGCCTGGGCCGCGCCGGGCTGGGCCTGGCCCTTGCCGTGGTTGAACAGGATGGCCAGCGCGTCCTGCTCGATGGCGGTGGCGGCGTAGAAGCTCCATTGCAGCATCAGCGCATCCTCGAGGGCATCGGCGGGGCCGAAGGGCTGGCCGTATTTGCGCGCCAGGTGCAGCGTGCAGGCCAGCGATTCCGACAGCACCAGGTCGCCGTCCTGGATCACCGGGATGGCGCCGGCGGGCGAAAGCTTCAGGAAATCCGGCGAATGCGTGTTCAGCGGCGCGTCCGGTGCGTCGGGGTCGGGCAGGCGATAGGCCTGGATCACCGGCACCTGCTTGAAGGGCAGGCCCAGTTCGTGACACAGCCAGATGATGCGCGATGCGCGCGAGCGGGTGACGCCGTAGACGGTCAGCATGGGCCTCTCCTTGATGCGCGGGCAGCTTAGGCGGGTTCAGAGCATCTGGGCAAGATAGCGCATCATGTTGCCGCCCATCACCTTGGCAATCTGCTGGTCGCTCAGGCCCGCATCCAGCAGCGCCTGGGTCAGCGCAGCCAGATGGGCGGCGTCGAAGGGCGCATCGACCGAGCCGTCGTAATCCGAGCCGAGCGAGACATGGTCCTCCCCCACAAGCGCGATGGCGGCCTGGATGCTGCCGGCGATGTCGGCCGGGGTCTTGCCGCAGACCACGTCGGCCCAATAACCGATGCCGATCAGCCCGCCCTTGTCGGCGATGGCCCTCAGCAGCGCGTCATCGAGGTTGCGCGGGCTGGGGCAATGGCCGTGGATGCCGGTATGGGACAGGATCGGCCGGGTGCCGGGGATGGCCAGCACGTCGCGCACCATCTGCGGGCTGGCATGGGCCAGGTCGATGATCATGCGCTTGGCCATCATCTCCTCGACCACTTGCCGGCCGAAGGGGCTGAGCCCGGCGCCGCTGCCGCCTTCGCCATGCAGGCTGCCGCCCAACTCGTTGTCGAAGAAATGCGTCAGGCCCAGCAGGCGGAAGCCGGCACCGTAAAGCACCTGGAGATTGCCGATCTGTCCCTCCAGCGGATGTGCCCCTTCTGCGCCCAGGATGGCGCCCACCGTCTGCGCGCCGTTCTGCCGTGCTTCCAGCAGGGTCTGCAAATCCTCGGCCGAGCGGATCAGCATGAGCTGGTCCGGCGCGCGTTGGGCGGCGTGGCGCAGGGCGGCGGCCTGGACCAGCGCGCGCTCCTTGAGGCTGAACCAGCTGGGCAGGGGGCGCAGCTGGCCGATGAAGAGCGGGGTGATATTGTCCGGCGCCTCGGCCGAGTTGCGGCCATAGTTCTGGCCGCGCGGGCTCTTGGTGACGGTGGTAAAGACCTGCACCGCGACATTGCCCTGCACCAGCCGGGGGATGTCGGTATGGCCGCGCTCGGCATGCCTGAGCAGGTCGCGGTCCCAAAGCAGCGCGTCCGAATGCCAGTCCCCGATCACCAGTCTCTGATGCAATGCCTCGGCCTGGGGCGAGACCGGCCAGCCTTCGGCCGGCATGGTCACGGGGTTCAGCCGCCGCTCGACGAATCCCGGTCCCCAGATCGCCACCACGGCGGCGGCCAGAACCGCGAGCACCGAAAGCCAAAGGATGATGCGTCGGATCATGCGGATCATGCCGCCCCCTTTCCGGTTTCCCGGCAGCATAGGACAGGCCCATGCCGCAGGCGACGGAAAACTGCCCTGGCCAAGGCCGGGAGGAAGCGGGGGCTCTGCCCCCATCCCTCCGGGATTCCCCCGGGATATTTTGACAAGGAAGAACGGCGGAAGAAGCCCTGCTGTTCTTTCTTGTCCAAATATCCTCTGGGGGTCCGGGGGGCGAAGCGCCCCCGGCGCCGCGAGGGTTCAGTCCTCCATGGCCTCGAGCTCCTCGATGAAGCCCTCGATCATCGACAGGCCCTTGTCCCAGAAGGCGGGATCGGACGCATCAAGGCCGAAGGGCGCCAGAAGCTCCTTGTGGTGGCGCGAACCGCCGGCCGCCAGCATGTCGAAATATTTTGCCTGGAAATCGGGCAGCCCGTCCTCATAGGCGGCATAAAGCGCATTCACCAGCCCGTCGCCGAAGGCATAGGCATAGACGTAGAAGGGCGAATGCACGAAATGCGGCACATAGGTCCAGAAGGTCTCGTAGCCCGGCATGAATTCGAAGGCGTCGCCCAGCGATTCCGCCTGCACCGACATCCAGAGCGCGTTGATGTCCTCGGGGGTCAACTCGCCCTTGGCGCGGGCGGCGTGCAGCTTGCATTCGAAATCGTAGAAGGCGATCTGGCGCACCACCGTGTTGATCATGTCCTCGACCTTGCCGGCCAGCAACGCCTTGCGCTGCGCCTTGTCGGCAGTTTTTGCCAAGAGCGCGCGGAAGGTCAGCATCTCGCCGAAGACGCTGGCCGTTTCGGCCAGGGTCAGCGGCGTCGCGGCCAGCAATTCGCCCTGCGCCGCTGCCAGCCGCTGGTGCACGCCATGGCCCAGTTCATGCGCCAGCGTCATCACGTCGCGCGGCTTGCCCAGGTAGTTCAGCAGCACATAGGGATGCACCGTCGTCACGGTCGGATGGGCGAAGGCGCCCGGCGCCTTGCCGGGCTTCACCGCCGCGTCGATCCAGCCCTTGTCGAAGAAGGGCTGCGCCAGTTCCGCCAGCCTCGGCGAGAAGCCGGCATAGGCGTCCAGCACCGTCGCCTGCGCCTCGGCCCAGGGGATCAGGCGCGGGCTTTCGCTGGGCAGCGGCGCGTTGCGGTCCCAGACCTGCAGCTTGTCGAGGCCGAGCCAGCGGGCCTTGAGCCGGTAGTAGCGATGCGACAGGCGCGGATAGGCGGCGGTGACGGCGTCGCGCAGCGCCTCGACCACTTCGGGCTCGACATGGTTTGACAGGTGGCGCGCGGTCTGCGGCGTCGGCATCTTGCGCCACTTGTCCTCGATGGCCTTTTCCTTGGCCAGTGTGTTGTGGATGCGGGAGAAGAGCTTGACGTTCCGGCCGAAGACCTCGGCCAGGGCGCGGGCACCGGCCTCGCGCCGGGCGCGGTCGTGGTCGGTCAGCAGGTTCAGCGTGGCCTCCAGCCCCAGTTCCTCGCCCGCGACGTCGAAGGTCAGGCCGGCCGTGGTCTCGTCGAAGAGCCGGTTCCAGGCGGCGGCGCCGACCACGGAATTGTCGTGCAGGAAGCGTTCCAGCTCGTTCGAGAGCTGGTAGGGGCGCATGGCGCGCATGCGGTCGAAGACCGGCTTGTAGCGGGCGGGACCGTTCGGGGCTGCGAAGATTTCCTCGTAGCGCGCGTCGGGGATGCGGTTGAACTCCAGGCTGAAGAATACGAGCTTGGTCGTTGCCGCGGTGATGCGGTCCTGAAGGTCGCCCATCTGCTTGGCGCGGGCCGAATCGGTGGTGTTCTGGTAATAGCGCAGCCCGGCATAGGACATGACCCGCCCGGCCAGGATGTCGATCTCCTGGTAGCGTTCGATGCATTCCAGCATCTTGCCGGCGTCGAGCGAGGCCAGCTTGCCGTCGTAGTCGCGGGCGAAGATGCAGCAGGCCCGCTCGACCGCCTCGATGTCGCGGGCCAGTTCCGGCGAATCGGGTGCGGGATAGAGATCGCCCAGTTCCCATTCCGGCAACGCGCCCAGATCGGGGGTTTGGGCCGGGACAGGCAAGGCATTCTCGTCTCGCGGCAGGACGCGGTCCAGGGGGCTGCGGGCAGAAATCGTCATGATCGCTCCTTTCGTGTGCTCAACATGTGACCTCTGAACCGTCTGGCTGCAAGCCATGCGATGTGCCGGGGCAGGGGCGTCGGCCCGATTCAAGGCGCGATTCAGGGCGTGGTGGCGGCGCCGAAATAGGCGATGGCGGCGTCCAGGAAGCGGCTGCGGACCGGGTCGCGCTCCATCATCGGCTCGTGCCGGCAATCGGCCAGTTCCAGCAGCCGGGCGCCGGGCCAGGCGGCGGCGCGGTTGCGGATGGCCTGGGCCGAGACGACCCGCTCGCAATCCCCCAGCGCGATCAGCGCCGGCAGCGCGGGCGGGGGCAGCGCGGCCAGGCGCCGGCATTCCAGCAGCGCCGCGCGCAGCCAGTCGTTGCTGGCGCCGCCGACCGAGATGTCGGGCCAGGCCGCGGCCTCGGCCACCAGCCGGCCCCAGCGCCGGCCGTCATGGGTCAGCAGGTTGTCGTGGAACGGATCCAGCAGCACGAAGCTGTCCTCGCCCCCGGTGCGCGGCGCGGGATGGCCGCCGCGGCCAAGCCGGCTCAGCGTGCCGGCCAGCGCCAGCGCCAGCGCCTCGGGCACGCGGCGCAGGTTGATGCCCCACATCGGCGCCGAGAACACCACGCTTTGCACCGGCAGGCCCGCACCAAGCGCGGCAAGGCCGATGGTGCCGCCCATGGAATGCGCCAGCAGGTGCCAGGGCCGCGGCAGGTCCAGTTCCTGCGCCGCGACCACCAGTTCGACCACGTCGCGCTGGTAATCGGCGAAATCGCCGATATGGCCGGGCCGGGCATTGTCCTGCAACCGGTCGGACATGCCCTGTCCGCGCCAGTCCAGCGCCAGCACGTCCAGCCCGGCGGCGTTCAGCTCGGCCGCGACCTCGGCATATTTCTCCAGGTATTCGGTGCGGCCCGGAAACAGCAGCACCGTTCCCGAGGCGCCGCCCGCCGGCCAATGCGCCGCCCGCAGGCGCACCCCGTCCTCGGCCCGCAGCCAGAAGGCGCGGGCCGTGGGCAGCGGATCGCCGGGCAAGGTGTTGAAGGGCGCCGGCCTCATCGCTCAGGACAGCAGCGCGCCCAGCTTCATCGCCGTGCCCATCGAGCCGTCGACCCGCAGCTTGCCGGTCATGAAGGCGGTGGTCGGGTTCACGTCGCCCGACAGCAGGCCCTCGAAGGTCTCGCGGCTGGCGGTCAGCGTCACCTCGGCCTCGTCATCGGCGGCGCGGGCGCCGTCGGCGTCGATATAGACCGATCCCTCGCCCTCGATGACGAATTTGGCGGTGCCGTCGAAGCCCTTGGCCTTTTCGTCCAGAGCGGCCACGGCTGCCTCGACCACTTTGCTCATTCTCGATCTCCTGTTCTCGTGTCTGGAATTAGACGATGGGGAAAGTTACATGGGGAATATGCTTTTGCCAGTCCCCCATTTCCATCATGCCGTCGCGGCAGCACTTTTCCTGGGGCTGGCGGGGGCCGGGGCCGGCCATGCGCGGCAGGACGGCGCCGCCGCGCCCGATGCGATGCCGGTGCAGGATCTGCCGCTGCCAGAGGATCCGCCGCAAGCCGAAAGCGATGCGCTGCCCGAAAGCCCGCTTTCCGAACCCGCCGCCGCCTCCGAGCCGACCGCCGAGGCGCGGCTGCGCGAGCGCGAAGACCTGGACCTGCTGTTCGCCGAGCTGGCCCAGCCGGGCGGCGAGACCTGGGCGCGGGCCGAGACCGACATCCTGCGCATCTGGTCGCGTTCCGGCTCGGCGGCGATGGACCTGCTCTACAAGCGGGGCGAGGCGGCGCTGGACGCGGGCGATACCGTCACCGCCATCGGCCACCTGACCGCGCTGACCGATCATGCGCCGGATTTCGCGGCCGGCTGGTATCTGCGCTCGGTCGCCTTCTATCTGGACGGCGATTTCGGCCCGGCCATCGCCGACCTGGGGCAGGTGCTGCGGCTGGAGCCGCGCCATTTCGGCGCCCTGACCCAGCTCGGCACCATCCTCGAGGAACTGGGCGACGACCGGGACGCGCTGGTGGCCTTTCGCCGGAGCCTGAAGATCCATCCCCATCAACAGGAGGCGCAGGATGCCGTCCAGCGCCTCGAACGCAAACTGCAGGGCACCGACGCCTGATGAATGACAGATCGCGGGTCACGGCCGTCCTTGGCCCGACCAATACCGGCAAGACGCATTACGCCATCGACCGGATGCTGGCGCATCGCACCGGGGTCATCGGCCTGCCGCTGCGGCTGCTGGCGCGCGAGGTCTATGACCGCATCGTCAAGGCGCGCGGCCCCTCGGTCGTGGCGCTGGTCACGGGCGAGGAGCGGATCGTGCCCGAGCGCGTGCAATACTGGGTCGCCACCACCGAGGCCATGCCCGAGGTCGGGGCCGATTTCGTCGCCATCGACGAAATCCAGCTTTGCGCCGACCCGGAACGCGGCCATGTCTTCACCGACCGGCTGCTGAACATGCGCGGCCTGCATGAAACCCTGCTGCTGGGCAGCGACACCATGCGCCCGGCCATCGCCGCCTTGGTGCCGCAGGCGCAGTTCATGCGGCGCGAGCGATTCTCGACGCTTTCCTGGGCCGGTTCGAAGAAGATCAGCCGCATGCCGCCGCGTTCGGCCATCGTCTGCTTCTCGGTCGAGGAGGTCTATGCCACGGCCGAGCTGATCCGTCGCCAGAAGGGCGGCTGCGCCGTGGTCATGGGGGCGCTGAGCCCGCGCACCCGCAATGCCCAGGTCGCCATGTATCAGCAGGGCGAGGTCGATTACCTGGTCGCCACCGACGCCATCGGCATGGGGCTGAACCTCGACATCCGCCACATCGCCTTTTCCGCCACCGAGAAATTCGACGGCCGCCGCTATCGGCCGCTGTTTCCGCACGAGCTGGGCCAGATCGCCGGCCGCGCCGGGCGGCATACCGAGCCGGGCACATTCGGCGTCACCGGCGATGCGAGCCCCCTGGACGAGGGGCTGGTCGAGGCGATCGAGAACCACCGCTTCCAGCCGATCAGCCGGCTGATGTGGCGCAATGCCGCGCTGGAATTCGGCACGGTCGAGCGGCTGCTGCAAGGACTGGAGACGCAGCCGCAATCGGAATGGCTGGCGCGCGGGCGCGAGGCGGACGACATCCGCGCGCTCAAGGCGCTGTCGGCGATGCCCGAGATCCGCGACCAGGTGACGCATCCGCGCGAGGTGCGGCTGCTCTGGGACGTCTGCCGGATCCCGGATTTCCGCTCGATCTCGGCGGCCGAGCATTCGACGCTGCTGGCGCGGATCTTCGGCTTTCTGCGCGAGGGCAAGCTGCCTGGCGACTGGCTGGAGGGGCAGATCCGCCGCATTGACCGGATTCAGGGCGACATCGACACATTGTCGAAACGATTGGCATATATACGCACCTGGACCTATGTTGCCCAACGATCCGGCTGGGTGTCGGACGAAAGTCATTGGCGTGCCGAGACGCGCGCGGTAGAAGATCGGTTGTCGGACGCGTTGCACGCGGCTCTGACGCAAAGATTCGTGGACCGGCGCACGTCCGTGCTGCTGCGCCGGCTCAAGCAGAAGGAGAGCCTTTTGGCCGAGGTGAATGACAAGGGCGAAGTGACGGTCGAGGGCGAGTTCGCCGGCCGTCTGGAAGGCTTCCGCTTCCACGCCGATCCGAGCGCAACCGGGGACGAGGCGCGGATGCTGCAACGCGCCGCCTATGAGGCGCTGCGCCCCGAGTTCCATCTGCGCGCCGACCGCTTCTACAACGCGCCGGATACCGAGTTGGACTTCACCGAACAGGGCGGCCTGATGTGGGGCGCCTCGGCGGTGGGCAAGCTGGTCAAGGGCGCCGAGGCGCTGAAGCCCGGCGTCGAGGCCTTCGTCGATGAGGAGGCGGGCCCCGAGATCGCCGAGAAGGTGCGCCGCCGGCTGCAGCATTTCATCGACCGTAAGATCGCCACCCTGTTCGAGCCGCTCTTGGCGCTGAAAAACGACGAGACGCTGGCCGGGCTGGCCCGCGGCTTCGCCTTCCGCCTGGTCGAGGCGCTGGGCGTGCTGCCGCGCGAGGGCGTCGCCGCCGAGGTCAAGGAACTGGACCAGGATGCGCGCGGCCTCTTGCGCAAGCATGGCGTGCGCTTCGGCCAGTTCACCATTTTCCAGCCGGCGCTGCTGAAGCCGGCGCCGACCCGGCTGCGGCTGGTGCTTTGGGGGCTGGACCAGGGCCTGTCGGAATTTCCCGAAAGCCCGCCCCCCGGCCTGGTGACGATCCCGAACCTGCCCGACGTGCCCAAGGGCTATTACACGCTCTCGGGCTATCACCCGGCGGGTGAACGCGCGATCCGCATCGACATGCTGGAACGGCTGGCCGACATGCTGCGCGGCCAGGACAGCCGTGGCGGCTTCGAGGCGACGCCGGACATGCTGTCGATCACCGGCATGACGCTGGAACAATTCGCCGGGCTGATGCAGGGCCTGGGTTATCGCGCCGAAAAGGGCGAGAGGCCCAAGGTCCGCGTCGAAACGGCTCCTGCCGCGGCGCCGGCGCCGGAGGAGGCCGATCACGAGCATCCGCTGACCGAGGAAGAAAGCGTGCTTGCCGCCGAAACCCGCGCCAAATGGGAGGCCGAGCAGGCCGCTCGCAAGGCCGCCGAGGCGGAGGCTCAGGCCGAAGCCGGGGATCCGGCCGGGGCAGGGGACGAAGCCGGCGAACCGGCGCCCGAGACCGAGGTGTTCTATACCTTCACCTGGGCGCCGCGCCCCCGCGGCGGCCATCGCCGGCCCGAGCGCGGCGAGCGCCAGGGTCAGGGCCAGGGGCGTCCGCAAGGCGAACGTGGCCCGCGCCGCGAGCGCGAGGCCGGACAGGAGAACCGGCGCGAGGGCAAGCCCTTCGAAGGCAAGCCGCGTGGTGAACGCGGCGACCGACCCGAACGCGGGCCGAAGGGCAAACCCAAGGGCAAGCCGCGCCATGACGGTCCCAAGAGCTTCGAGGCCCGCCCGCCGCGGGCCGAGAAACAGGCCGACCCGGACAGCCCCTTCGCCGTTCTCGCCGCGCTCAAGAACAAGACGTGATCGGGGAAGGCGGCGAAAGCATCAGGCTCGACCGCTGGCTGCATCACGCGCGGCTGTTCAAGACCCGCACCCTGGCCGCCGATGCGATCGGCGCCGGGGGCATCCGGCTGAACGGCCAGCCTTGCAGCAAGCCGGCGCAGGCGGTGCGGGGCGGCGATACCGTCACCGTTTCGGCCCATGGCCGGGTGCGGGTGCTGCGGATCCTGCTTCTGGGCGCGCGGCGCGGCCCGGCCAGCGAGGCGGCGACGCTTTACGAGGAACTCTAGGCAAGGCGGGGCAAAGAACCGGGTTCCGGTCCGCGCCCCTGCGACAGAACGCCATCCCATCCCGGACGGGGCTCGGCCATATCCTCGTCTTTTCGCCGGCGGTGGCCTTGATTGATGGCGGCGGCGGGCGTAACTAGCCGATCAGGAAACAGGAATATCTCGCCATGACCTATGTCGTCACTGAAAACTGCATCATGTGCAAATACACCGACTGCGTCGAGGTGTGCCCCGTGGACTGTTTTTATGAAGGCGAGAACACGCTGGTCATCCATCCCGACGAATGCATCGACTGCGGCGTCTGCGAACCGGAATGCCCGGCTGACGCGATTCGCCCCGATACCGAGCCCGACATGGAGACATGGGTCGAGTTCAACCGCAAATATGCCGAATCCTGGCCGGTGATCACGCGCAAGAAGGATCCGATGCCCGGCTATCAGGAGATGGACGGCATGCCCGGCAAGCTGGAGAAATATTTCTCGGAAGCGCCCGGTGAAGGGGATTGAGACCTCCGGTTCCGCTGGTGGTCCCCGATCTTGTTTGAAATGCTAACGACTGTGCCTGCCGCGCATCATGTCCCGTCTCATATGTGGGATTTGACTGCCGCATCGCTGGCGGGCCGGGGGCGCGGCCGCTAGATCGTGTCCGTGGCGAGGGCGTCGATTCGCCCTGACCATGCATCGGCTCTGTTCGGTGAGGCGTTTTCCTGGTGTTGAGTTTAAACGATTTTCTTTCGCCAAACGGGGCCGGTGCCGCTTTTCAGGGAACCTTTGAACCGGCGCGATTTTTGTGCTATGGTGCAGCCATCTCGCGCCGGTCGGGCTGCTTTTGTGGCCTGGCCGGCGTTGCTGCCTGTCCTGATCGACTGCCCGGTCAGAAGTGCAAGAACAACAATGTTGGCCCGTAAGGGGGGATCGTCCCTCCTTGGGGGTTTTTGTGTCGCGCGGCGGCGCAACTGCGAAGGATGCCCAATGTCGAAAGCCAAGAAGACCGAATTTCGCCCCGATGACTTTGTCGTCTATCCCACGCATGGCGTGGGCCGCATCGTGTCGATCGAAGAGCAGGAGGTGGCGGGGCTGCGCCTCGAGATGTTCGTGATCTCGTTCGAGAAGGACAAAATGACCCTGCGCGTGCCCACCGCCCGCGCGACCGAGATCGGCATGCGCGGCCTCTCGACCCCGGACCTGGTCGAGCGGGCGCTGGACACGCTGAAGGGCAAGGCCCGCGTCAAGCGGGCGATGTGGTCGCGCCGCGCCCAGGAATATGAGCAGAAGATCAATTCGGGCGATCTGATGTCGATCGCCGAGGTGGTGCGCGACCTGCATCGCACCGACGACCAGCGCGAACAGTCCTATTCCGAGCGCCAGCTTTACGAGGCCGCGCTGGACCGCCTGACCCGCGAGGTCGCCGCCGTTTCCGGCATGGACGAGGCCGGCGCCCAGAAGAAGGTCGAGACCGTGCTGACCGCCCGCGCCGCCTGAAGGACGGCCCGCCGGGATGATCGGGGCGCCCGCGGGGCGCCCCTTTTCATGCCGGGATGCGGGTCCGCGCCGAGGCTGCCTGCCGCCCCGGAGCCGAGGCGGAGCCCCGCGGGACAGCGCCGCCGGGCATCAGACGCGCATGAGGCCGAACACCAGCGAAATCGAGACGAATGCAAGCCAGACCGAGGCGACGCGCTGGACGCCCTGCAGCCGTTCCCGGCCGCCGTTTCCCGCCTGCGCCAGGATCCCGGCGCAGCCCCAGGCCAAGGCCGCGCCGATCACCATCAGGCAGAACATCCCCAGCCGCGTCGCGAAAGCCGGATCCTGCGGCGCGGGCAGCAGGACAAGGCCAAGGATCAGCGCCTTGGGGTTCAGGACGGTGGTCACATAGATCCGCCGGGCGCCGATGTCCCGGCTTTCTCCATCGCTGCCCGGCGCCCGCCACAGGGCCGTCGCCAGAACCATGATCCAGCCGGCCGCCGCCAGTTTCAGCCCGACCGCCAGGGCCGGCATCTGTTCAAGCAGCCCCGCGCCCAGGAAGGCCAGCGGCAGGATGGCGGTCAGGTAGCCTGCCAGCTCTGCCGGCAGCAGGCGCGCGACGCGGGCCAGGCCACGCTGCGCCCCCGCGATTCCCATCAACGTATTCGTCGGCCCCGGCGCCAGCAGCAGCGCCAGAACCGTCGAAACGAATGCAGCCGTGGTCATGTTGGATGCCTGTCCTTTCAATGCTGCCCGCGCCCTATCACGGCGCTTGCCCCCATGAATTGATCTGGGTCACGGGCGCAAGCCAAGGATCCGGTCTCGGCCCCTTTTTCGCCGCTGCCGCCGCGCCGAGGGAGGCGACCCGGCCGGGCCGCCGTCCCCGGTCTCCTCTCAGCCCAGGGCGGCCAGGATGCGCGCCCAGCTGCGCGCGCCCCTGGCAAAGCTGTCGAGGTCGTATTTCTCGTTCGGGGAATGGATGCGGTCGTCGTCGCGGGCAAAGCCGATCAGCATGGAGTCCATGCCCAGGATCTCCTTGAAATCCCCGGCGATGGGGATCGAGCCGCCGGCGCCGATATAGGCGGCCTCGCGGCCCCATTCCTGGCTCAGCGCCGCCTTGGCCGCGGCGAAGGCCGGGTCCGAGATGTCCATGCGGCTGGCCGGGCTTGCGCCATGGCCATGGAACTCGACGGTGCAATCCTCGGGCACATGGGCGCGGACATGGGCGCGGAAGGTCTCGCGGATGCGGTCGGGATCCTGGGTGCCGGTCAGGCGGAAGCTGACCTTGGCGCGGGCCTCGGCCGGCAGGACGGTCTTGAAGCCCTCGCCGGTATAGCCGCCGGTGATGCCGTTGATCTCGAAGGTGGGGCGGTTCCAGACCATCTCCAGCCCGGTGCGGCCCGTCTCGCCGACCGGATGCTTCAGCCCGACGCGCGCCAGGAACTCGGCCGGGTCGAAGCCGAGCGCGTCCCAGTCGGCGCGCAGTTCCGGGGACAGTTCCTCGACGCCCTCGTAGAAGCCGGGCAGGGTGACGCGGCCGCTGGCGTCCTTGACCGTCGCAAGCGCGTTGACAAGGATCTGGACCGGGTTCGCCGCCAGCCCGCCGAAGCTGCCGGAATGCAGGTCGCGGTCCGCGGCGCGGATCACGATCTCCTCGCCGCAAAGCCCGCGCAGCTGGGTGGTGATGGCCGGGCGGCCGTCGGCATAAAGCCCGGTGTCGCAGATCATGGCGATGCCGGCGCGCAATTCCCCGGCATTCTCGCGCAGGAAGGGGCGCAGGCTGGGCGAGCCGGATTCCTCCTCGCCCTCGAACAGCAGCACCAGGTCCGAGGGCAGGCTGCCATGCACGGCCTTCCAGGCCCGGAACGCCTCGATGAAGGTCATCAGCTGGCCCTTGTCGTCCGAGGCGCCGCGGCCGCGGATCACCCTGCCCTGGGGCGTATGCTCGATGCGGGGCTCGAAGGGGGGATGGTGCCACAGTTCCAGCGGATCGACCGGCTGCACGTCGTAATGGCCATAGAACAGCAAGGGCCGCCGCGTGCCCTTGGGCGAATGCGCGACCACCATCGGATGGCCGGGCGTGTCGCGCAACGCGGCCTGGAAGCCCAGCGAGGTCAGTTCGGCGCAAAGCCACTCCGCCGCCCGCCGCACCTCGGCCGCATAGGCCGGGTCGGTCGAGACCGAGGGAATGCGAAGAAATTCCATCAGCCGGTCGAGCGCCTGGGGCAGCCCCGCGTCCAGCGTTGAAAGTACTTCGCCGATTCTGGAATTGTCCGTCATCCTTCGCCTTTCCTGATTGATTTTATCAGAGAAAATGCCTGTCATCTTGGTATGGGTGCGACATTTTTACGCTGTATTTTCTCTGGCTTGATGCGTATCAAGGTATGACCCGCGGGATCGCAGCATGATCCCCCAAGCGAGCAAGTTCAAGCAAGGCAAGGGATCCGTGATGGACTATTCAGCCGCCCTCGATCAGGCCATCGGCAAGCTGCACGAAGAGGGTCGTTATCGCACCTTCATCGACATCGAGCGCCGCAAGGGGGCCTATCCGCAGGCGGTCTGGACCCGTCCCGACGGGACCGAGACCCAGATCACCGTATGGTGCGGGAACGACTACCTGGGCATGGGCCAGCATCCGGTGGTGCTGGCGGCGATGCACGAGGCGCTGGATGCCACGGGGGCGGGTTCCGGCGGCACGCGCAACATCTCGGGCACCACCGTCTATCACAAGCGCCTGGAAGGGGAACTGGCCGATCTGCACGGGAAAGAGGCCGCGCTGGTCTTTTCCAGCGCCTATACCGCCAATGACGCGACGCTCTCGACCCTGCGCAAGCTGTTTCCCGGCCTCATCATCTATTCGGACGAGCTGAACCACGCCTCGATGATCGAGGGGATCAAGCGTTTCGATGGCGCCAAGCGCATCTTCCGCCACAACGACGTGGCGCATCTGCGCGAGCTGCTGGAGGCCGACGATCCCGAGGCGCCCAAGCTGATCGCCTTCGAGTCGATCTATTCCATGGATGGCGATTTCGGCCCCATCGCCGCGATCTGCGACCTCGCGGACGAGTTCAACGCCCTGACCTATCTGGACGAGGTCCATGCCGTCGGCATGTATGGCCCCCGCGGCGGCGGCGTGGCCGAGCGCGACGGGCTGAGCCATCGCATTGACATCTTCAACGGCACGCTGGGAAAGGCTTTCGGCGTCTTCGGCGGTTATATTGCCGCCTCGGCCAAGATGGTGGACGCGATCCGCTCCTATGCGCCGGGCTTCATCTTCACCACTTCGCTGCCGCCGGCGGTGGCGGCGGGCGCCGCGGCCTCGATCGCCTTCCTCAAGACGGCCGAGGGGCAGTTGCTGCGCGACCAGCAGCAGCTGAACGCCCGCATCCTGAAGATGCGGCTGCGCGGGCTGGGCATGCCGATCATGGACCATGGCAGCCATATCGTGCCGGTGCATGTCGGCAACCCGGTGCATTGCAAGGCGCTGTCCGACATGCTGCTGGCCGATTTCGGCATCTATGTGCAGCCGATCAACTTCCCGACCGTGCCGCGCGGCACGGAACGGCTGCGCTTCACGCCCTCGCCGGTGCATGACCCCAAGCAGATCGACCACCTGGTGAAGGCCATGGACAGCCTCTGGTCGCAGTGCAAACTGAACCGTTCAACTTCGGCTGCCTGAGACGGTTTCGGGGTGAAGACCTCTCGCGCCCGTGATAACCTTGCTTTAATCAAGTTCTGAGAGTCTTCCGATTCGCGGGGACGAGCAGCAAAGTATGGGGCAGGCGCAATGATCGGGCTAAGGGGGAACCCCCCGTCCAATGGCCATGAGGAGCCGGCGGCCTTGCCGCCCGGTTTCGACGATCCTGACATTCGTCTCGGAGATCTGATGCGGGGCGAACGGGCCACGCTGGGCAAGTCGCTGCTGGATGTCCAGCGCGAATTGCGCATTCGCGCCTCCTATGTCGCCGCCATCGAGAATTGCGACATTTCCGCCTTCGACACGCCGAGCTTCATCGCCGGCTACGTGCGTTCTTATGCCCGCTATCTCGGCATGGATGCCGATTGGACCTTCCGCCGCTTCTGCCAGGAATCGGGTTTCCAGCCCACGCATGGCATGGCCCCCGCCGCCGCGGGGCCGAAGCCGCAGCGCCGCCCCTCGGACCCGGCCGAGGCGCTGGCCAATCCGCATCCGATCTTCCTGCCTCGGCAGGAAAGCATCTGGAGCTCGATCGAGCCGCGGGCCATCGGCTCGCTGCTGGTCATGGTCGTGCTGGCCTGCGGGTTGGGCTATGGCGGCTGGGCCGTGCTGCAAGAGGTGCAGAAGGTCAACCTGACCCCCGGCGAGCAGGCGCCCGGCGTGATCGCCGCGCTGGACCCGGTGCAGGAGGCGGCCGAGCCCGAAACCGTCGAATCGGCCCAGGTCAACCTGCCGCGCCCCGAGGGGCTGGACCGCACCTACCGGCCGCAGGCGCTGGAACTGCCCGTGCTGGTCGCCCGCGACGGGCCCATCGCCGCCATCGACCCGCGGCTGGACACCTCCACGCCCAAGCCGGAAGGCGCCGTGCCTGCGACCCGCAGCGCCGCGGTCCACGACCGGGTCTATGGCCCGCAGATGCCGCCCGAACAGGCGGCTGTGCGCACCGTTGCCCCCGATGCGCCCGAGATCGAGATCCTTGCCGCCCGTCCCGCCTGGGTGCGCGTCACCTCGGCCGACGGCACGGTGCTGCTGGAAAAGACCATGGACGCGGGCGAGCGTTTCGCCCTGCCCAAGCTGGAGGCGCCGCCGGTGCTGCGCGCCGGCAATTCCGGCGCGGTCTATTTCGCGGTCAACGGCCGCACCTACGGCCCGGCCGCACCCGGCGCCAAGGTGGTCAAGAATGTCGAGCTTTCGCCGACGGCGCTGACGGCGCAATATGCCTTTGCCGATCTCAGCAAGGATCCGCAGCTGGCCGAAATGGTCGCCCTGGCATCGGCCGAGCCGCCGGAACAGGCCCCCGCGCAGGATTGACCGGGCGCCGGGTCATGGCCGCCGGAGCATGAATCCGGGGTCACGGATGCGGCATCGCGCGCCTGACCGGGACCGGATGGCTTGCCCGTCTGGCCGGATCGGCCTATTTCTGACGGGTGAAGCCGCCCCTGGCGCAGGAAAAGGCACCAGCCATGTCGCATAATCCGATCCGCCCCTGGCGCAATATCGACCGGCGCAAGTCGCGCCGGATCATGGTCGGCAACGTGCCGGTCGGGGGCGACGCGCCGATCAGCGTGCAGACCATGACCAATACCGACACCTCGGACGTGCGCGCGACGCTGGACCAGATCATCCGCGCCGCCGACGTCGGCGCCGACATCGTCCGCGTCTCGACCCCCGACGAAGCCTCGACCCGCGCCCTGCGCGAGATCTGCCGCGAAAGCCCGGTGCCGATCGTGGCCGACATCCATTTCCACTACCGCCGCGCCATCGAGGCCGCCGAGGCCGGCGCCGCCTGCCTGCGCATCAATCCCGGCAATATCGGCGACGCTGCCCGCGTGCGCGAGGTGATCAAGGCCGCCCGCGACCATGGCTGCTCGATCCGCATCGGCGTGAATGCCGGCAGCCTGGAACGGCACCTGCTGGAAAAATACGGCGAGCCCTGCCCGGATGCGATGGTGGAATCCGGCCTCGACCACATCAGGATCCTGCAGGACAACGATTTCCACGAATTCAAGATCAGCGTGAAGGCCAGCGATGTCTTCCTCGCCGCCGCCGCCTATCAGCAGCTGGCCGAGGCGACCGACGCGCCGATCCACCTGGGCATCACCGAGGCGGGCGGGCTGGTGTCGGGCACGGTGAAATCCGCCATCGGCCTGGGCAACCTTCTGTGGATGGGCATCGGCGACACCATCCGGGTCAGCCTCTCGGCCGATCCGGTCGAGGAGGTCAAGGTCGGGTTCGAGATCCTGAAATCCCTGGGCCTGCGCACCCGTGGCGTGCAGATCATCTCCTGCCCCAGCTGCGCGCGCCAGGGCTTCGACGTGATCAGGACGGTCGAGACCCTGGAAAAGCGCCTCGAACATATCAAGACGCCGATGAGCCTGTCGATCATCGGCTGCGTGGTGAACGGGCCGGGCGAGGCGCTGATGACCGATATCGGCTTCACCGGCGGCGGCGCGGGTTCCGGCATGGTCTATCTGGCCGGCAAGCAGGACCACAAGATGACCAACGAGCAGATGGTCGACCATATCGTCGAACTGGTCGAGAAACGCGCCGCCGAACTCGAGGCCGCGCAAGCCGCCGCCGAATAGGCGAAAGGGCGGCCCTCGCGAGCCGCCCCGTGCTTCTTCGTTCCTCAAATACCCATTCCGCCCGCGCAACCCGCCCAGGCGGCGCAGCCTCAGCCCTCGGCCTTGGCCGCGCGTGCGCGGGCAATCGCGCCCTCCAGCCCCTCGGTGGGCATGCCGCGCAGCATCTCGCCGCCGATGATGAAGGTGGGGGTGCCCATGATGCGCATTTGCTCGGCCAGCTGGTGGTTCTTGCGCAGCACGGCCGAGACCTCCTCGGTGTTCATCCGGTTCAGCACCGCCTGGCTGTCCAGCTCCAGGTCTCCGGCCAGCTTGGTCAGGCTTTCCAGGTTCACCGGCCCGCGCGATTCCATCAGCGCGTCATGCGCCTGCTTGTAGGCATCGGGCCCCGCCTCCTGCTGCACCGCGACGGCAAAGCGCGCGGCCATGTCGCTTTCCTGGGTCAGGATCGGGAATTCCTTGACGATCCAGCGGATGTTGCCATCGGCCGAGATCAGCTTTTCCACGTCCGGGCTGACCCGCTTGCAGACGCCGCAGCGGTAATCGACGAACTCGACCAGGGTCACGTCGCCCTCGGGATTGCCGCCGACCCAGCTGTGGCCGTCGTCGAAGATCGCCGTGCGATTGTTCTCGACCAGCAGTTCGTCGTTCCTGGCCTCGTCGGCAAGGCGGCGTTCCTCCAGCACGTTGATCGATTCGATCAGCACGTCCGGATTGGCCATCAGGTAGTCGCGCACCGCCTCGCCGAAGGCGGCCTTCTCGGCCTCGGTCATATTGGCCGGGTCGAAGGCCAGGGCGGGCAGGGCGGTGGCGCTGATCAGCGCGGCGGTCACAAGGGCTTTCATGGAACAATCCTCTCCGGTTCCCGGCAACTTGACCGCTTGCGCGCGGTGTTGCAAGCGGCCGGCCGGGGCATCACGCGGGCTTGACCGGGCCGTCCGCAGGCCCGATACCCGGCAAAAACCACGAGGCAGGCTGACATGAGACAATCCCGTCGCGGGCAGGTGGATCCCTTCATCGTCATGGATGTGATGGAGGCCGCCCGCAAGGCCGAGGCCGGAGGCCGCCGCATCATCCACATGGAGGTCGGCCAGCCCTCGACCCCCGCGCCCGAGGGGGCGCGCCGGGCGCTGGCGGCGGCGCTGGACCGGCCGCTGGGCTATACGGTGGCGCTCGGGCTGCCGGAACTGCGCCGGGGCATCGCCGGGCTTTACCGGCGCTGGTACGGGCTCGACCTCGACCCGGCCCGTGTGGTGGTGACGCCGGGCTCCTCGGGCGCCTTCATCCTGGCCTTCTCGGCGCTTTTCGATGCGGGTGAGCGGGTGGCCTTGGGCGAGCCGGGCTATCCCAGCTATCGCCAGATCCTGCGCGCCATGTCGCTGGAGCCGGTGGGCATCCAGACCCGGGCCGAGGACCGCTATCAGCCGCGTCCCGACGACCTGCCGGCGGATGCGCAGGGGCTGATCCTGGCCTCGCCGGGCAACCCATCCGGTACGGTGCTGCGGCGCGAGGAACTGGCGGCGCTGACCGCGCGGGCGGCGGAACTGGGCATGAGCGTGATCTCGGACGAGATCTATCACGGGCTCGATTACGGCGCCGGCTTCCATTCCGCGCTGGAGGTCACGGACGAGGTCTTCGTCATCAACAGCTTCTCGAAATATTTCAGCATGACCGGCTGGCGCGTCGGCTGGATGGTGGTGCCGGACAGCATGATCCGCACCGTCGAGCGCATCGCGCAGAACATGTTCATCTGCCCG
>Ga0182741_1000911_pt1 | contig 41640 bp, 24 predicted proteins | sample eDN5th37CBELigOP_FD_128874 | JGI IMG/M metagenome (GOLD analysis project Ga0182741, IMG submission 128874) | Enriched Organic Plus compost microbial communities from Emeryville, California, USA - eDNA 5th pass 37_C BE-Lig OP (version 2) (version 2) ... | reverse complement strand
CATGGTCAGTTACTTCATCATGGCCTAGGACCAGTCCCACTAGGAAATTAGTGAACGCCTGGACTGCCTTCTGAGTGCCTGCAAACCGTGACAACATCGCCGAAGACTCCGAAAGGATTGACCCACTCTGCCGTGCCAGAGCCAGGACAGCTTCAACGTCTAAGTCTTCATCATCACTGCGTTGGCTAACCTGCTGAACATCCTTGGTGGTATCCGGAGTCTCCTCAAGCAGCCGCTTAGAAAAAACTGAATTAACATCTAACGTGAAACCGTTGGGGGGAGTAGAGCCCTGCAAGTATGGGTGAATAGGCTTCAAGCTTGAAAAGGGACCGCGCTCCAAGAGCAGGGCCAACGCACTTCCCGTATCTGCCTCTGCGAACCGAGAATTTGGAGCACCATCTGGGACACTGATACCTCCATTTAAGGGCTCGTAGGTGAGCGCTGTTAGAGCCTCGGAGCGTGCAGCGTTGATCAAAGTCTGCTCTTCCAAGACCTCGCGAACTTCTGCGAATAGGGGATTTGTGGGACCATGAAGGAGAGCAGTGGCGATCATTGTGGCACCCAAGTCTCCGAGCTCGTTGCATGCGAGGGACAGTTGAGACAAGTTTGAGGATTGCATCAAAGCGAAGCAGAAGTTCTGGAATGCTTCGACATGAGCTTGAGGCGTCGACTTGTGGTCAGTCGCCGCGCGGCCGTAGTCTGCCAAGGTTTCCCACGGCATTGCACTTGTTCCATCTGAATTCGGATCTGAGGAATGCGAGCCTGCACTATGCGACGCTGCAGCGTTCCCCCCGTAGGCGCTAGCGTTACTTGAAAGACGATTGGCGTGCGCTGCATTCTGGATGTCATGGGAGGTGCTTCCAACCGAGATCGGAACGTACTCTTCGGAGTTGATATGTGCTTGTTTGTCCATCCACGCAGTATCTCGCGAGCCCGGGACAAATTCCGTGGCATGATGAGGACTTGAGGACTCTGCAGGGGTATTTGACTCAGCTCCGTGGCTTGACGCGCGCTGGGCTTGAAGGCGATTCGCTTGCGGGTTTGGATTCAGTGAAACTGCACAGTTCTTTAGGTTCAGCACCTGGATGCGAGAGAAGGGAAGTGCAGCTGCAATTGGGCCCAAACCTAAGGCTGTGAGCGGATTTCCGCTGAGATTCAGTGACCTAAGGGCACTTCGCGTCGAGGTGAGTGCCGCAGCGAACTGAGTAAAGAAGCTATACGTAGACACACTCTCAAGAGCGGACTGTGACTCAGCCAACGTTCGGCTAGCGGCTTCTGCAAGGCGTTTGTGAGGTAACCTCACGAAGTGGTGCCCCATTGACGCGTTACATGCGACAAGACTACTGCTGAGAGAGGCATTGGAGTGAGTGGCAGGTGAAATTCCACAGTGAGACAGGTTCAATGATGTAAGAGTAGGACTCAGCGCGATTAGCGCGCACAATGCTTCACAAGCTGGGGCCGAGCGGAATGGATTATGGGATAGATTGAGCCGACGAATTCCTCTCTGCCGGTGTGTACTCGCGCCCATTTGAACTCGCTCAGAATCGGTCTTTGGTTGTCGTTGGTCTCGAGGCAAGTTGATTTTCGCTCCTTTGTCTGCGGCATATGCGGTAACATATTGGTCCCATTGTGTTCCAGCATCCTCTGGGAGCAAAGCACGCAACAGCTCGGTGAACGTAGCCTCTGGTAACCTATTCGAGCTGACATCAAGTTCTTCAAGTCTGCAATGCGGTAATTTCCATGGCTTACTCGATGCAAGCAGGTCAAAACCAGCGGTTCCTACATGCCCTAAGCCTAGAGATCTCAGTGAAGAGTCAGCTTTCAGCAATGAGATGAGCGCGGCCGCACCCTTTTGCCCCATTAGATTAGGCTTCAACCTCTCGGTTTTTGCAAATGGCAGATTGCCAAGGTCTAGACTGATAACGCCGGAGACTCCGGCGTTATGGCTACTGCCGCCGAGGTAGCCTTGAGAGTACTTCTTTGCGACTTGAGTAATTGCCTCAGCGATCGAAGTAAAGCCTTCCGGTGAAAATCCATTGCACCGCAGATCTAGCAGGAGATTTGGGCGAAGCTGTGGCGCATAGGGGTAGTCCATGATCCTGAGAAGAAGGAACGATGAGCGTGACATTGCTCGATCATACATTTCGGGCACTTCTGGCTGAGGTTGTAATGACCTCGTGCTTGTGCTCGCTGCGACTACCGGACGGTCAGGTAGCCATTGTGCAGGATAGGCAGACTTGGTCGCTAGGCGAGGGATCACATGCTGAGCCAGAATAGCTGCACCGCTGTCGCCGAGATTCGACGCCGCAAGAATGATAAAGCAGGGTGTTGGCAAGCAAGCCACCAGGTCGCCAAGTGTAGGAAGCAATTCTTGATCCAGGTTCAGCTTGTGCAAATCGATGACACGAACTAGCCCTTTAAGTGCATCCCGTATGACACTCTGACCTGAATGCAAGTTAAAGTAGTCCCTCAGGCGTTCTCTTAGCGTTGCGGCTTCCTCCCCATGGTTCGACTGCACGCTACTCGTCGTGGTGCGAACTGGTTCCAAAGGTTGGGCTTGTTGAAGAGGACGAAGGGCATGCCAGTGCCGGCTCCGAAACTCACGCACAAAGCACTCAAGCTGCTCAATGCTTGCCGTCCCCTTTCTCAGCAGCGTCTCATGCACGACCACCTGGCTGAGCCAGTGATCCAGGGCAATCGCCCAGAGAAAGTTGTGCTCTGTCTCGAGCCTGCGACCCAGCCAATGGACACTGGAGTAAGGCGTGGTGGCTTCCATGACAGTTGCTATCAGAGACGCTAACTGCCGTGCCAGCTGCGGGCACGCCGGCCGGTTTCCAAGGCGAGATGCACAATTGTGACTACCGTTACTCGCGGTTCCTTGCCGTAGATTAGGTCGGCGGCTCGGATGCCAGAGCTTCTCTAGGTTCTGTTCGTTGGGTGGGTTGGTGGCAATTGGGTCGTGATGAGGACGGTGCCACAATGGCAGTGGTGCGCAAGATATCTCGCAGTCTTTGCCAAGCGAGCTTAAGTTGAAGTGTAAATCAGATTGGAGGCGAATATGCACAGAATTATATCAATCTGACTTGGATTGAATGCGAAGGCTGACCTAGCACCCAGTCACACGTCGAATGCTAACATACACTGCGTTACCACACTGCCCCTTGTTGCGCTACACTGTTCATTTCGTCTGAGCTCTTGGTCCGAAATTCGACTGCCAGTCGGATTTTAGCCGCATCGGGTTAAAACGCACCGCTTGAACATTCGTAACGGCTAGCAAGGACCGCAGCACCAGAGTGATTGCAGAGCGCGGGCAAGGCGTGCACTCGGCAGGATCACGTCGTGGCTGAGTGAGCCACGTGTGGATCTTCGTTTGTAACACATTGGACTGCGACTGACCCATGTGGTTATTGCTGCTGGAGCGAAAAACAACTGCGACGCTCGAGCGAACGAAACACAAACACGAGTAATGGGCTGAGTCCAGCTGGGTGGCACATGATCAACCAACGCCCCTCACGTAAAGGTAAATCTCACCGGATCTTGTCGCGTTCTAGGCCAACTCCCCGTCTCGGACCCGAATATACACCGTGGTAGAGAAGCAGAGAACTTCTCCGAACGTACGAGTGCTACTGAGCCAGTCGAGTGGCAATAATCAAAGCATAATCTAGTGCCGTCTATTGATCCGTCTACGGTTACAACAAACGCATCTCAAAAGAAACTCTTGCACTGATCCTAATGAGCACTCGCAGCACGCTGAGTCGTTCAGTCGACACCCATCACACAACTCGCAGCACGCTCAGCAGCACAACGCATCTCAGGAACAAAGAGGCGGAGCGCGAACGCGAAGCAGAGAAAGCACAGCTAGAGGCTCTCAAGAAAGAAAATGAACGACTTATGGCGCAGCTCGCCCGGGAGACAGAAAGGCGAGAACAGGCCGAAACAGAGCTCAAGCAGGCTCGAGCGAGGATGGAACAGCTTGAGTTAGATCTTCAGCATGCAAACGAACTTCGTGAGGTGGAAGAGGTTGAGCGCAACGAACTGCTTGCCCGGCTTAAGACGAGCACCGCAGCACTTCAGCAAGCTGAATCCCACCAGACGGAGCTTGCCTCGACGATCAACGAACTCCAGCAGCAGGTGGCAGCTTTGGTAAAGGGATTCGAGGCCATGGGCGGTGACGTCGTCGCCCTGCTCGCAAATCCAGACGGCTACTGCGCGGATGTGTTGGCGACTAAGAAAGGTGCATCTATTCTTGAAGCCAGGACTACAAGAACTTGGGAGAACGTCGAAGCACCCAAGGCTCAGAGCCTCGAAAAGATTGGCGAACAACTGCAGGCTGCACATCGCAGCCTGACAACACTGCTCAACCACGAGTCACAGTCATTCTCTCGAGTTCTTCAGTTGCAGGAACTAGTTGACGCAGTGAATGCAGGAGAGAACTAAGTATGTTTTCTTTTCGTACGCTAGCCAGGTGCTTAAAGAAACAGCGTGTGGTTGTATTGCAAGGATGGGAATGAAACTACAGAAGCATCTACATATACCTTGTATATTAACTTGTTTCCTAGCTTCTGGCGTGCGATTACTTTGGACTAATAGCTCATTGTTGGATCCACACAATCTCGTTCTTTTTGTTTTCATTGCGAACAATAAATTCGCTAGCTGTACTCTGCGATGTTATGGACGAGATCTGAGGTACCCTTGTTCTCATTGATTCTTCGAATGGTTTCTGCGATCAAAGGGGCTGCAGATAGTTGTCGCACACGACTCGTGACACGCTTATTCGCGGGAACGGGTACGGTGTTGAACACAACAACCTCCTTCAAGGGACTATCTTCAATACGCTTGAGTGCGTCGCCTGTGAACAGACCGTGAGTGGCGTACGCAAAGACTCGCTTAGCACCCTGGCTCTTCAGCGCTCCTGACACCGAGCACACTCGTGAGGCAGAGTCAATCATGTCGTCCACGATGATCGCATCGCGACCCTTCACGTTACCAAGGATCTCAATCTTATCAGCCGAGGTGCTGAGGTCAGAGTGGTGCTGATCATCATGTCCTACACCACGGCCCTGCTTCGTAGGATAGCTGAAGCACATCGAGACGTCGACTCCTTCACGGGCAAGCGCATTACGGAATTTGACAGCGCGCTTTACGGTGTTTCCAATGGGTGCAACAACCGCTGTTGGTCGGGACCTGAGATCCTTTGAGTCCAGCAGGTATGGGATAGCAGCAGATTGGGTATCGAGGTTTTCAACTGGAGTCTTCTCAAAGAAGCCAACGACCTCGGGTCGGTGAAGGTCAACAGTGATCACCTGATCAACGCCCATAGTCTCCAGCATAATGGCAATGTCGGCAGCGGCAATATTGGGTCGGTTCACGGTATTCGCGTCAAGTTGACGAGCATAAGCGAAGTAGGGAATCACGGCAGTGATCCTATTCGCGGACGCTCTGCGAAGGGTAGAGACAAGAAGCAAAAGTTCCATGAGTTGATTATTTGGATTAGGACCACAGAGCGATTGGATAACATAGCAATCTTTGCCACGTACATTTTCTTGAACTTGGACAGCAACCTCACCGTCGGCGTACTGAGCGACGTCCGCACGTCCCAATTGAAGATTCAACGCAGAGCACACCTCGGCTGCAAGGACCTGATTACCATTTCCACCGAAAATGCGGAGGTTGGAAGTTGAGCTCGAGACCTGGTCAACAAGACTGCGCTCGTCAACCTCCTTGACGTCGGTATCCAACGTCAAGTCCTGCTCACGCTCCTCGTCAAGCTCCTCGGCTAGCGAGGCGGAGATGGCAGCCTGCTGTGCTGCGGCAACAGCGGCAGCAACAGCAACCTTGGCCTCAGGCTCTGCTACGGGTGCAATAGACGCAGTTGGAGCCTGAGTTTCAGGGACTGATTTTTCTTGAGTCTCCTCAGACTTCTGAGCTGCAGGAGCTGCAGGAGCTGCAGGAGCTGCGACAGGCTCGAAGTGGTGGGCGAACTGTCCCGTTCCTTCTGAGCGTCCAAAAAGCGAGAAGCCACCCTTGCGCTTCGGCGGTTCCTGAGGGCCCAGAACATGTCCATGGCCATCGAAGCGGAAGACCTTCTTGGGCTCTTCCTCCTCAACAGAAGCTTCAGGCTCCTCTGCAAGGACCACAACGGGCGCAGCAACAACGACTTCCTCAGTCACCTGATGAGGCTCTTCTGCGGGCTTCTCATCGACGATAACGACTGGGCAGACCTGAACGGTCTCAGCAACCACGGGTTGGGGGACACCCTCGGGTGCCGCGACAACGGGCTCATCCTGCTGCGGCTGAGATGAAGGAACAACCGGGCATGTCGCAGGAGCAGCCTCCGAAGTCGCAGGAGTTTCTTGAGGTTGGGGCGCCTCCTTGGCCTCCTTGGGTGCGTCGGTGGCAGCCGATGCAGTAGTCTTAGATGCAATCAACGCAGTGAGTGCCGCAAGGCCGTCCTCAAGAGTCTTGATCGGTGGAGGGACGCCAGCCAAGTCGGTTGCCGGTGCAGTGGGGGCGGTGCTTGCTACAGCGTCCACAGGCTTGGATTCAACAGCCTCAACCTTCACAACCTCAGGCGCGTTAGCAAACTCCTCCATTCCAGGAATGGAGTCAACAAACGCGACAACAGGAAGTAAGTCGTCCTCTGAAGAGACAACTGGTGCTGCGGATTCGGCAGGTGCTTCGACAGCAACAGCCTCGACCTTAGAAGTAACCTCTGCATCGGGGCCAGGACGGCACACTGGAATAGCGTTACCCTGACCATCGAAGAGAACACCAACAACATTGAAAGACTGGAATTGCTCAGGCGAATACTTGCCAACATTGTCCTTTTCCAAGCAGATGTTCATGGTTGAGTCAGGGAGTGTGACAACAACCCAGTCGCCGCTGGCGAGGTCAGAAGGAGTAACAACGAATGCAGCTCCGTCTGTCTCAAGGTTGATTACTGCCGAGCTGTCCTCAACCGCAGGTGCCTCAACAGTGGCATTAGCCGCGGCGGACTCAACTGCAGGGACACTCTCCAACTGGATAGTCTCGGCTTCTTCGACTTGCTCTGAGACGGCTGCATTGGTAGCACCAGAAGAGGAGCCTGACTCCAAATAGCGGTACCATCTCTTTCGGAGCTTCTCAATGTACGCTTGCTCTGCTGCACGGCGTTCTGCCTCCTCCTCGGGAGATTCAACGTAGGTGTCGAATCCGAAGACGGAGGCGACCTGGTCACTGACGGCGCTGTTTGCGGGGTTCACCCGAGCGATATGGTTGCGAATGACCTCATGGGATTCTGCATGAGTTCGAGCACGTGCAACAGCATCGTGGTAATCAGCCTTCTCATCTCGGGGGAGCGACGTAGCAAGAGCACCAGTCAAGATGGCGAGCGTTAGGAAGTTGAAGCTGGGGAACACGCGCTGCTTGCGACCGTGAGAGTTGCCGGAGGATGAAGATGATCCCGATGAACCATGTCCGTGTGTGCTTGATCCAAAGAAGCGCTTTGATCCCTGTACGCGATGCAAATGGGAAATGGTGTGCAGCGTGTAAGTCGTTCAGATGGGGTGGCGTGTGCATGCGATGCATTCGTTGTCGGCAGCGAGGACAGTGGCGAAGGGGATTAGTGCGTGCGATGGTGGGTCCGCATGAAGACAACACAATGTAGCACGGTACAACACAGCATAAAACAACACAACATAGTGTGGAGCCACGATAACGCCAATGACGGGGACGAGAGAAAGAGAGGGGAGTTTCCAAGCATTGGTTATTATGGGTTGTCTTGTTCTTCGGAATAACAACACAGGGGGGTTAGAACTCGCTGCTGGGGTTGAACCTCGGTTGTGAGAGGCATCACTCGTTTAAGCAGCGACGCCTTACACGAGCTTGTCAACTAGCCGGCATCACTCACATCGGTTACGCTCTGATCCACGTCGCGTAGTAACCTGACCCTCAGTAACTCCTATTACATCTACACCAAGACTGCTGGTCTCACCACACGAGACCTCGATAATAAGTCCACACGTCACACGGGACATGGCAAGCGCAGATGACACACGACATATCGGAGTGAGAGGCTACCTCTACTCGTCAGGGTACATACCGTAGAATTGTTATGGAGCTGGTCCAAGAGATGGCGACTTGCAGGGAAGAAATTGGTACCCTCAACACCGCTTGCGATAGCACGCGCCCGAACGGCGGCAGCAGCGGCACCTGCGCTGCGGGAGAGCGAGGTCGCGAGGGAGTTGGCGGCTGCAGATGCGGCTCCGGTGGCTCTGCTTCGCACGAGGGACCACATGTTCTATCAGTGCAGTAGTAGCAATACGCTTAGCTCAGCTCGGCTCGACTCGAATTGGCTCAGATCGGCTCGGCTCAGGTCGAGTATGCGTGTAATCTACACAAAACAAGGCACCAGGACTGGTTGACAAGGAAGCAACCCCTAGTGTGAAGCGGATTCGGGTACCTAGACGCGAGTGGGATGCGATGATAAAACATAAGTACGATGCATTGCCGTGTGATCTTTCATAACGTATAGGTTTACACTTCGAGTACCCGCTCCAACACCCCATTTTATCCCCTAAACTCCTCCTTCCGAGGGCTTCTCAACAAGCTCCGAGACGGCAATAACCGTATCCGTCCTGGCCCGGATTCCGTGCCTCGCACATCCTCATTCGCGTCTTTCATTCTCCGCGTGCGGTCTGGGCGTCCATGAAGAATGACGTCCTGCCCAGGGCGCGTGCGCGTCCGGCGCACCAGTGGGAAGGTCGGAGAAATAGGACGGCCAGGAGTATTCTTACACCCCGGGTTCCGACGCACGGGGGGCTGAAATCCCCATGCAGCCAGGTAAAAAAATATTGATCCAAGAAGGTGTATTTTGCAGATTTCCGAGCGAGCGAGTGAATATTGTGAATACATTCATGTGGCGAACGATTAACAACCCTGTTATACACCATTTAGACTCCATCTTTGGTCAACCATGGCGGAGACTCCTTCAGAAGGTGCGTTCAAAGGCCCAACGTCCAGTGACTTGTGCGAAGCTTGCTAGTTTGTCATGTTTTCTCGCGTTTTGGACCCCATGCTAAGTGGCAATTCATGAAATATTCCACCCGTGTGTAGTAAATAAGGTGCTTGACACCATGATCATGCCCATCCGACTGCTCATCAATAGCAAGTCCGTCGGCTCGTTGATCGGTCGAGGCGGTGCTACCATCAAGGAGATCAGACAAACCTCGTACGTATCGCGTTTTCTCGATGGGCATTAGGCCCCCGCACCCCAGTGCATTGCATTCCAGTTTCCAACTCCGTGCTCTGTATGCTAGCGCGCTCTGGTCCCGGGGTATTCTCGTCCTCCTCAGCAGCCGGAGGGAAATGCTGACCCGCTAGGTCACATTTTCAAATCGCTTGTCACCTGCTTTTCGCTTTGGCTTGGCCACAGTCGAGGATCCGCGAAGTGTTAGAGACCGTCATCTGCTCCTCGTTCTTGGGTGCTGGAGATGTGTTTCATCTCGGATCGGCGCGGAAGCGCTCTGCCTAGATTGCTTACTGGAGACTCGTGTCGGCCGAATGCCTGAGAAGCGTGGGTCATGCCCTGATGACCATTGCCCTGCACTTTACGAGCAACCGAATTATGTGTAATGACGTCAGTACGCTGTCTTTATGCAGATGGGTACTCTGCGTTTTTCTACATGTCTGGCTAATCGTCCGTATCTTGTACTCACCACGAGCGACTTCCTCTCCTCCCTTTATCTCATTCCTTCGACAGCGGCGCGGAGGTCAATGTTGAAACATTTGTGAATGGTGCAGACAAGCGTATTGTAACTCTGCGTGGCACTATCCCGTGCATCACATATGCGCTGAGACTTATCCTGGAGCGAACTGCAGTCCGTAATGGCATTGTCGAGAACCTCAAGCCTATTCACACAGACGCCCATGTTACGGCTGGCGCTTCAGCTTCGTCCGCTGGAGCGGCATCAATCAGCCCTACAGGAGCAGCGCAGAACCCAGCGGCAGCCGCAGCTGGGGCCTCCGGAGCCGCAGCCACTGCAGCTGGAGCTGCTACGTCGCAGTCCAATTCAGCAGAGGCAAAGTCGTTGACCAACGAGCCTAACCAAGCAGCCGGCCCTGCTCCCACTACTGCCACGACTCCCATCGATCCTGCAACAAACCCTGACGTCTCGATCACCCTTCTCGTCTCTGCATCAGCTGTTGGTGCTCTTATTGGCCAGGCAGGAGCTACTATTACCCAGACTCGTGAGCAAACCCGAGCCAACATCAAGATTTCGTCACAGACCTTGGAGAACTCGACAGAAAAGACCGTCACGGTCACTGGTGCTTTGTCATGTGTCCTCGATGCACTGACTCACATTCTTACGCAGCTGCTCTCCAACGTCATTGCAGCCGGTGCAGCTCGTGGTGCTGGCGGCGCGTTGGCTGCGTTGCGACCCCGCATCGCATATACGCCATCAGCTTCGAACTCGACAATTCACCCCAATGGCATGCTACGAAATATGGGTTATCCTCATCAGCAGCAGGGCTTGATGCACTCTCCCCACACTCAGGCTGTTGCCCATATCGGTGCTTATGGCCATCAAATGGGCCGACAGCCCCGTGGTGGTGCAGGCTCAATTCGACAGCAACATATGCACTCTGTTCCGCACACCAACTTCTTGCCCGCGCAAAACCTTGCTCAACCAGGTTCGGCCGATCCCTACCGCCATCCTGGCTTGGCGGCAGGTGGTGCACCTCTCACAAGCTATCTCTTCTCTGATCCAAACTTGATGGCGACGGCCGCCGCGCCACATGACCATCATGCTGGTGAGGTTGAGACGATTCAACATGTGATCAGTATACCAGAGGCCTACGTGGGTTCCTTGATTGGTCGTCGAGGATCGAACATTAGCCGCATTCGAAGCATGACGAAGTGTGAGATCCGTATCCCTTCACGAACTGAGGGTGACTTCAATGGCATGAGGCACATTACACTGATTGGAACACCTGCTGATGTTATGCAAGCAACAATGCAGATCAATCAGGCGATTTCTGGTGCTTCGTATACGTCACCTGCAGTAATTGCACCCGCGTATAATATCCTTCAGCATCCTGCGCCCTCAGACGCTACTGTGGTTGCGAATCCAGCACCTAATCCAGTAGTTAATGTTAATGTGGCACCCACTACGGCAACCGTTCCCACAGTCCCAACCGTTCCAGCGGTCGCAGCGGATTCGGTTGTTCTGCAATAAGGTCATCAAATTGACCGCGGCGAATGCCTGTTGAGTTCACTCGCTTTCAAACATAGCCTAGCAATTTGTTGGCGAAACGCTTGACTAGCCTACGTATTATATTAAGTAGCTTCAACATGGTATTCGCATATTGTATCGTTAGTAGCACATCTTCGCAACCCAAGCGAAATCCAGGATTCGATCGAGGTTTCCATTGACAATCGATTTGACATAGCTCAAGCCGATCGGTGAGATTCCGCTCATTCGATTTACGTCCATACGTTCTCCCTTACTTCTTGTTACGGACTTCGCTTTTGCTGTTCAGGCTTCTTCAGCCGCCTACTAATCTCCTATACCCCAGACCCAGTTGATCATAGCTAGCACCATCATGATCGGCAGTGGCCGCCTGTTGTCAGACCTCGACTATCTGATGTATGGGGCGGCGGATCACGGTGCTTCGTGCATCAGACCGACCATCGTATCCATCACCCTACCCTGCAAATGTTCATCCCCGCAACAAGTGTTTATTCCCTATATTTAATTCGTGTTTGCTTAATGTCCCAACGGCCCGTATTTACTCAACTAACCTCCGCACCGTGCACACTCAAACATCTAGTGCATGTGCTGATCGATCATCCAGTAGTCTGGAGGTCGAAATCGTTAGAACAGACCGGTATCATTTTCGAATTCAGCTACGCATCCTTGTCAGAATACGAAATCCTCAATATCTTCGTGATGCCCTCCCATAGTCCACCTCCCCCCGCTTTTCGCTGTGCTCTTGGCATGTATGCTATGACACTTTAACAGCGTCTTTTCGATCCGTCTTCTCAGTGCAACTTACCTTTCCACTTTAAATAGTATTAAACGTTTGGTGATCCCGCCCCCCACTCCCCAACCCCACTACTGCCTCCTCTTTATTTATACAATGGTCTTCGTGCTGCTGTAGTACTCAATGATTCGCACCAAACCCGAATTTCTCTTGTTTTCTCGATGTTTGTTCTTAGTTACGCACCACACGCAACCGTTTTTTCTTAATCCATGCATGCGTGCTCGCGCAAGAATCATAGCCTCACCCACCCATGTTTGCATATCAACTTACTTATTTGCCTAGGGCGGCTAGCTTCGTACTCTTGCAGTTTCATGTCGAAATACGCTTCTACATCGTCACGTCAGCTCGTGTTCTCTACACAAGCGTGGCAACGCTGATCCTCGTCGACAGTCGCTACCTGCCAATGGCCAATGGCCAATGGCCAGCAGCCTGTCGCCATAGTAATGCGAAGAGTCCATTGTGATAAAGTTCGCATCGTCGCTCGCATATACATGGGTCCAGTGCAATACCTTGTTTCATCACTTCTCTGACATAACAACAAAGCATCCCCAACAGTCCGTGTCCTCGCGAAGAACCACGCGCCCTCGAAGCATCTGGCAGGTTACGCATCGACAAGTCTCATCTCGGCTAGTCAGGAATGCTTTCATTTTCACCTACGTCCGACGCGTCGCTCACCTTCCCGATGATGCCGCTTCACCACATATCCAGCATCCATTCCGCTTCGTCGTTTGCTCGAGTTCTTATCATAACATCTACGTATACGTCACCGAGAAAGTCGACAATGCCACCTGCACGACCACGTTCTCTTGGCATTTGCGTGCTCCACGAGCCTTTCACTCAGGCTATTCTGTCGCAAGTTAGTCTTTCACTCGTTTGATCAATAGTCGATGCGTCAGCGTCCCTTTCATCCTTGAGACAACATCACCCTCATCCACTACGACTCAGTCTTCGTTCCGTAGCTGTCCGGCGTTACCGAGCAAGCAACGTCGACGCTTGGATACCCATGGATCCAACTCTCTCTGTCCATACTAAGTCGAACTACGAACTCTTGCGCAACACAGGACGCCCGTTCTCTCATGGCTTTTTGTTCTTCGTTCCTTTCCTCTTCTCTACGTTCCTTCCCTCCCTATCTTCGCCCTGTTTATCCTCTTCGTTCAAACACATTCGTCTCTCCTGTCGAATATACCTAGACGCTAGTCAGATATATCAGAATCAACGGTAGAAACATTGTTTTCCTTACTCTTCCTCATCCCCTTGCAACGTCTGTGTTGTGGCCCTGCTAAACTCGCATTTGGATGGTTAGTCTGCTATCCACAATTCGTATTTATTTGCTGTGCCCACGCAGATGCCAGGTCTCTATTAAGTTCAATTTGTGATACCTCGGAATCGTGGGCATGACCCCGAGCGCCCAGCTCTGTCTGCACAGCGATGACATGACAATGTCTCACAAGCTGCTCCCCTATGTATGTTATGGACATGTGTCTGACACATGGCCCTGCTTATCTACCGACTCCAATTAGACTCAGTGTGCTGATTAAGACAATTCTCAGCGCAACTGATGCTGCTTTGAGTCATTCATACGTTCCCTTCTCGTTATTTCACCTCACTTGATCTCACTTCACTTCATCACATTTCGTATCATTTCCTCATCGTTCTCAAATGCGTGTTTTATTTCTCAACCGTTTATTAATGCCTTTTTCGTATCTTCGTTGATGATTGCGTAGATCCGCAACATTCAGCCTCGCCGTTGATGAGTAACAACAAGTCGTATCTCAATTGGTTGCATTCCTCCCTTTAACACGCGTCACGGGCCGACAAGCTTGGTTTGCCACGGCATCCGAAGTTCTTTGTTAGGCCTCCAATTAGGTTCCCCAATAGATTCCGTCATTTGACCTTTGGTGTGTATGCATCATGTGTATGTCTAAGGTAGTGCGTGGCAGGAGCTCAACAGCGTCCTGCTGCCTATACATTATCGGGGGGTTTCACTCCATCGGCTCGCGTGAAGATTCTCGGAACAACATGTTATCGATTGTCCCTATTATGATATTCAGCGGGGCGACAACAAAGAGCGTGGCAGGGTAGATGTTTGTGCGCCAAATCGGATGGGAAATCACAGTGCATTGAGCGACCTGGATCGCAGGATACTTGAGGAGGAACTGCATGGAGTCGACTTCAGAATAGATACTCGAACTCCGCGTTCCCAGGCCAGGATGACCAGAACATGGTTCAACGAAATCGGCAAATGTCATGGTTGACGCTGCATCATCTCCTCTTTCCGGCTCTGTTCTATCGCATCGCTGCTTAATTCGCGCACAGAATGCAGTCGCCCAACCAACAAAATTCTCCAGCAAACGATCCTTTTCTGCGGCGCTCTCACTGCTCCATTCCACCATATCGACTTTGGATGGCTGTATCGTGGCTATTGCATAGAGAGTGTCCGCCGATTCCGCATCACGCGACGTGCTTTGATCGCGTTGCAGCTTCTTTACTACATCCCTTAGCTCTGGGAATACCGCACAAGCCTCTCGCTTGACCAGGCCTTCAGCCTTGTGGATGGAGAACTGCATCTCGAACCACTCAGAAGCGCTTGATTTTGTTTCATCTGCCCTATCGCCTTGGTCTTGTAGACCACTGGTGTCGCCTGCTGACTCTCCGTTTAGCGCAGCAGGTTTCCTGAATCGCTCCACGCGTGGTCCGTACACGAGACCCTTTCCATAAGTCCGTCCTCGCACCGACTCGGGTTTCGCAGCTTCTGCAGTGTGCCTCTCGACGCGTCCTTGTGCTGTCTCATCTTCCCGCGCTCCGGCCTGCTTCTGCATGAGCTCCTTGGGTTCAGGTCTTGGTGGGGCCTCAGACACTTCGCTGCTCATTTCCGAGATTTGCCTATGTTTGAGGAAGCCTCACGCTGGCGAAAATAACAGATGGTACGCTGCAGGTGGGTCTCCAGTTCTCTCAACTCAGAGGCGTGCGTGCCCCCGTCCCTGGCTGCACAATGCAAGAACCTTGCTTCCGCTGGACCACCAACCAGGTGCGAATCTCTTCTCAGAGCGCAGCCTGGAGCTTCAAAATACTGCAGGGACTTGTTCTGGCGGTGTTCACCGTGCCTGTAAGCTTTGTGAGTGTAGTGCCCACGCCACGCGTCGATTCCAGCTTGTATGCTATCGAGCAAATCGTCCAGAAACCTGATCCTATCCACCCTCCTCCGGAGCTTCTCGAGTCGGGGGCGTGGAAATACGCGTCGATGAATGAAACGAAGCCACTAGAGGAGAAACTTTGGATGCGTCTAGCGCGGGATCGGATGAGTGCTCTGGCGTGCAACCGAGTTTATTAGCTGGAGCATCCCCATGCGTATCCATCCACGCCATAGGCGATGTCTAGCACTCCTGCCCCCTTCCAAACGCCGTCGCGCTCAGGACTCGAATCTTGTCCCAAACTCCACTCTGCACCACGTTTTGAGCCCGTCTGTGGGTGTCTTGGTGCCCCGAACTGCCTGACATCGACGGTGCGGATCGCCATTGCCTGCTACGAACCACGAAACGTCGCTGCTAGCTGTGATGCGCCTCCGCTCGTTTCAGGGCACAAGTGCAGGCGTACGGACTGGGTGCAAGATTCGAAATATCTCGGCGGAGATGCCGTGTGCACTGAGGGCCGGGGCGTGTCTGATGGGTGATTGATGCCCCAAGACGTACTCTGCGGCTCTTACCTTGGTGCTGATCTTGCGATTCAACGGGTTACTCTTGGATCAGCGTCTCCTCGACAAGGCTCGTTGGACTTGTGTCGTTACTAGTGAGCGATAGTGAGCGAGGGTTACCACTGCGTCCGGGACGGTTCGTGTGGCTCCGCATGACTGAGTACGGGTGGGTGGGGACTTTGTATCGATGTGTCTATATGCAAGAACTTTCCCAGATACCAATCTGTCGTCGCGCTGACAAACGCCTTGCTTGATTCTCACCAGTTTTTTGTTTCGCAATGTGTACTCCTGTGTTCCAGAACCGAATGGCCAGCACTCCTCCGCAGCAGCAGCCCGACGGGCGCGAAGGCGGAGGTGTCGGAACAGCGGCAGCAGCGGGGCACAATGACTCCCCTACGCAGCGTCCCGCAAGCGCTACAACGAAGCTGGGAGACAAACTCGAGGTTGATTCTGAACAAACCGGGATTGAAACTGAGATGGCAGCGCTGACGAGCTCTCCGTGTCATAACCACCAATTCCCTGAGTCTCCGCATCCCTCCTCCTCCACGGAGACAGCTACATCTACAACGTGCGGATCTCCAGTCAACGGAGCCGATAGTAGTCGAGATCAAGGTGTGACAATAGTAGAGAATACCCATAATGCGACGAGCTCCATAGGTATGACATCGACAGATTCAGCTTCAGCAACAATATCAGCGGCCATAGCCACATCAGCAACGGCGTCAGACGCGCAGCAAAGCCAGAAGCTGGCAGATAATCCCACTCGCGAACTTTCGTATGCAATCGACACCATTCCTGAAGACGACGAACATCTAAGGTTAAGTATGAAAAGATTGGTGTCTGTAAACCTTATGTCACACAATATGTTCATGAACCTCCCGAAGGTGGCCTATAATCTCGGCGTGGCGACGAAAGCGCCATTCGTCCACGTCCAAACAACTTCCAGACTCGCAAGCTTCGAACGGGAAACGATCGATCATTCCGGCGTAAAGCCGTCGTTCTCAGTCAGCGACTTCGTCACCGCTCGTCGCCAGTTGTCATATTCGCGCACAAGCCGAACCAGCTCCTCCAAGACAAGTGATGCTGATGATGAATTGGAACTGGGAGGCGACTCATTCCGAAGGAGTCCCGTAACCCCGGTGAGGGTAGTAGGAGGAGTATCAGGATCTCAATCCCAAAACAGCAGTACATCATCTCAATCCAGCCAATCCCAGAGCTCGAAGCGAGCCCCACCAGTCTATCCCAAACCCAAGGGCTCGCGCCGAGCCGCTTTGCTTTCAACATCTGCCGTCCTGACTGGACAAGGTTTAGCACTTGAGACTTTAGAAGAAGGGCATGATGTAGCCCTAATGAAAATCGATGTCCTACAGGTGATGCAGCGTGGCGGATACTTTATCAAGTACGGGCGATTGGGTGCACCACACACGGTCCGATTTGAGCTGACCCCAGATAACCAGGCGATCCAGTGGCATTCCAACAAGCGCAGCAAGTCCGTAGAGGAATGTCAAGTGAAGTGGGATTGGGTCACTGAAGTGCGATTTGGTCAGGAGACTAAGACATTTGCTCGATACCCTCAGCATCACCTAAGGTCCTTGTCGTTTTCGTTGATTTACACACGTCCCGGTGGATCGGAGAGAACCCTTGATATCATTTGCGAAGATCCGAATGAATTCGTCGTCTGGTCGCAAGGTTCGCGATACTTGCATGCTATGTCAAAGATGCCTGAAGGTTTGGGACCCAACACAACATTAATTCTCTCTCTTCCTATCGTAAGCGGATACCCATCCTCCGATTGGTTGCTCGACCACGAGACTGGGCTTGACGTTGAAGATACCATCGAAGAAGAGCGCAACTTTGAGCTGCTTTTGCAAAACGAAGGTGATGCTTCCGATATGCTCAACACACAGCGACAGGACCCCGCAGCACGTCTTGCCGAAGCCGTCGAACAGCTTCAAAGAGGCCTGCGGTCGGACGGCGCACATGAAGACAGCGTTAGCTATACACGCTCAGTTACGGAGTCATCGTTGATCGTCGTACCCTCAGGTTCTGGCGGCGAAGTCCCGTACTTACCACCCACTCTGCAAGCCCCAGTCAGATTTGTCACAGCTGTCGGTCGAGTCCTGGGTTCACCCGGTGCAATTCAATCAAGTGTTGTTGACCTCTCGTGGATTCAACAGCTCATTGCATTTGTGCCGCGGCGATGGCATAGTAAGCCATGGCGAAGAGTCTTCTCCCTGCTGGATGATGGTGCAGACTTCCATACCATGCGCAACAGACTTATCCAATCGAGCGCTATTTCGTTCAAGCGCATTATGGCTGGTGGTACAGCCGCAGATGGTTCAAATCCAGCCGAAACATTCGGACGCGGTGTCGTGTCACGGCGAGGTAAGGCAGTCAAGGTCAACTTCGGAAGTGGGCGTGATTCACACTCTGATACCCGCTCAACATCAAGTGGCGATGATAGGTCACCGGAGGATGTTGAGAACTGCCCAGCTCTCCTGGTTCTTGTCGATACCTCAGGAACACTGTTTGGTGGCTTCGCACCTCGAACTTGGACGTCACATCCTGGTATCACTGGGTCTGACAGCGCGTTTGTTTTTACGTGCTCCGCGGAATCTGATAGGGTTCTTCATGTCTACCCAGCAGTTCCGGCAACTGTAGCCGATGCCGACCGAGCTAAAGCCTATCAGTCGACCTCCGACACTGGCTTTGGTTTCGGACCTCTCACATCGCGTCAAATGGCCCCGCTTGGGGAAGAGACAAAGAGTTTATCGCTCGCGACAACCTATGGTGCCGCACTTCACTTAGATTTCCATTTGCTGCACGGTTCAACAAGGCACTGTCAAGAGTTTGGTAGCCCACCACTGACGCCTACTACATCCTTCCGTGTGTTAGGATTGGAGCTCTGGGCCCCTGTGCACAGGTAGCACTAGAAACGGGCTAACAAGTTACGATGTGCACGTTTGTAGTGCACTGTAACCCCCGGTGCACGTATATCCTCCGCATAGTTTGTTGGGTTACGCGCATGGCGATCTTTGAGGCCAACAGCATCGTGCATCGTGCCCTCTACACAGCTTGGACGACCCTCCCTGCAATCAAGCCTCTAATTGTAATCCCGCCAGCGCTGATTCCAACTTGCGTATCTCCAACCATGGATGGCATCACTAGCTCCATGCGCCTCGTGTACATCATCTATCCCTCGGTCTTTCAGCAGACGCTGCCATTCCCGAAGGTACCTCCAACCTGAATTCTCCCTACGCTAGCTGTGTGACGGACCTAGTCAAAGGCCTTTATCATCAGTAGAACTTACTGGTAGAGTGTTCTAGGTTCTAGGCACACTTTCTCTTAGTGATCCCTTTTGTATCAGTTGTCGGATGACGGCAGTGCATCCCTCCCCCCTCCCCGATTCTCAGGTTTCGTTTCACGCAAGTTTATTTTAGTTTAGTTTATTCTTCCCACTACGGCGTATGCACTTCAGTTTCGTGTCGTGCATAGTTTTGACTAGGAAGCGACGTTAGCGCAACCGAACCTATGAGTTCCGCATTTCGCTTCCTCCTCTGAGTCGTCTGTTCATTATCTTTTGTATCTCGCTCCTATCTTAGTGTTTAGGACTTACGTTCCCATTTCAGCTCGTTCGTGTACATTATGCCACCTAATTGTCCAGAAGTGACTGTATCCATCCTATCCTCTAGACATACCCTTAAGATATCCAGGGTAGACTTAGTAAAAATAGTGGGTAACAACCCGTTTTATGTTTCAATCCACGACTCTACTAGGAGTAATCAGCTATAGGACTTTGTAGAATGGATCTGAAGCAATTTAATTGAAGCATGAGATTGTTGCATCTTCAACGATAAGATGCAATCATTGGCAAAATCTAAGGCTAGAGTGCACGAACATCATAAAAATCAATCAGTGTCATTGTCATACGCTAGGAAACCTATTCAGCATCGATTTTTACGCGTTTTACAGGTGGCTTAACGGGTGGTTGGCGCAACAGCTGGCAACCGACTCCCTCAACGTAACCCATGGCAATAGTGCCAAACTCGGATGGATCTAACGAGAGCGCTTCATCCTCGGGCAGCTTGGATGGCACCCAGCCAGCACTAATGGCTGCCTCGATGGGAGGAATGAACTCCTTTTTGCGGGAAACACGAGCACCGAGATCCATGAGACCGTCTACAATCTCACCATTAAATACTCGTGTTGCAAGATCGCGCTCTCGTGAACCAATTAAAATCAGCTTGGACTTGAGTTGTCCAACATCGACGAGTGCCAAAAAAGCCAAGTCCTTGCCTTCCTCAGCCTTCAGCGCTCGAAGCTCGAACGCAAGCTCGTCTTTACGATTGACCAAAGTATCAACATCAGTCGTCTCAATCACACCGAAGCACATAGTAACATTTGTGCCATCTGCACAACGGCAAGTAAAGTTCTTGAGATCACCACGGACCAAGACGGGAGCCGCACAGCTTGCGAGCTCCTGCGTCTTGGCGTGGAAAAGTGAATCAGCAAGGTCATCAACAGAGCTCAGCTTTGCCAGCTTAGCTAAGATGGAGACAGCAATGCGGTCATGTTCAGTAGTCGTTGGAGAGCGAAGGTTTAGTGTATCTGACAAGATGCCGGAGAGGAGCATACCTGCGGTGGACGCCTTGATCTGACGCTTAGCGCGGAAGAACATGTGGGCCACAATAGTGCAAGCCGAACCCCAAGGACGAATGTCGATATAAATGGGCAGCGAGGTTGAAATCGTGGCGCCCTGCATTGCGTGGTGGTCGATGCATCCACACAGCTTGCTGCTCTGCAAGCCGTCAGGGGATTGATGAATCTGATTGTGGTCGACGATCACGACAGGTCGATCGTCAGCGACTTCAAGGAACGGGGGCGGTACTGGAACCTTCCAGAAGTCGAGTGCGAACTTGGTTTCGTGGTTGATATCAGATGCTCGTGCTGCGATACCGTTGTAGAGCTCAGCCGCACCGATGGCGGAAGCGATGGAGTCTAGGTCTGTGGCCTTGTGGCCCACAAAGACAGCTCCAGCAAAGGTCTCAGGCAGATCGAAAATGACTCCCTTGGTGTGGTCATCGCTAGACGGCGAAGGGTAGTGTGTTTTCCATGACGCATTGTAAGCAATTGAATTGCGATCACACCCACGGAGAGATGAAGTAGCACACCAAGCCGATCACGCTGAATTCGGAGTCAGGTGAACTTGGCATCAGCGAAGCGATCTAAGGTTCCCCTGCTTGGGTATTCCACGGGCCAAGTGTCGGGCAGATGCCAGCTGAACGCCAAGCCCGCTCCCACACCCATCGGTCACCACACACACTTCGGCTAATTTCCCCTGCGCGTGACAGCACTTGAAGTTTGTCACGGGGACGGAGTCTCGCAACCAGACTGAGGGAATGGACACAGACGCGGGTGTTTGGGATACTTTCATATATTTGGCCCTCACTAGCAGTCTCGTTCGCTCCCCCGCAGTGACTCACGATCACGGGCCGATTCACGTCATTGAGCAGGGTCAGGCACAGCGCTACATTGGGTGGAGATGTGGTAGCCTCATACTGCGTGCAGCACATGCAGTGCATGCTTAGACACATTACAGAGTTTGCCCACGGTATGATGGCTACTAGCCTCAAGCGGATCACAAAATCATGCGGGTCTCAGGAACGTTTGCGCATACTTACGTAATTTCAGCATAAACCTCGGCCTCGCGTGCGAAGCGCTCGATGGCACGCGTGCTATCAGACTTATCGAGGCACACCACACCAGATGTGATGTGCACATTGCTAGACTCACTCGCCATGGTTAGATTTCAGCTGTTTCCAGCTCCTGATTACGTTCCCACTTTCAAACTGCCCAGGGGTGCCGAGAGGCTTGCGCTCCAGGCCCTCGCACGGGAAAAAGCGCATACGGGTCACTCAAGAGATGGTATGTTCATGCGCACCAGATCTGTAGGGGTTGCGTGGTCTGTATTAAGATCGGCCTATATACACTCAAGAAACAACAGTGGCGGTTACCGTGTGCTCACTTCTGGTCGTGCAGCATGACTTGGGCCCCCACACAAGCGACAATAGGCATGTGATCTGATGTTTGCGCCGAGTGCTTGTGCTGCTTCAAGTGGTTATTCTTGGGCATCACTTTACTGTGCGACCAGTCTGAAACGGAGACCTCGGTCTGCTGAACGATGCAATGGTTGATTGTGGAGTTACTCAGACGCACGTGTACAAGAAGAATGTTGGTGTTTTTGCGTGTCTTCGTTTTGTTTCGTTTGCTTCCGAATTCATGCGGTTAATCTACGTCGGAGTAAAGACCCCAGAGACGTGTAAGATGGTAGTAAAACAGGTATGAAGTACATACTGTGACAACGTCTAATCTCAAGGGAATGACGTGTGAAGGGCTCGACTGCCTGGACCCAACGACTGCCACGTGGTTATTCTGCGCACAGGGCTGTGGTTGCAGTCACGACATGGATACCGGGTGTGGCGACTGGGTGACTGGTTGATTACTGAGTACTAAGTCATTCGCGTCACACTTACATGCCACGAATGCGTCGAGCGAGAGCCATATCCTTGGGGTAGATGGTGACACGCTTGGCATGGTTAGCAAGGAGGTTGGTGTCCTCGAAGAGAGAGACAAGGTAAGCCTCAGCAGCCTCCTGGAGCGCAAGAATGGCCGTGGACTGGAAGCGGAGGTCGTTCTTGAATTGGCGTGCGACCTCACGAACGAGGCGCTGGAAGGGCAGCTTGCGGATCAGGAGATCAGTGCTCTTCTGGAACTTGCGGATCTCACGCAGAGCGACCGTACCGGGGCGGTAACGGTGAGGCTTCTTCACGCCGCCGGCGCTGGGAGCCGACTTGCGAGCAGCCTTAGTAGCGAGAGCCTTGCGAGGGGCCTTGCCACCGATGATCTTGCGGATGGTTTGCTTAGTGCGAGCCATGGTGTGAGTCTAGATTGGTGTTAAATCGTTCAAAGACGTGTCAGAACCTATTTTTCCGATCAACAACGACACATTTGTGGTCGAAACACGGCCATCCAAGGGTGCTGACTGACCACATTCGTCCCCACAAGTTGGATCTCGTGTTTTGGAGCCAAGACCGCGGTGCTATGAAGGCTTAATAACATGAAGCGAGTAGTACATGCATGTGTGCACCGATTCCGCACGTTTCCACCGCGGTCCACTCGCGAAAATCCCTGTTTTCAGCCACACAACTCGCGTGTATTTTCCCTCCAATTTCCCTCTTTCCCGCTCAGGACCGATGATTCTGGTCGGGTGGGGGTTATGCTATCCACCGTGAAAAAGTTTTGAATGGTATTTTGGCACGTTGTGCGGACCGCGGAAAGCGAAACTCCACTGAGTTACCACTGCGTAACACACCGTGAAAACGAAGGTGGTCTTCACTGCTAGAGCAAATCAGCCTCGCAGATAGAGTCATCACCTAATTCGGCGCCGACTACAAAATTAAAATACCTACATCAGCCGCTCCTCAGCTCGGATCTTGAGAGATCGGCCGGAGGCTAGTAACTGGTACGAGTAATCTACGCTGCTGAGGTTCACACACGTCAAGAACGAGCCTGACGTAGCAGTCGCTAGGCTTCGTAGATTTCACCAGCCGATTCATCACACACAGAAAGAGACTCTGCGCTGTGATTCAAGCAACATCTCCGCAGTCATCCAGAGTCTTACGGACTGACGACTCACGAACCACAAACAAGACATGGTTCCCCAGCAGAGCTACATCGAGAAAGAATCCGATGGCGTGTACAAGGTGCACGCTTTCGACCTGTTTGGATGGGCAGGCAAATGGATCATCGGCCCCTTGGTTGCCTTGGTGCATCTGCTCTTCCTCATGATGAACCAGGACAATGTCATCCTTAATATGGGTGGCAGGCGAGTGGCCTACAGCAAGGCCATTGTCCTCGGTGGCTGCATCTTCTATGGTTTTGCTCTTTCCGCAACGATCTTCTGGTTCCTGCAGTTCGGCCTTAAACTGCGAATCAAAAAGCTCGAGGAGCGTGTCAAGGACCTCGAAACTGACCTTGCCATTGCAAGGCGAGACAAGGACAAGTACCAGCGTGCAGCAGCCCGCGTCATTGTACCCTATCGCATGGATGCTCTCGTGAACAAGGGCCTGGAGGAATTCGCTGGTACGAGCGTAAATGCAGCAACGGTAGGCACTGCACCTCACTAAATGTTAGAGTGCGCAATCTTTAGCTCGGGTTCCCAAACCCGACCAGGAAAGGCCAGACGGGGTGGCTGCAATGTCACTCAACTGTGAGTCTTATCCGAGTCATTTTATGCCTATTGGGGCTTCTAACTAATGTACAGTGTTCCTAAAGCCATAACTGTTTCATCGAGGATGGTCCTGAGAAAGGGCTGTCCTCTTGGCAACCACACGCAGCGAGTTGATTTCATACAAGAGACACATCGCATCTCACAATGGTAGCGAATGCATATAGCATATACACACGCGACTGGGCGATGCTCCAACCCTACTCAACCTCATAACTCATCTCGATGATCCTGCGCTGGGTTTCTGTGTGTCCAGGATAGGGTTCGTCTTCGTTTTCAACATCGTCCTGGGCATCTCTGTGGCTGGTGCCATCTACTGCATGATCAGCCCCGGAATCGCTCTGAGACGGCTCTGGATCGTAGAGGTGCAATTGCCGTCGCCACACACGCACAAGACCGTCCCACGCTCGTTTGGACATCTAGACAACAGTACGGAGAGTATCAGGCAGATGCGGAGGTGATGTGAGGAATCTCGAATGCTTATATCATGTCAGCAGCGACTGAGAAGCACAGACTTATCAAGTCCACGGGTTGAAACAGTGACTTACCTTCCTCTCCGGGTCAGGCGTCACCGGGTGATCGGTCGTTCTCCTTCGCGGGTCGCGCTCCGATTTCGGCACGGTCCTGATGTAGACGTCATATGCAATGGTGTTCTTGCCTATTTCAAGTTGTTTCCGGCGTTGGTTGATGCGATGGACGTCGTCCTCCTTCGACAGGTCGATGCTCTCACGCTCCGTCCAGCTCATCATTAGGTGGCTCCCTCCGGTGTGGTGTTTTCCCGAGGGCCCAGCGGTCGAACTCTGGGTGCTTGGCGCTCTGGCCGCGCACATATCCGTGTTCAGGGGATTCAAGCACGCGGCGTGTGTTGGGAGCGCGAGTGATCGCTCGCTCTGGTCACACAGGTGACAACTCAGCGCTTCTCCCAGCGAGACTTCCCTCAGCCCAGAAAATAAGTGAGGGAGGACTAGGTGTATATGGTGCAATCAGTCGAGAAAATAAGTGATCGGCGTCTTGAGTCACTGCCAAGGCTATCTGCACGGACTGTACTTCCGCTGCCGTCGCAGATCCGTCGGTGCGCGGTGCTTGACGCTCGTGTCGGCACCCCTCGTACCAGCGCTCTTGACCAAAGTGTGGGCAGCAGTTGTATCCGGGTGGATGGGTTGATTTCTCGTGCGGGCCGGCGGCCGTCGGTCGGCAAGGAAAAGGTAGCATCACGAAAAATCCCGGAAAATGGGAAATTGGGAAAAATGGGAAAAATCCGGGAAAATCGGGGAAAATCGGGGAAAATGGCGGAAAAAGGGGGCGAGTGAGAGAAATGCGGTGGGATGTTTGCAACGCTGTTTGAGGGTATAGGAGTTGTGTTGCGTCCCCGATTCCGGCACCGCTCGATGCGCACACCATGCGAGAGTGCTCCGCTTATGTTTATATCCTATTACTGTCACGTCTTGTACCATCTAGGGTCCAAATGAAGAAAATCTTCGCTTCAGTTGACGCTGAGATCCCCAAGGGCGGTACGTATTTGGGCACATAGCCCTCACCTGAGTGGTATATATCGGCTTTATATTGATCCGCGACTCCGACACACGACGTTCGATTGGGTCCCAGCCCGACAAGATCGAGCACGCAACGTAAGAAGACGAACGAAAAGCTGCGCAGAAACGGGATCGCTCGACATTGCGGACGGCATTCGGCGCGGCTTGGCGACCCTGGCGCAGGTGCTCGGGACGCGCTGGGCATCGATTCCCCAGTGGTAAAGGCGTTGCACTCATCCATACCTTGATCTTGCGCAGGCACTCACTCCGACCCTACGAATAACCCTCTCAACCCTTCATCCGTGTTTAGTCAAGGTCCAGCTTGCTGGTCGCAAGGTGACCGTCACTGGTCCTCGTGGCACTCTCACCAAGGACTTCTCCCACCTCAAGCTCGAGCTCAAGCTCAAGGAGAAGGGCCGCAAGATCCAGGCTGAGCAGTGGTTCGGCAACCGCGCTCAGACCGCCTGCCTCCGCACCTGCATCACCCACATCAAGAACATGTTCACTGGTGTCACCAAGGGCTTCCTCTACAAGATGAAGATCGTCACTGCGCACTTCCCTATGGAAATCACCACCAACGAGAACACCATCGAGATCCGCAACTTCCTTGGTGAGAAGTACACCCGCACTGTCAAGATCCCTGAGGGCGTCACCTTCGTCCGCCCCGACCCCAAGGTTGCTAAGGATGAGCTCTACTTCAGCGGTAACGACGTTGAGAAGGTTGCTCAGACCTGCGCTGGTCTCTTCGGTGTCTGCCGTGTCACTGACAAGGATATCCGTAAGTTCTTGGATGGTATCTACGTCTTCCAGAAGACCCACGTTCAGGAGTAAGTGTGACCGACTTATTCTTGTTGGAGTAGGTGGCTGTGCTCAAGTAGTGGAATAAGCTATGCGAGAGCAGTATGCAAGGTTTCAATAAAGGACCCAACTATACACAACCCAAACGAGGCACGATGACGACGACGACTTGTCCCGAAGGTACTCCCTTATCTCGTCACCAGGCACGCGCCGTGTCTGGCGTTCGCTTGGGGAGAGGATATTTCGAGTTCGCAAACAAGCTTGTAAGGTATTCGAATCTCGCGTCTGCACTGCGTGAAGTACATAACATTGGTGCAGAAACCTTGAGATATCGCTGAAGTTGGTATTTAGTACAGCACATCGAAGACTCCGTCTCTGGCGACGCAGTTCGAAGCGTATTAAGCAGGCTGTCGTCGAACTGGGATCCACATTTCCAGAACAAGCGCGACCACCGTGAACGTGAGCCCAGACGAAGTAAGAGTACGGGAAGATATCGCTTTGCGCAGTAAAGCCTCGGTACAGACTCGAAGATAGCGCGTATCACGTAGCTGACCATGCAAAATCAGTGCGAAGGCAAGAGCCCAATGCTTGATCTGCTCGCAGACCACCAGCGGCATCTCGACAGATGGAGCTCACAGGGAAGCAGCAAGAGACAGCAGGCGCATCTCAGGCGGGGCAAGATGCTTGGAAGAGAGCGTCTCGAGTTGTTCCTCGATCAGGATTCGCCCTTCCTCGAAATCTGCCCACTGCTGGGAGAAGACCAGGATCGGACGCTTGATGGGAATCCGCTCGTGGGTGGTATTGGCTTCGTGCGTGGTGTCCAATGCGTTGTGTTATCCTACATCCCAACCGTGGGAACGGGCTCTCTGGTTCTCAGCTCAGGCAAGAAGTGGAACAGACTATATGAGATTGCTCTCTCGTGCAAGCTTCCTTTTGTGCAGCTGCTCGAGTCGTCTGGTGCTGACTTGGATGATGCCTTCAATGTGTTCCACACCCGGCCCGGACCATTCTATTCTCTTGCCCGCATGAGCAAGGAGCGTGTGCCATCGATTTCCGTTGTGTTCGGAACTTGTGTTGCAGGAGGTGCATACCTCGCAGGCATGTCGGACTACACCATTATGGTCAATGAGAACGCACACCTTGCGCTTGCGGGCTCCCGTCTTGTCAACGTAGCTACTGGTGAGGTTGCGTCTGAAGAGGATCTCGGAGGAGCACGAATGCACGGAACAGTATCGGGCTCGGCTGAATTTGTCGCAGAGAATGAGTTGGAGGCTCTAGCACATGCGCGCAAGCTCCTGGCAAAGGTGGCTGTTCGTGTCCAACCAGGTATTCCATCGTTGAACCAAGTTCAACGCTCGAACCGGACGAGCTGGATGCGCCAGGACACACTAGGCTATCCTCTACCACCGGTGGCTACTTCTGACGATCTCCTTGGGCTGATCTCGTATCGGTCTCCAGCCAGTACCACGAGCTCGAATGACACCACCACCAACGCACCGTCAGGCACTGCCGCTGCAAAGAATGCAGCGAATGCACCCGCGGCAAACAAGAAGCCAGACCCATACGCATTGTGGCGAGAGATCAACCACTGCGAGTACGACCCACGGAAGGTCATCGCTGCCATTGTCGACGGATCGAACTACTACGATTTCAAGCCAGCATATGGTTCGACCATCGTGTGTGCATGGGCATCGATCAATTCGCAACCCGTGGGCATCGTCGCAAACCAAGGGGTCGTGCTCCCGGCTTCGGCACGTAAGGCGACTCACTTTATCACCTTGTGCTCTCAGCAAGGAAAGCCTATCATCTACCTGCACAATGTCACCGGGTTTATGGTAGGTCAGCATTACGAGCGCGAAGGCATGCTAAAATGGGGCTCTCAAATGATCAACGCGATGAGTAACGCCGAAGTCCCTAGTATCACGATTCTAGTGGGCTCGAGTTTTGGCGCAGCCAACTTCGCGATGTGTGGTCGTGGCTATTACCCTCGTTTCATCTTTGCTTGGCCCACAGCTCGTTGCGCAGTCATGGGCTCTGAGCAGCTTACTGGCGTTCTAAGGCTTTTGGCAATGGAGCAGCAACAGCAGAGGCAGAAACAGCAACAGCCGCTCCTTTTGCCACAGCAGCATGCCAACCTAGCCTCCCCGGCCACAGGTCTGTCAGACCCAACGAAATCCTCACCGTCCCTGTCTCTCGCCTCTACGGCAGGTAACGTTCCAGCTGGATCAGCGCCTTCTGCATCATCCTCTGCAAAGGCCACTCATGAAGGTGCCAAACCTGCAAGGAGAAAACCCAACCTGCACGAGCTGAAAACTCACATGGATACGGAAATGACTGCATTGTACTGCACTCAGCACGGCTTGGATGATGGCATCATCGATCCACGCTCGACGCGTGAAGTTCTGGCAATGTGCCTCGCCGCATGTGCAGCTGTTATTCCTAAGCCGGGCCAGTCCCTAGGACTCGCACGACTCTGAGGTGCTTCGAATGTTTGAGCCTCTCACCCAGGCCTCATGAATGTTTCATAAACGTGTGTATTAGGACATACTAGAGGATCATTCGCGTGGATCATTGATGCTTTTCTATTGTTGAGCATCGGTCATGTCCTCTCAAAATCAGTCTGTTCCTGCGGCTTCTCGGAGAATTTCCAGAAAAGTAGGTCATGTGTACCCACGGCTCGGAGATTTCTCCGGGGAGCATGGCTCTCCAAATTGCGGCCAGAACGGGCGTGGCACATTATTATTGAGCTCACTCATTGTTTGTATCATCCCATCGTGGGGCACCTCCGTATTCCTATCCATCCTCGCTCGGCAATGCAAAACCCCAGGCCTGAGTCTCTGACTGGTTCTGAGTGCCCTGCATTTCTCATTTCCGCTCGGTGCAATCTGCAGTAGCTTGAGCGTGACACAACGATGTCATTGCCATGGACAGGACGCTGGCGGCGGCGGAGGCGACGACGAGCAACGCGAGCCGAGGATCCGAAGTACTCGCGACGGCGGAGTAGCGCACTTGAGAATCTAAGCCGCCTCAGTCTGGATCCAGTCATGTTAGCACTGTTCGGGTCGTCGTTGGCAGACCAGAGCTCCTGTGCCACACGGCACTGCTCATTGATGAGGATACTTACTAGGGTATATCTCGTAGTGGCCTGGATGGTTTTCCTGCTTGTCAGCCCAGCCGCAGGAACCGACTTAGATCAGGTCGCGCCGATTCTAGCCCATCCGACGAACCCAGTCAACATCGATCGCCGGTTTGGAATCCCGATCGAACCTGGAATCGAGCTATTCACTGGCGATGTCATCACTTTCTCGATGGTTGGGGTCGATCCAGAATCTGGGCAGGTTTTGCCTCATCGCTTACTCAAAACCATGGAGAACGTACGTTTCGGGCATTCGCGGTGTTGAATGGCGTTCTTCTCTCACGCTCCTCGTTGTGCTATTTGCCTCGCGTTGGCGATTGTTCTCACCTGTGACTCATCCTCACGCCGATTCTAGGGCGAGATCTACTGTGCGCAACCAACGCTTATTCGTGTTGTGCGTCCTCGTAATCAGGGGCCAGGGCAGGGAGGATACGCTCCTTCTCCTCCCTCTCCGTCCTATGTGGCAAACGGGCCACCTCCTGGAATGTGGGCTCCTCCGAAGTCAGGAGGAATAGGCAACTATAGTCCATATGGTGGGCCGGGCTATGGCCCAGCTGGTTATAGCCCGAATGCATATGGAAATACCGCATATGGAGGTTCTAAGTACTATCGCCAAGATGGCGATGACGAGTTAGAAGAAGAGATCATTTGGATTCCACAGCTCGATGAGATGTTTGTCGTTAATGTTATCGATGGTCGACTGGGCATGTTTTCCCTAAATCCTGTCATTACACTGCTCGACAAGCCTCGATACTTCGGACCCATATCAGCATCAGGGGCCTTTCGTAGTGGCGTTGCGGGATCTGTCATAGGTGAATCTGTATTTACATCTGAAGACGCAATTGGCTTAGCATACTGGGTTCCTCTAGGTATGTTCCATTTGATCGATCATTCGGAACTTCGGTCTATCCTTGGATTGCACCTCGACTGAGATTAGCCCACACCTCAAAACACGAATACTCCCGTATCTCTACATGCGTATAGCTGAACCCTTCCTCATGACAGTCAACCCGGTCGGCCTGAATGAAGTAGCAAATAATGTTGGCTTCCGCCCTTCACCACGTCACGGGCATGCAACGTGTACATGGGGACCACTCATGAGTACCTTTACTCCATTCGAATTTTTTGATACGTCAGCGCTCCAGCCGAGTCAGGCATTTCATATCGATCGAATCCCTGCTGGAGCCGTTCGAAGGATGCTTGATCGCTATCAAGCGATGATCTCTGGACGACTACCCCGAACTTTCATCATTTTTTCGAGTCTTCCATTCGTTGATCGAGTGGAGGGTATTCATTTCCATGGGGCTGATGCGCAACTAACGGCAAGGGACCTTCTTCTGGGCAAGATGCGCATGGGCACTCGTGGCACGCGTCTTGAGCAGCAAACCACTTTGAGCATGCGTATGCGTGCGACGGATAATGTGAGATTCTCGTTTGATATCGGATTTTTAGCGGAGTTAGAGCTGTTGTACGTCGTTAAGATGGAATGTTAAGAAGTATATCTACTTTACATTGTATTTGCCTATGTACACTGGCATCGTGGTACGTTTTTTGGGTATGAGAGAGTGGTTAGCTTATGGAATCCATCCACTCTCGTACTTGGCACCCTTCTAGACTTGACTTTTGGTCATTCGACGAAATTGCCGCCGGAGTTAATCCAGGTGAGTAGAAGCCTATGCGATTGAATTTGTGATGCGCTTGGCTTCAGAGAAGCAATCTTTCGATAAGGCTGTCTTAGAGTGCTGAGCATAACCTCATAGGCGACTTGACTTTTCCCCTCAACACACTCTAGATATCATCATAGACCAAGCGGTCACTGTCGCAGGGTTAGTGGATTTTGTGAACCTTATCGGAACCCTTCGATTGAATTGGGGATATGACATTGACCTTGGCAGTTATATAGAATTTAGTGTACGTTGTTTCTATCATCGAGTGGTTACCATAACGAATTCCATTGGCCAGGTGCTCTACATCTGCCAGAACCTCGCTAACGCATCAACTCGCATATGCAATGTCTTGGCCATATGTAGGCTGATAGCACATTAATGTGTCCATCCAATATGGAGGTTATTGGTCATATTGCTCGCCATATTGGCTTCACGTGTACGTAGCTCAAGAAAGATTGGCTAGATCAGATTCCGCTTTTGGCTCGCTCTGTGGAACGTTGACAATCACTACTCACATTGCAATTGACATTGTTGCTACTATAGCAATCCCATTCTCGATGGATGTTATTCGTCAGGAGTTCTTCTGGCCGGGCCAATGGATCGCTGACATGCAGCTCGATCCCAGAGAACTAGTTCGAGAATCTGAATTCAACGACCCGTGCCTGTTTGGCAATCTGATGTTTACCGATCCAACGATTTGGATATCGAGGTTCTCTCACCGAACAGAGAACGTGTGGTCAATATTGAACCCATTTGGTTTGGTGCATCCCGCATTCCAGCTCGACCATTTCCTCGTAACAGGAGAGTACGAAGCAGCTCACACGCAATTCCTTGAATGGATTGTTGAGCGCATGTTGTAATCACGGTCGGTATGATCTTACGAGCGAGAGCGGGCAGCTCAATCTAGACTATTATTCCTTACTGTCGGGTGCGTTAAGGCCTTCTAGGATGGTACAGGCTTGACAGACCGTCTACATAGTTCAAAGAAGCAATAGTTTGATAGTAAGTTATGCGGTGAAAGTTTGACCAAGCAAATCCTTTCATCCGTCTTGTCATCCACCATAAGCGAGACCTTTTCGTATGCTACATTAGCTCTATCATGAAACCTACGGATTCACCGATCACCCACTCGTTAAATGTTCCCATAGTATTAAATTGCCACGGCAGCGTCTGCTAGCCAAAAAACCAACGTTACAATTAGCATTGATTATACTAGACGTACCTGACTTGAAATGAAGCCACACCTTGTGCATTTGCTCTCCGGCCGAACTGGACGCAGCTCCGTGGCCTTCCCAGTCAGACTCTGCGCGTGTTTTGAGTAGAACTCGCCGGCCAACACAATGTCGACAAGAGCCCTGCTCGAAGCTCGCTCCAAGTCCTTCATAAACTCACGAACGGCTCCACGGTATGCAAATGGTGCATACCTGCATTCTGTTGAGAAATAGTCCAGTTCAAGGAAGTGTGCGTAGAGCACGATCTCCTTCTCGTAGGTAAACTTGAATGGCTTAGCTCGGGGGATACCCGTGCTCGAGGCTGTGATGATATCTGTGCATCGGCCGAGTCGCGCTATATCACCGCGAAGGACTAAATTAGGGGAGTGGTCGCCAAAGAAACGTCTCATACTATGAGAAAAATGGACAACACGTACCTTCAGAGCATCTGTGACCTGAAACCTAGTCCACTACAAGTTAAGCCGTAATACGCGGAACAGGAAGGAATTACGTACTATTAATCAATACAGTCTCAGCAATATCATCGCAATTGTGACCCGTGAGCAGCTTATTGGCACCAATGACCTGGGCGCCGCGATCCAGCGCCTGCCTTCGGAACACACCACACACTGTACAATTCTGCTTTAGGCCGATTTTCGCGACGATCTCGTCCATGCTCCAGCCATACAGGTCCTTGTAGGAAAGGATAGTTAGAGGCAACTGGTATTGTGCCTGATTGCGCTTAACGGTCTCAAGTGAGTCATCTCGGTACCCGCGAATACCCTCGTCAATTGAGACCAAGTGGAGCTCGATGCCGTAGTCATACCGATCGTTGAGCGTTTTCATGACATGCGCCAGCACTGTCGAGTCCTTACCACCTGAAGCACCCAACGCTACGCGTTCTCCACGCACAAAAAGGTTGTTGCTGACAATCGTATCGTGGATTTCGTCCTCGAACCGTCGGATGAAGCACGGCTTGCACACTCGACAGCCTGTCTTGGGCCTCTGCAGCTGCGGACGGCGCTCGTGGCAGTAATCGCACAGCGAACCGGCTGACCTGTACATTTCACAACGCTCTACTGGGTTTCCTCTTCTAGTGGTGCGTCCGGTCTCGCGATACGCAATGTAGGAAAATGTGCGAGGAGAGTCGAATTCGGCTTGTCTTTGTCTGAGGCGACTAGGGTGGTAGACGGGTAAGATGAGGGGTAATGAAGCGGACGTGGGGGGAAGGCTGCGAAGCAATGATAACGAGAACAATGCTGTGTTTATTACGCTATTTCTCTTGTGCTCCGCATACAATACACTGCCGGCAATCGACCGATGTATCTTCCAGAATCAGAAGTATCCAGCTCTGCAAGGTTGAGATGTGAACGAATAGATAAGCTGTGGTGATGATGACGAAAGTAAGGTGTGTCGATGGGCTCAGAGTCGGATCGGATAGAGAGAATTGGGATGTAAGCGGTAAGAACTCCTACTACGAGATAGGAAGGTAAAAAGCTCGGTCGGGAGGGCGGGGCACACTGCCGCCGCCACAGCCCTGCCGCTACTTCTTCTTCTTCTTCTTCTACTACTACAAATTCAACTACAACTACTACTGATCGAAGCCAGAACGCAGTCGCAGTCATCGATGTAATGCGACAGTGTGCGGCAGCTGTATACAACTTAGCGTAAGGGATTGATAAGCCACCATGACGCTCACTTATCTCTGCTTTGCGATTACTTGGCTGGTTGGTCCTTTGGCTGGCTCGCTAGCTGACTGACTGGCTGACTGACTGACTGACTGGCTGATGTACCGCGCCGCGCCATCCTTGCTTGTTGGAGGATTTGGAGCCGGGAATGGTGGGATGAAAGACAAGACTAAACAAGAACAATCCGAAGGCTGCAAACGGGAGCTGCGGAGGAATAAATATGACAACGCCTTTTTAAGCGGTGCCACGTCCACACTACGGCACCGTATGGTGTGAGGCCCGAACAAGGAAAGGGAAATGAAACACAAACACAAGCGAAAGGCATGGCGGAAACAACCAGCCGTATGTAATGAAACGAAACGGACTGTAGCAAGTACAAAAAAAACAAACAAAAAAAAAGCAACAAACAAGATTTGGCTGTGCAAAATCATCAAAACAAGCGCGCCACGACGAAGTTTGTTTTGAGTAATCGGTAGTAGGGGTGATATAGGAAACTAGGTGTTCTAGGTTGAAGGGGGACGACTCTGGTAAAGAGCCTAAGCAGAGCAAGCAGATGTCGTAAATGTTCCTGAGCCTTGTTGAGGTTGAAGCATTTGCGGTGAATAAGTCTAATGGAGATGCGGGGTGAAAGAACCACACACCTTCACTGCTGTTCAAGTCGTGCAAAATACATTTCAGGGAACACAACACAGAGGAATAGATATAGTGACAATCATTGCAGGAGCTTAGACCTTCACAGATTCTGCAGTTGGACTAGAATAGCATTGTAATATGCGTTGAGGGACTTCATATCAGCTTGGAGCATAGCAGTTACGTCTCTTACTGCCTGTTCCACTGAAGGACGGCTTCGGTCGTTCTGGAGGCCTGCAATGACCTTGTGAAGACCATCGAATGCCTGAAGGCTCAACTTGTGCTTGTTCAGGATGTCGGTTACCGAGACGTCAGACTTCGCGCTCTGTGTACTCGCGTTCGCAGTAGCTGTAGGCTGAACAACAATCGTGGAGAATGCGTCTTCGGATACGGCAGGCTTGGTATTCTTCTTCACACGAATTGTACCCATGTGTGTTTCGTGCCTTTGCTGTTGAGGCTTCTGAATGACAATGGTGCCTGCAGCTTCAGGTTGTGGCTCGGGCTTCTTGATGACCACTGTTCCAGGAATCATAGTAGCCATTGCGCTCTGCTCTGGGTTGCCTGCTGCAGCGGCACCAGGATTGATGACCACCGTACCAGAGACAACCACATCAGCAGTCTCACCCTCTGACGGCAGCCCAAGGCCATTCGCCTGTTGATCCTTGGCTTCGGCCTCGCGGAATCGCTCGAGTGTTTCCTCGCACAAGGCAAGCAATCGCTTGACTTCGGCGGTTTCGTTTACGTCCCTCACGAACGGATGCTGGAGGAGCTGGCTCGCAGTTGGGCGGTCAGCGGGGTTCATTTGCAGGCACTTTGCGAGGAAATCCTTGAATTCCTCGGACCATGTCTCAGGGTCGGGCAAGGTTGGTGGGGGTGCGGTGGGGATAACGAAGATAGCACGAAGAGGATGGATGTTGGAGTGAGGTGGCTGACCAACCGCCAACTCATAGGCAGTAATAGCTAATGACCAAATATCTGCCTTTGCGTCGTACTGCTTGCCTTCAAGCACTTCAGGAGCCATGAAGTAGGGAGTGCCGATCATCGTAACGCGTCGCGCCAGTGTGTTGGAGAGCTCCGCGGAAACACCAAAGTCAGCAAGCTTGCACTCACCCTCCCAGGTCAAGAGAATGTTACCACTCTTGATGTCGCGGTGGATCTTCTTATGTGCGTGCAAATACTCGAGACCACGCAAGGACTGCTTCATGATAGCTGCGATTTGAGCTTCGCTAAGAGTCATATCACAGATGGCCATCAGGTCGCTTAACGAGCCCGCACCGCAGTACTCCATGGCGATCCAAAGCTTGCCATCCTTGAAATAAGAGCCCTTGTACGCGACGATGTAAGGTGATTGACAACTCTTGAGGATATTGATCTCCTTTCGAAGTTCACTGCTATCTGCAGCAGCTTCGCCTTGAAGCTGTAGGTGATGTGTAACAAGTGGTGAATAGCCGAGGCACGGCAGGGTGAGACGTGGTGGTCGGCTTCGGTAGCAGAATTGAATCCGGGCAATGAAGACACATAGCACACTGGTAGAGGACAGGTCACTCAATCCATAGCTCCCACCGCCAAGCATTTTCACTCCGAGCGCAAGCGATCGATCGGAGTAACCAAACCAGCACTCTCGCGTGAAACGAACGTCCCCATGTTTCTCGCGTTTCGTAGGCACAAAGCAGTTCTGCACGACAATTTGCGAGTCAGCCTCGGGTGTTAACGTACGTCTAAGACCTTCACAGCTACGACCATGCCATCGGATTTGTCAATAGCCTTGTAGACAGCGCCGTAGGAGCCCTCACCGACCTTAACGGTGAACTCAAAAGCCTGGTAGGGGTCTCCTTCAGAGATATCGAGGCCCTCAAGCGACATTCTAGACGGGATTGGGTTGAGCAGGTGGATGATACAATGCATTAAATCAGCAGACCCAGCGTGCATGGCGCTCGGCTGGCGCGCCAGGGCGAGAAACAGACACGCGAAGGAGGAAATATCTCAAGTGAAACGCTTTCTGCAGTTGTCAGGTTTGACTGGGTGACCCCATGGACAGAGGTCACAGGCCGCAACATCCGTCCTTAGCCGAGTGATCACGCCGGATGCACCCACTCATCACGCAATATACCCCTGGGATGCTCGCGAAACCGTGGCGTGTGACCAGGCGTGTGGCAGGCTCTCTCAGCTCGATTCATTTTGACGCAATGTTCCGCGCAACGCGTCGGAGCGAGTGGGATTCTCCGAGTGTGTTGAGAAGGTTCGTAGTATCCGACACCATACAACATGGGTTTCAGACGGTCTCTACGCAGCTAACCGCGTAATTTCCTTCAAAAAAGCCGTTTTTCCCCTGTCTTGTTTCTGGTTTGAGTGGTTGAGTATTCCGTCACCCCGTGTTGGATTCCGCCACCCCACCCCGTGTTCACTCAGCTTCGGTCGTCCCACCAGTGGAGCCTGGTCTGGTTGGGCCATGAGTTCGAGCAGGGGTGGGGTGGACTGGGTACGAAAGTATTCTCTCACCCCTAGATCAGAGACCCCACCTGACCCAACCCAACCAAGCCTTTTGAAATTTGGAACCCGGTTCCAAATCTGGAACGCGTTTGGAACGCGTCTGGAACCAGGTTCCAAATCCGACCCCACCCCGATTTAACCTACCTTTTGTCCCGGCACTGGGATGTGGGGTGAAAGAGGGAAAAAACTGCGAGGGAAGGCAGGAGTTTGGAAGCGAATATAGCGCGTGAGAGGAGTGTATGGTGATGGAGTGAAATTGGATTGAATACGTGACACGCAGTAGGATGCAATGAAAAGATTATCACTCACCCACACACCCTATGATCCTGACAAATCTAGTGATTTCTTTCAATGACTGACGCTGCTCCCCAACGTGGTAACTTTAACGCAGGTTTTGAGGCTCGCTCGAGCCGTGGTGGCCGCCGTGGTGGCCGCCGCGAGGAGCGCTCCGGCTGGGTACCCACCACCAAGCTCGGCCGCCTCGTCAAGGACGGTAAGATCAAGACTCTCGAGGACATCTTCCTCTTCTCTCTCCCCATCAAGGAGGCCCAGATCGTGGATCACATCCTGGGTGAGAAGAAGCTTAAGGACGAATTGATGAAGATCACGCCTGTCCAGAAGCAGACCACTGCCGGTCAGCGCACCCGCTTCAAGGCTTGGGTCATTGTTGGTGATCAGGACGGTCACATCGGTCTGGGTGTCAAGTGCGCTAAGGAAGCTGGTGGTGCTATCAAGGGTGCATTGACTGATGCTAAGTTGAACATCGTTCCTGTTCGCCGTGGTTACTGGGGTTCCCGTGCTGGTGCTCCTCACACCGTGCCCTGCAAGGTCTCGGCTAAGTGCGGTTCCGTTCGTTTCCGCATTATCCCTGCCCCTCGCGGTACCGGTATCGTCGCTGCCACTGCTGTCAAGAAGCTTTTGACTTCGGCTGGTATTCAGGACTGCTACACTTCTTCTCGTGGTAGCACCAAGACGCTTGGTAACTTCGTCTTCGCAGCTTACTATGCTGTCCGCAAGACCTACACCTACCTCACTCCTGAGTTCTGGCCCAACATGGCGATCCCCAGCACTCCTTACCAGACCTATTCGGAGTACCTCAAGAACAAGAAGAAGCCTCAGCACTAAGTGGATTCACGCTTCGCATTCCGCATGCATGTGTTCGGCTTTTCGTGTCCTCTGCCTCTGCGCGTCGAGAACTGAAATAAATCACTTGTCATCTTGAATTGGCCCTAGGACCCAGGTGTTGGCGTCGCTCCCCACGCGCAATATACTCGTCTCAAGTCCGCTGCGGGCTGGATTGGAAAAATCAAGAGCTTGATTTCATTTCCGAGTCATGTCTGAAACGACGCAAGGGTCAACGTATCGCGCGTTTCTACCTGGCACGGGCACCCTGCGGGGTGAGGATGGTCATGCCGAACGCAAGGACGGTACCATTCGCGTCCTATCGCTCTGTCCACCGCTTGGAACCCACTCCAAGAGCAAGATGCTCACGCTTGAGGTTTGGGACGAGCAAAGCGTGGTTGTGGGCCATGCCGACGGTACCATTGCGGTGTATTCAAACGAGTCGGGTGACCCTCTATGTACTGCCACGCTGGGCTCGAAACCTATTGAGCAGATCGCCCGAGTGGGCCACCTGCTCATCGCAAGGTTCGACAATTCTCTCAAGGTGTATCGTCTGAGCCCTGACCGCGAGGCGAGGTTCACATTCACGTTGATTGATGAACCCGAGCAGGGTCGCTCGTGCTATCTCTTCGCTACCAACAAGGGTGGCCTGCCGTATCCCGCCGTAGATTGCGAAGATAGCAGTCTCTACCTTGCCATCGCAAACAAGAAGCGTCCGCTAGTGATCCTACAGTGGGATCCCAGGGCAAATAGATTCCAGCTGCGTGCAGACCTGCCCGTGACAGAGACGATCCGCACCATGGAGTTCATCAGGGTTATCCCACAGGTCCAGAACCAGGCGATAGTTCCACCTTCTGCAGGGTCCTCGGGTTCTTCGGGCTCGCTCATGGCCAGCCCAAGCGCTGCAGCTTTCAGTGCTGGTGAGACGGTTCGCTTGGTCGGTGGCGCATCGCTGTGTCTTGCCATCAAGAACAGCTACTACGTAGTCATGCTGTCTACGGGCTCGGCGATGACCATCGAATTGCCACAACCTGGCAGGCCAGTCAAGTCGCCCTCACCCCCAGTTATGACACAGCTCCCGCACGGTACCCTGTTGCTTTTCCGTGAGAACGCTGGCTACTGCATCAATGAGGATGGCAGCCCTGCGAATATCTCGTTCGTGTGCAACGCACAGGCAGGGACTTGGCGACCTCAGGCAACTGCAGCCAGTAGCTTCGAACCCCAGATCATCTTCTCGGAACCACCCGTATCGGTATCGTATGTGCATCCCTTTATTGTGGGTCTACTGCCCTCGACGATTGAGGTGTGTTTGCTGGGGTCCCACAGGCCACCAGTGCAGGTAATCCAGGCCAATGGAGCTGCACGACTGACCTCTAGAATTGTTCCGTACCTGTTTGCACCCGGAACACTACGTACCTTTGCTCCAATTAACTACCAGAAGCTGATACGAGATTTGGTGCGTCACGGAGACTACCCACTTGCGTTGCAAATGATTGATCTGAGTCCTCCCTCGGCCTGGTCATCGCCACAAGACAGGCTGGCAAAGATTAACGAGATTAAGGTGCTTGAGGCCTACCGGCATTTCAACGAAGGCAACTTCGAAATTGCAATGATTAGTTTTCAGGCCTGCAAATATGATCCAAGACGTGTCCTTTCGCTATTCCCCGTGGTACTGCCCTCCAAGTGGTCTCTCAATGTTGAGCATCCAATCCAGGAGGTGCAAAGAGTAGAAGAGCCTCGAGCGATTTATGGTGGATTGATCCCTTACTTAAACCATCTCCGCAGTGCTGTATTGCGGTCGATCTCAAACATCCTGCGAACGGCTTCACAAGACGTCTCCATGGCAACGTTGACAGAGACTGGCCAGCTATACATTCCTCCTACACCAGGCACCCCTAAGGTGCAGGCACGGAAGTCCCCAAAACTTCGACCCCAGGGACTGCCTGTACTGAACCCTCCTACCTTGCCTCAAACGAGTACAGCTTCCGGTCTGAGTCGTGCCGTGAGTGCAGTCAACTCGGGTCGCTTCAAGAATCAGGTTGCTGGCTCGCGCGCTCTTGAGGACGCCGAGTATGAGTCTGAAAGCGAACCCGAAGCTGATACATCATTCGAGACGGCGGCACGCACGCCAGCAGGAGCAAAGAATGCTGTCTCTGGACTGTCGCTCGCGCTACAATCGGGGCCGCGACTTGAACCAGTCGTACAGTCCGACATTTTCAATGACAGCAAGCCGTCGTCTAGGCGCCCCGCGTTTGATATCTCAGAATGGATCACCGGACAGGACGATAGTTTTGATGACCCTGAGAACGAATCGGTGGCAGCTTCATTTAACGCACCTTCGCTGCAAATCGCCTCATCTTACGCGGGATCCGTTGCGGAGAGCCTCGGCGTGACTTCAAACGTCAACACGTTCGAAACCCCCATGACAGGATCAGTTGCAGTGACACTAACCGCCTTGGAACGCAGTGCACTCATCCGTGATGCAGTTGCAGACTTCCTTAGCAATGCAGGTATTGAGAAGCCTACTCCTGCAATTCTCCAGCAGATACGAGATCGATTGATGGCTTGCATTCCGAAGGCAGATGCCGAGCTGCTTGTTCTTGTCGACACCATTCTGCTTCGTTGCCACATTCTAACTAACGAGGAATATGTATCTGACTTCATTGAACAAGACTGCTACTGCGATTTGGAAGACGTTGCCCCAATCCTCTGCGCACACCATCTGTACTCTGAGCTCGTGAAGCTTTATTACAAGCAAGGGAATCACCGCGCGGCTCTTGACCTTTTACGCGGTCTTGCACAATCTCAAAGCCAAAATGTTGCCGTCATCGAGCCCAAGCGGATGATTTGCGGTCGAACTGAAACGGTGAACTATTTGCGCTCGATGCTCTTCCCGGAGGATCGGGCACGCAGGTTCGTCGAGGAGCGCCAACGTGTAAAGGCCAAGCCAGATGGTGAGGGTGGCAGAGCAGTGCCAGCAGAGACTGAGATTCCCGTGTGGACTCCAGATGACAACACTCTGGACATGATTTTTGAGTACTCTAGATGGTTGTTTGAGACACGCATTGAGGAAAGCGTGCGAATGTTTATCCCCAAACTCCCGGCATCACTCCTACGTCAAAATGAGGCCTCCCATGATGTGGATATAATTGAGAACAAGGTGAATGAGCCATCCACTGGTTCAAAATCACCCAAGTCCCTTATCGCAACGATTTACTCAAGGGCTGAAGGGGTCTTTGTACAGCCAGGAGTCACAGCGCTTAGTTCCAGCGTAGCCAATCGAATCTTGCTGTACCTGAAGGCGCTTCTTCCACCTGAAGAGTACGTTCCGTTCTTGGAGAGCAGTTTACAGACGGGAGATGTG
>Ga0182741_1000910_pt1 | contig 41671 bp, 39 predicted proteins | sample eDN5th37CBELigOP_FD_128874 | JGI IMG/M metagenome (GOLD analysis project Ga0182741, IMG submission 128874) | Enriched Organic Plus compost microbial communities from Emeryville, California, USA - eDNA 5th pass 37_C BE-Lig OP (version 2) (version 2) ... | reverse complement strand
GGGCGATCGAGCGCGCCTCGGCGGCGTTAGCACTCGTCGGTTGCGAGTGCTGACCCGAGGTGCTTGACTTAGCAGTCGCACAGATCGAGTGCTAACGCAGCCACCTACGGAGGAACATCCGCCGATGCCCAAGATCATCGCGTTCGACGAGGAGGCCCGCCGCGGCCTGGAGGCCGGCATGAACAAGCTGGCCGACGCCGTCCGGGTCACCCTCGGCCCCAAGGGGCGCAACGTCGTGCTCGACAAGAAGTGGGGTGCGCCCACGATCACCAACGACGGCGTGTCCATCGCCAAGGAGATCGAGCTCGAGGATCCCTACGAGAAGATCGGCGCCGAGCTCGTCAAGGAGGTGGCGAAGAAGACCGACGACGTCGCCGGTGACGGCACCACCACCGCCACCGTCCTCGCCTGGTCGATGGTCCGCCACGGTCTGCGCAACGTCGCCGCCGGCGCCAACCCGATGGCCCTGAAGCGCGGCATCGAGCAGGCCGTCGAGGTCGCCGTCGAGGCCATCAAGGAGCAGGCCGTCGAGGTCGACTCCAAGGACCAGATCGCGCAGGTCGCCGCCATCTCCGCGGCGGACGAGGAGATCGGCAAGACGATCTCCGAGGCCATCGACAAGGTCGGCAAGGACGGCGTCATCACCGTCGAGGAGAGCCAGACCTTCGGCATCGAGATGGACCTCGTCGAGGGCATGCGCTTCGACAAGGGCTACATCTCGGCCTACTTCATCACCGACCCCGACCGCATGGAGTGCGTCCTGGAGGAGCCGTACCTCCTCTTCGTCGGGTCGAAGGTGTCGGCGGTGCGCGACCTCCTCCCCGTCCTCGAGAAGGTGATGCAGGCCGGCAAGCCGCTCGTGGTCATCGCCGAGGACGTCGAGGGCGAGGCCCTCTCCACCCTCGTGGTCAACAAGATCCGCGGCACCTTCAAGTCGGTCGCCGTGAAGGCCCCCGGCTTCGGTGAGCGCCGCAAGGCGATGCTCCAGGACATGGCCATCCTCACCGGCGGCCAGGTCATCTCCGAGGAGGTCGGCCTCAAGCTCGAGAACGTCACCCTCGACCTGCTCGGCCAGGCGGCCAAGGTCATCGTCACCAAGGACGAGACCACGATCGTCGAGGGCAAGGGCAACGAGGCCGACATCAAGGGCCGCATCCAGCAGATCAAGACCGAGATCGAGAACACCGACTCGGACTACGACCGTGAGAAGCTCCAGGAGCGCCTGGCCAAGCTCTCCGGTGGCGTGGCCGTCCTCAAGGTCGGTGCCGCGACCGAGGTCGAGCTGAAGGAGAAGAAGCACCGCATCGAGGACGCCGTCTCCACCACCAAGGCGGCCATCGAGGAGGGCGTCGTCGCCGGCGGCGGCACCACCCTTCTGCGCAGCCAGGCCAAGGTGGTCGAGCTCATGGACCGCCTCAACGGCGACGAGGCCACCGGCGCCAAGATCGTGGCCGAGGCCCTCGAGGAGCCCCTGAAGCAGATCGCCGTCAACGCCGGCCTGGAGGGCGGCGTGGTCGTGGAGCGGGTGCGTCACCTCGACAACGCCGCCGAGGGCCTCAACGCGGCCACCGGCGAGTACGAGGACCTCACCAAGGCCGGCATCATCGACGCCGCCAAGGTGACCCGCTCGGCGCTGCAGAACGCCGCCTCGATCGCGGCCCTGTTCCTCACCACCGAGGCCGTGATCGCCGACAAGCCCGAGAAGGAGCAGGCTCCCGCGATGCCGGGTGGCATGGACGACTTCTGATCGTCGTCCTCGGCCGCCTGCGGCGGCCGGTGGCGAGTGCTCGGGGAACGGCCGCCCTTCGGGGCGGCCGTTCGCCGTTGCGCCTGCGGCGCGCGGTCGTCCCGCCCGGTGACCGTGCGCCCCGTGGCCGCTACCAGACCGGCGGGTGCTTGCGCTTCCGGGGTGGGGGGAGGTAGCGGGGGTCGACGTCGTCGTCGGGCTCCGGGGGGCGCATCCAGAGGTCGATGGCGCTCCACAGCGTCTGGCTGGGCCCGAAGAAGACGATCGGGGTGATGCCGGCCACCGCGAAGGCCAGGCCGAAGGTCAGCGGCGCGTTGCGGTCCTCCCAGGTCAGGACGAGCGTGACGACGATCGTGACGAGCAGCAGCCCGAAGCTCACGATCGTGTTCATCCCGATCGCCCCGATCCAGTGCCCCTCCTCCCGGTGGATCGGGAAGTTGCAGCGCGGGCACCGCTCCTTCACCTGGAAGAACGTGCGGAACATGTTCCCGCTGCCGCAGAGCGGGCATCGGCGCAGGAAGCCCCGCACGATCATCCGAGCCGGGCTCAGGGGCTTCGCTGCCGGGACCTCGTCCATCGGCCCAACGATCGCGCACCCGAGGCCGCCGCACCGAGTCCGGGCGGGTGCAGCAGGAGCGGCACCTGCGCGCCGGCGGCCAGCGCCAGGGCCGCCACCGCGGCCACGAGCGCCAGGCGGCGGGTCCGGGGGTCGTCGGCCTGCGGCTCCGGCGGGACCGTGCGGTCGAGGCGGGCGTCGAGGCGCAGCTCCACCGGCCGGGTCCGCACCGGAGCGGCGGCGAGCGTAGACGCCTCCTCCGGCAGCGCCTGGACCGCCGCTGCCGCGGGCGGCGGCGCCGGCGCCACCGCCGCCTGCGCCGAGCTCAGCGTGAAGCGCGTGGAGCGCAGCCCGAGCGCCCGGGCGAAGCTGCGCCCGTCCACCGTGCGGGTGCCGGCCGAGCCGTCCAGCGCCACCTGCAGCGCTCGGCCGCTGGGGCCGGTCTCGACCACCCGCACCGCGTCGAGCGTCCCCGGGTAGCCGAGGCGGCGGGCCGCGTCCGGGTGGCCCACCTCGACCCGCCAGGGGAGCGGGTCGTCGGTCTCGTAGCGGACGGTCGTGAGGTACGGGTAGACGCCGTCGGGGGTGCCGAAGCCCTCCAGCGTGGTGGCCGACACCCCGCCGGCGTCGGCGGAGTACACCGCGGCCGCGAGCGCCCCCTGGTAGGTGAGGACCTGTCCGGCCGTGGCCGCCACCGCCGCGTCCTGCCCCGGTCGCTCCGCCGTCTGCCCCACGTAGACCTGGCAGCGGGCGTCGTCGCAGAGCTCCCCGCTGGCCTGCATCGCCCGCAGGGCGTACGTGCGAGCGGCGATCGCCTGGGCCCGCACCGCCGCGGGCGGCCAGGTGTCCGGCACCTCCGCCATGCCGCGCAGGTAGTCCTCCACGCCGACGAGGTTGACGAGCCGCAGCGTCGGTGCCCCGGTCGCCTCGATCACGCCCCGGTACGCCCGGCCCCGCTCGTCGACGCGGGTCACGCCTCCGGCCACCGGCACGGCCCAGACCGGCTGGGGCGACTCGACCGCGGCCGGCACCGCCGCCTCGGGTGCTCCCGGCGTCTCCGGCGGGGGCGTCGAGCCGTCAACGGCGCCGCTCGGTGCTGCGGTGGTGGACGGCGCCTCGCTCGCCGGCGGCGCGGTGGTCGTGGTCGTCGGAGGCGCGGTCGTCGTCGGCTCGCAGAGCAGCAGCCCGAGGACGCACCCCGAGCCCCGGTAGCGCGTGGCCGCCCGGGACGCACCGGCCACCACCGCATCGACCCGGTAGCCCCCGGGCCCAGCCGTGACCCGGACCCGGCCACCCGGCGCCACCGCGAGCGGGAACCCCGGGGCCTGCGGGCCCTCGAGCGGGCTGCGGACCTCGCCGCCCTGCGGGAAGGTGAGCGTGGTGGTCGGGGCCTCGGGTCGGTGGACGGCCACCCGCACGCTCCCGCCGGCCTGGGCGAGCTCGACGCCGGGGTAGAAGGTGGCCAGGATCTCACCGGTGGAGCGCCCGGTCCGGGCGAGGTGCTCGGCTCCCCACTGGGACAGGCCCACGCCGTGGCCCCAGCCGGTGCCGTCCAGCACGAGCACCGGCACGCCGGCCCGGGCCTGCGCCGCCGGCGCCGCGGCCACCACGGTGGCGGCGACGACGAGTGCCGCCGTCAGCGACCGGAGCCAGGACCCCCTCGGCATCTCCGGTCTGGGTTCGGCGCGGACGCCCGAGCTCCTGCCGCTCGGTACCCTGTCGCGCATGGAGGAGGCCCTGGCCGGCGGCGCCGCCGACGACCCGCTCGCCGCGGAGGCCGCGGAGGTCCGCCGCCTCATCGAGGCGGGGGCCAGCTCCCCGGAGGAGCTGCGGGCCCTGGCCGCCCGCCTGCGCGAGCTGCGCGAGCGCGAGGAGGCCCGCTGGCGCAGCGAGGTGCGGCCCGCGCTGGTGAAGAAGGGCCGTGGCCGGCTGCGCCGCCACGACGTCGAGGTGCCCCCGCCGCCGCTGACCTGGCCGCCCGCTCCGGGCGCGCCCCTCGGCGTCGAGCCGGCCGGGCCGGCTGGGCCCGGCGAGGCCCGGACCGAGCCGGTGGGCGACGTCCCGCTGGCGCCACCCGCCGCACCGGTCGGACCGGCGGGGACGCCGATGCCGTCCGCGTGGCCCGCGCCGCCGAGCGACGCCGTCCCGCCCCCGCCGCCGGGCGTCGCGCCCGTCGACCCCCAGCGCCGGCTGTGGGCGGCCGCCGGGCTGCTCCTCATCGTCGGCCTCGCCGTGGTCGCCGCGAACACCTCGATCTGGGTGCTCGTCCTGCCCGTGCTGGGCCTCCTCGCCTGGGCGTGGGCCCAGGGCCGCCAGGACACCGAGGGCGGACCGCCTCGTTAGCCTCGGGGCGGTGAGCCGCGGACGCACCGCCAAGGTCATGGCCCAGCGCTGGGAGTCCGGGGTGCTGCGCCGGCGCCCCGACCAGCTGATCGTCGAGGAGCCCCTCGAGATCCGCCTCGACGGCCACCTGGTCGGCACGACGATGCGCACCCCCGGTCACGACTTCGAGCTGGCCGTCGGCCTCTGCCACGGCGACGGGCTCCTCGCCGGTGCCACCGTGCGCACCTGCCGCTACTGCGGCACCGGCAGCGCCGTGGAGACCGCCTTCAACGTGGTCTCCGTCGACACCGGCGGCCAGGCCCCCACCCCGACGCCGCGGGTGGCGGCCACCACGTCGGCCTGCGGCATGTGCGGCTCCTCCGAGCTCGAGGCCCTGCGCGACCGCATCGCCCCGATCCCGGTGGGGGAGCCGTGGGACCTCGAGCTCCTCACCTCCCTGCCCGGGGCGCTGGCCGCGGACCAGGAGCTCTTCGCCGCCACCGGTGCCGTCCACGCCGCCGCCGCCTTCGACCGCTCCGGCGCCGCGGTCGTCGTGCGCGAGGACATCGGGCGGCACAACGCCGTCGACAAGGTCGTCGGCCGCCTCCTCCTCGACGGCGCCCTGCCGGCCACCGACCTCGGGCTGTGGATCAGCGGTCGAGCCGGGTTCGAGATCGTCCAGAAGGCCTGGGCCGCCGGGTTCAGCGCCGTCGTCGCCGTCAGCGCCCCCTCCGCCCTCGCCGTCGAGGCCGCCCGCCTCGCCGGCATCACGCTCGTGGGGTTCGTGCGCAGCGGCCCCGACGGGACCACGGCCAACGTCTACAGCCCCGAGGCCCGCTGATGGGCTGGCGCGAGCAGCTGACCGGGTGGCGGCCGTCAGGCTGGGTGAGCCTGCGTCCGAACGGCATCGGGCTCCAGAAGCCCCGTCACTACCGGGACATGGCCAAGGTGGCGTGGCGGAACCGGGCCCACCCGAAGTACGCGCTCGACGTGCTGACCAAGGGCGTCTGCGACGGCTGCGCCCTCGGCGTGGCTGGCCTCCACGACTGGACGATGGACGGCGTCCACCTCTGCACCACCCGCCTCGAGCTCCTCGAGCTCAACACCGCCGACGCCTTCGACCCGATCGTCCTCGAGGACGTCGAGGCCCTGCGGGGCCGCTCGTCGACGGCGCTCCGCCGCCTCGGCCGGCTCGGCCACCCGATGCGCCGCCGCCGGGGCGAGCCCGGGTTCCGTCGCATCGACTGGGACGAGGCCCTCGACGCGATCGCCGCCGCCCTGCGGACCACCGACCCGGCCCGGGTGGCGCTCTACCTGACCAGCCGGGGCCTCACCAACGAGACCTACTACGTGGCCGGCAAGGCGGCGCGCGCCCTCGGGATCGCCAACGTCGACTCCGCCGCCCGGGTCTGCCACGCCCCATCCACGGTGGGGCTGAAGGAGTCGATCGGCGTGGCCGCGGCCACCTGCTCGCTGCAGGACGTCCTCGAGGCCGACCTCGTCGTCCTCTGGGGCTCGAACCCGGCCAACAACCAGCCGGTGTTCATGAAGCACCTCTACCTGGCCAAGAAGCGGGGGTGCCGGGTGGCGGTCGTCAACCCGTACCTCGAGCCCGGCCTCGAGCGGTACTGGGTGCCGTCCAGCCTCGAGTCCGCGCTCTTCGGCACGAAGATCTGCGACCTCCACGTGCCGGTCCGCCCGGGCGGCGACGTGGCCCTCGCCAACCTCGTGCTCAAGGGGCTGATCCGCCGGGGCGCCGTCGACGAGCGGTTCGTCGCCGAGCACACCACCGGCTGGGACCAGCTCGTCGCCGCCCTCGAGGCCCAGGACGACCTTCGGCTCCGGGAGCAGGCCGGCGTCGACGCGGCAACCGTTGACGCCTTCACCGACGCCTACGCCGCCGCCCGGGGCGCCGTGATCATCTGGTCGATGGGCATCACGCAGCACCGCGACGCCGTCGACGGCGTCCGAGCGCTGGTCAACCTGGCGCTCGCCCGCGGCAACGTCGGGCGCGACGGCGCCGGCCTCATGCCCATCCGGGGCCACTCCGGGGTGCAGGGCGGCGCCGAGATGGGTGCCTACGCCACCGCCCTGCCCGGCGGTCACCCCGTCGACCCCGAGCACGCGGCCGCCCTCGCCGAGGAGTGGGGCTTCGCCGTGCCCGACGCCCCCGGGCTGACCGCACCGGAGATGGTCGAGGCCGCCGCCGCGGGCGACATCGACCTCCTGTGGACCTCCGGCGGCAACTTCCTCGAGGTCCTGCCCGACCCGCCCGCCGTGCGGGCCGCGCTGGAGCGGGTCCCCCTGCGCGTCCACCAGGACGTCCTCCTGTCCTCGCAGATGCTCGTGGACGGCGACGACGTCATCCTGCTGCCCGTCGCCACCCGCTACGAGCAGGAGGGCGGGGGCACGGAGACCACCACCGAGCGGCGGATCGCGTTCAGCCCCGAGATCCCCCGCCAGGTGGGGGAGGCCCGCAGCGAGTGGCGCCTCTTCGCCCACATCGCCACCCGGGTCCGCCCCGACCTCGCCCACGCCTTCTCGTGGCCCACCAACCAGGCGCTCCGGGCCGAGATCGCGCGGGTCGTGCCGGCGTACGCCGGCATCGAGCACCTCGCCGCGACCGGCGACCAGGTGCAGTGGGGCGGCCGGCACCTGTGCGCCGGCGGCCGGTTCCCCACCCCCGACGGGCGGGGCCGGTTCACGCCGCTCACCCCGAGCGCGCCCGAGCTGCCGATCGGGGCGTACCTCGTCTCCACCCGTCGGGGGAAGCAGTTCAACTCGATGGTCCACGCCGAGGCCGACCCGCTGACCGGCGCCGGGCGCGACGCCGTCTACATCGACGCCGCCGACGCGGCTGCCCTCGGCGCGGAGGACGGCGACCGGGTGCGGCTCACGAGCGAGCACGGGACCTTCGAGGGGACGCTCAAGGTCGTGCGGCTCCCGTCACGCACCCTGCAGGTGCACTGGCCTGAGGGCAACGTGCTCCTCGGCGGGGGACCCGAGCGGCGCGAACCCGCGTCGAAGGTGCCAGACTACAACGCCGTCGTGATCGTCGAGGTGCTCGACCCCGTGGCCGAGCGGCTCGTCGAGCCGCCCCGGCGCCGGGCCGACTGACGCGCGCGCCGGTACCCTCGGCGCCATGCCTGATGCCCTCGTCCCCACCGTCGGCTGGGGGGTCCTCCACCTGTTCTGCAAGTCCGGCCCGCTGGCCGACGCCGACGCGGTGACCGCCGCCGTCGAGTCCGCCCGCGCCGACGACCACCAGGTCGTCTCCGTGGCGATGCTCGGCCACAAGGCCGACCTCGCCTTCATGGCCCTCGGTCCGGACCTCTGGCGCCTGCGCCGCCTCCAGACCGAGCTGACCCAGGCCGGGCTCGAGGTCGTCGACAGCTACGTGTCGCTCACCGAGGTGTCCGAGTACGCCCAGGGCGTGCCCGAGGAGATGAAGCAGGCCCGCCTCTACCCGAACCTGCCGCCGGAGGGGAAGCGGGCGTTCTGCTTCTACCCGATGTCGAAGCGGCGGGGGGAGTCCGTCAACTGGTTCACCCTGCCCTACGACGACCGCAAGGAGCTCATGTACGAGCACGGGGCCAGCGGGCGGAAGTTCGCCGGGCGGGTCCTCCAGGTCGTCACCGGCTCCACCGGCGTCGACGACTTCGAGTGGGGCGTCACCCTCTTCGCCGTGCACCCCGACGACCTCAAGGAGGTCGTGTACACGATGCGCTTCGACCGGGCGTCGGCCAGCTACGGCGAGTTCGGGCCCTTCTACACCGGCATGGTCGCCCCTCTGGCCGAGGTGCTCGAGTCGGTGGGCCTGGCCTGAGGAGCACACCTGCTCGATCTCGTCGGCCTAGGATCTGCCCCCTCGGGGAGGGAGCCTCCTCGTCGACCTGACCAAGGGGAGAGATCGAGTGAGCACACGGAAGAGGTGGCTGAAGGCCGTGGCCGCCATCGGGGCGCTGTCGCTCATGGCGGCGGCGTGCGGCGACGACGACGATGCCGGCACGGACACCACGGAGCCAGCCGACACCTCCGACACCACTGACGGTGGCGGTGGCGAGGGGCTCACGATCGGGGTGCTGTTCCCGGAGAGCGGCAGCCTGTCGGCGATCATCGGCGCGCTGCGCACCCCGGTCGACATGGCCGTCGAGGAGATCAACGCCGCCGGTGGCGTCCTCGGCCAGGACGTGACGATCGCGGCGGCCGACGACGGCACCGATGACACGAACCTCGCCCGCACCGGCCTCGAGCGCCTGGTGACCTCCGACGGCATCGACGCGCTCCTCGGCCCGGCGTCGTCCACGCTGACCGAGGCCCTCATGGACGACATCCGCGCCGCGGACATCGTCGCCTGCAGCGGCTCGAACACCGCGGCGTCGCTCGAGGAGCTCGACGACGGCGGCCGGTACTTCGGCTTCGCGCCGAACGACAACCTGCAGGGCCCGGCGCTCGCCGAGGTGATCGCGTCGGACGGCCACACCCGAGTGGCCATCCTGGTCCGCAACGACACCTACGGCACCGGCTTCGGCAACGCCATCCAGCAGGGCCTGGAGGACGCCGGCATCGAGGTCGTCATCAACGCCGCCTACGACCCGGACTCGTCGACCGGCTACGCCGCCGACGTCCAGGCCGTCCTCGAGGCCGACCCCGACGCCCTCGCCCTCATCGGCTTCGGCACCGACGGCGCCCAGGTCGTCTCCGAGCTGATCGAGCAGGGCGCCGGCCCGGGCACGCTGCCGATCTACACCGGTGACGGCATGCAGAGCAGCAGCTTCTGGGAGGGCGTCGACGCCTCCGACCCGAGCGCCGTGGCCGGCATCAAGGGCACCGCCCCGGCCGCCGCCCCCTCGGGCGTGGAGCACCCCTTCGCCGAGGCCTACGCCGAGACCGGCGAGGACACGATCTTCTCGGCCTACTACTACGACTGCACGATCGCCATCGCCCTCGCGGCGGAGGCGGCCGGCTCGACCGACGCCGACGCGATCGCCGAGGCCCTGCACGAGGTGACCTCCGGTGGCACCGAGTGCAAGACCTTCGCCGAGTGCAAGGAGCTGCTCGACGCCGGTGAGGACATCGACTACCAGGGCGCCTCGGGCGACCTGACCCTGAACGACGCCGGTCACGTCGTCTCCGGCGCCTACGACGTGTGGGAGTACGACGAGGAGGGCGCCCCCGTCACCCTCGACGTCCCGCAGATCATCATCGGCCGCGACTAGCGGTCAGCTGACAGCCCTGCGCTGACGGACCCGGCCCGGGCCACCCGTGGTGGCCCGGGCCGGGCCGCGCCCGGCCACCTCGCAGACCTGCACCTCGACGCCTGCAGAAGCGGCGCGCTCCAGGTGCAGGTCCGCGCCCGGGGGCAGCGGCGAGCGGCGGGGGAGGAGCGCCGGGTCAGGCGCGGAGGGTGCCGAGGTAGAGCTCGATGACCCGGGGGTCGGACAGGAGCTGCGCGCCCGTGCCGGTGTAGGCCTCGCGGCCCTGGTCGAGGACGTAGGCCCGGGCCGAGATCTGCAGGCAGCGGTGGGCGTTCTGCTCGACCATGAGGACCGAGACCCCAGCCCGGTTGACCTCGACGATCCGCTCGAACACCTCGTCCTGCATGGCCGGCGACAGGCCCGCCGACGGCTCGTCGAGCAGCAGCACCGACGGCTCCATCATGAGGGCGCGGCCCATGGCCAGCATCTGGCGCTCGCCGCCGGACAGCGACCCCGCCCGCTGGCCGGCCCGCTCCCCGAGGCGGGGGAACAGGTCGAAGATCTCCTGCCGGCGCGTGTCGGCGACCTTGGGGCGCAGGAAGGCCCCCATCCAGAGGTTCTCCGCGACCGTGAGGCTCGGGAACACGTTGTCCCGCTGGGCCACGTAGCCGACGCCGCGCTCCACGAGCTCGTGGGCGGGCAGCCGGCTGATGTCCTCGCCCCGCAGGAGCACCCGGCCCCGCCGAACCGGCACCAGCCCGAAGATCGTCTTCACGAGCGTGGACTTGCCGGCCCCGTTGGGTCCGATGATGCCGACCAGCTCGCCCTCGTGGAGGTCGACGTTGCAGCCCTGGAGGATGTCGACGCCGGCGACGTAGCCGGCGACGAGGTCCTCGGTGTGCAGCAGGGCGGACCGGATGCTCGGGGAGGCGGGTGCGTCGGTCACCGGGGGATCTCCGGGTCTCGGTGGTGGGCGGTGCCGAGGTAGGCGTCGATGACGACGGGGTCGGCGGTGACCTGCGCCGGCGGGCCCTCGGCGATGACGCGGCCCTCGGCCATCACGACCACCCAGTCGCTGATCTCGTGGACGACCTCCATGTCGTGCTCGACGAAGAGCACCGAGCGACCCTCGTCGCGCAGCGCCGTGATGTGCGCGAGCAGCGACTGCGTGAGCGCCGGGTTCACGCCGGCCATCGGCTCGTCGAGCATCACGAGCGACGGCTCGACCATCAGGGCCCGGGCCAGCTCGAGGAGCTTGCGCTGACCACCCGAGAGCGTGCCGGCGGCGTCCTGCGCCTTGGCGTCGAGGCCGACCTTGCGGAGCAGGTCGTGGGCCCGCTCGACGTTGGCCTCCTCGGCGCTCCGCCACCGGCTCGGCACGAGCGCCCCGAAGAAGCGCTCGCCCGGGTTGTCCCGGGCGGCCAGCAGCATGTTGTCGAGCACGGTCATGTCGGCCAGCACCTTGGTGAGCTGGAAGGTGCGGACCATCCCGAGGCGGGCGACCTGGTGGGCCCGCAGCCCGGTGAGGTCGTGGCCATCGAAGGACCAGGTGCCGGACTGGGGCCGGTCGAAGCCGGTGAGCAGGTTGAAGAACGTGGTCTTGCCCGCCCCGTTCGGGCCGATGAGCGCGGTGATCACGCCCCGCTGGATCTCGAGGTGGTCGACGTCGACGGCCTTCAGCCCGCCGAAGGTGCGCACGATCCCGTCGGCGACGACGAGCGGGTCCGGCTTGGGGACGCCGGGGCGGCCCTCGATCTCGGCCAGCGGGCCCGGGCGGCGGCCGGTGGGCTCGGTCACCTCGACCTCCCCTCGGCTCGGCCGCCCAGGATCCCCTGGGGGCGGAAGATGACGAGGAGCATGAGCGCCAGGCCGACGAGCGCGAGGCGCAGCTGCCCGATGTCGCGCTGCTCGATGTAGGTGGCGGCCCACGAGCCGGGCTGGATGAGCTGGCGGAGCAGCACGTCGGTGGCCTGGAGGGTGAACCAGAAGAGCATGCTGCCCAGCACCGGTCCGAAGAGCTTCCCGATGCCACCCAGGATCAGCGCGACGTACATGTAGAAGGTGAACACCGTCTGGTACTCGCCCGGGGTGGTGTAGTTGGCGTTGATGGCGAGCAGCAGGCCGGCGAGGGCGCCGAGCACGCCGCCGTACACGAGGCTCTGCACCTTGAAGGCGTAGACGTTCTTGCCGAGGCTGCGGGCGGCGTCCTCGTCGTCGCGGATCGAACGGAGCACGCGGCCCCACGGGCTGCGGACCAGGAGCCAGGTGACGAGCACGGCCAGCGCCACGAGGACCCAGCCCACGAGCATCACCCACAGCTCCCGGTGGTTGAACTCGATGCTGCCGATCCCGTACCGGCCCGACGGGATCGGGTTGACGTCGTAGAACGAGCTGGCCCACCGGCCGATGCCCTGGGGGCCGCCCGTGACGCCCTCGACCGAGGTGGACCGCACGGTGATGCGGATGATCTCCGACGCCGAGATCGTCACGATGGCGAGGTACTCGGCCCGGAGCCGCAGCGCCGGCAGGCCGAGGAGCAGGCCGAGCAGCACCGCGGCGACCACGCCGGCGAGGATGGCGAGCGGCAGGGGCCAGCCCCAGAGGCTGGCGCTGATGCCGGCCCCGTAGGCACCGGCGGCGAGGAAGCCGATCTGGCCGATGTTGAACAGCCCCGTGTACCCGAAGTGCACGTTGAGGCCGATCACGGCGAGCGCGTAGGCGATGGCCGGGACGCCGACCGCGGCGCGCAGGCCGTCGGTGAAGACCTGGACGAGATCCATCGGCTACCCCACCCGCTCCGCTCGGCCGAGCAGGCCCTGGGGCCGGATCAGCAGCAGGACGATGAGCCCGAACAGGGCCCAGGCGAACTTGAACTCGGCCGGGACCCACAGCGTGGACAGCTCGGACACGAGGCCGATGGCGAGACCGCCCACGAGCGGGCCGTAGGCGGTGCCCAGGCCGCCGAGCACGACGGCGGCGAAGATCGGCAGCAGCAGGCGGAAGCCGATGTCCCACTCGACGCCGTAGAGCGTGGCGTAGCTCACGCCCCCGAGCGCCGCGAGGCCCGAGCCCGCGATCCACACGAGCAGCACGACCCGGTCCACGTTGATGCCCGACGACTCGGCGAGGTCGCGGTTGTCGCTGGTGGCCCGGATCGCGGTGCCCAGCCGGGTCTTCTGCAGCACGAGCGCGTAGAGGGCGATGACGGCGATGCCGACGCCGAGGACGACGAGCTGCTTGGGGCGCAGCACCAGCGGGCCCCACACCCACGGCGCCTGGGCCGCGTACTCCCGGAACGGTCGCACGTTGCTCCCGAAGAACACGGTGAAGGTGTAGCGCAGGAGCATCGCCAGGCCGATCGACACGATCATCAGCGAGATCAGGTCGGTCCGGCGGTCGAGCAGGGGCCGCCACAGCACCCGGTCCTGCACGGCCCCGAAGAGCCCGGACAGGGCGATCGACACGGCGCCGGCGATCACGAGGCTCCAGCCGGGACCCACGGTGCCGGAGCTGAACAGCCACGCGAGCAGGGCGCCGAGCGTGACCATCTCGCCGTGGGCGAAGTTCACGAGGCGGGTGGTGCCGAACACGAGGGACAGGCCGATCGAGGACAGCGCGATCACGATGCCGACCACGAGCCCGGTCCAGAGGCGGTTGACGACCCGGTTGCCCGACGGCGGCCGGACGACGTCGGCGGGCCGTGGCCTCGCTCGCTCGCCGAGCGCGAAGACGACGCGCTTGTCGCGCCCCTCGAGGACCCGCACCGCGGGCAGCTCGGTGCGCTCGGGGTCGCGCAGGCTGACGCCCTCGGGGAGCGTGGTCGGGTCGATCCGCACGCGGTAGGTGCCGGGGCCGGGGACGACGATGCGCCACTCGCCGCTGGCGTCGCTGCTGGCGGTGCCGACGACCTCCTCGCCGAGGAGCACCTCGATCTGCGCGCCCTCCACCGGGCCGTGATCGGCGTCGTCGAGCGCGCCGAAGATGGCGACCTCCGTCTCGGCGGGGTCGCCCTCCTGCGCTGAGGCCCTGGGGGCGAGCACCGCCAGGACGGCGAGCACCACGACCATCGCCCCGCAGACCAGGCGCCGGGCCAGGTCGCTCTTCATCGGGGGCGCATCCTAGGGCGTCGCTCCACCCAGGGAGAGGTTCGGCCCCACGGCCCGGTCGGGCGAGGCGACCGCAGCGGGGTCCCCGAGGGGTTCGCTGCCGCCGGGCGCGGAGGGGCAGACTGACCCCATGGCCGACGCCTCCCTCGACGCCCTGCGAGCTCGCCTCCGCGAGCTCTCCTCGGTGGTCGTGGCCCTCTCCGGCGGCGCCGACTCGGCCTTCCTCGCGTGGGTCGCCAACGACGAGCTCGGCGAGCGGGCGCTGGCCGCGACGGCCGTGTCGCCGTCGCTGCCGGCCGACGAGCGCCTCGCGTGCGCCGAGCTGGCCGCGTCCTGGGGTCTGCGCTGGGTCGAGGTGGAGACCGACGAGCTGGCCAACCCCGAGTACGCCCGCAACGACGGCGACCGCTGCTACTGGTGCAAGGACGCGCTGATGCGGGCGCTCGGCCCGCTCGCCGCCGCGGAGGGGGCCACGGTGGTCCTCGGCGTCAACGTCGACGACCTCGGCGACCACCGCCCCGGCCAGCGGGCGGCGGCCGAGCGAGGCGCCGCGTTCCCGCTCGTCGACGCCGGCTTCACGAAGGCCGACGTGCGAGCCCACTCCAAGGCGCTCGGCCTGTCCACCTGGGACAAGCCAGCGGCGGCCTGCCTCGCCTCGCGGGTCCCGTACGGCACGCCGGTCACGCTCGGCCGGCTGAGCGCGGTGGAGCGGGCCGAGGCGGCGCTGCGCCGGCTCGGCTTCCGCGAGCTGCGGGTCCGGCACCACGGCGAGGTGGCCCGCATCGAGGTCCCCGACGACCAGCTCGAGGCCGTGGTCGCGCAGCGGTCCGAGGTGGTGGCTGCCGTCACCGCCGCCGGCTACCGGTGGGCCGCGCTCGACCTCGCCGGCCTGCGCAGCGGCGGGTTCAACTCGCTGCTGCCGCTCGTCGACAGCTCGGCGCCCTGACCGGCGACGATCACCGCTCCTCGGGCACCACCCGGGTCCAGGTGGGGAACACGAGGTGCGGGACGTCGAGGTAGGTGGTGATGCGCCCCTTGGCCTCCAGCTCCCGCAGGCACGGCTCGGCCACCTCGCGGCCCCCGGCCATCACGACGTAGTCCGCGACCGGGAGCAGGAGCGGGCCGCTGTCGGCGTCGCCCGGTCGCAGCAGCGCCTCGACCTCCAGCGTCGGGCGACACGGCTGGGAGGGGTCCACGCACCACGAGTGGTACACGACGCCCTCGAACACCGACAGCGCACGGATGCGCACTAGCGGCTCCGGTCGACGCGTCGGGTCGGCATCGCCCGCCAGCATGGCCCCGACCGGCGCCGCGTGGCGACCCCCACCGCCGGTCAGCGCGATCGCGGCGTCGGCGTCCCGCACGGCGACGGGCGATCAGCGGTGATCGGCCCGCCGGCGCCGGATCACGACGTGCGCCTTGGCCGCGCCCCACACGAGCCCCGGCTCGTGGACCGACGGGTCGAGGTCGGCGAACGAGGCCGGCACCAGGTCGTAGCGGTCGTCGGGGAACAGTCGCTCGGCCTGCTCGTCCCGCTCGACCGGCGGCACGCCCGCGGCCTCGAGCACCCGGGTGGCGTGGGGCGTCGCCCGCCGCACGAGCGCCAGCGGGTTGAGCGGCTGCTCGTCGACGTCGAGCGACAGCAGGTGCCGCAGGGCAGGGAGCACCTCCGCCTCCGCCGCCGCGGCGGCCGCCCGGCTCGCCTCGAGGACCGAGGGCGGCGGGGGCCCGCCCGACCACTCCCGCCAGCGCTGCGCGACGACGCGCTCCACCCACCGCCCGAGCGTCGCCTCCACCGCGGTGACGAGCGCCTCGGCGTGGCGGGCCAGGGCGGCGAGGTCGGCGGGGTCGTCAGCGGGGTGCGGCACGGCCCCATCCTGGCCCGTGGCGGGCGCGAACCGGCGGGCGACCGGCCCGCCGGCGTCTCGTCGCGCGGCTAGGGGGTGGGGCGGGCCCGGTCCACGATGGCGGCGACGTCGATGCCGGGAGGCAGCGTGCCGAAGGCTCGACCGCCGTCGCCGCCCAGCCGGGTGGCGCAGAACGCGTCGGCCACCGGGGCGGGCGCGTGGCGGACGAGCAGCGACGCCTGGAGCACGAGGGCCAGCTGCTCGACCACCCGCCGGGCCCGCAGCTCGATCGCGTCGAGGTCGGTGAGCTCCTTGCCGAGCGCGTCGACGGCGGCGTCGAGGCGAGGGTCGGCGCCGGCAGCCCGGCCGACCTCGGCCCAGTAGGCGTCGACCGACTCGGGCGAGCGGGCCATGGCCCGCAGCACGTCGAGGCAGATCACGTTGCCCGACCCCTCCCACACGCCGTTCACCGGGCTCTGCCGGTAGAGGCGGGGCAGGGGTGACTCCTCGACGTAGCCGGCACCGCCGAGGCACTCGAGGGCCTCGGCCGCGTGCTGCGGCGCTCGCTTGCAGGTCCAGTACTTCACGACCGGGGTGAGCAGCCGCAGCAGGGCCGCCTCGTGCTCGTCGCGGCTGCGCTCGTCGAAGGCCCGGGCCAGCCGCAGCACCGCCGCCGTGGCCGCCTCGGACTCGACGGCGAGGTCGGCGAGGACGTTGGCCATGAGCGGCTGCTGGTCGAGTGTGGCGCCGAAGGCCTGGCGGTGATGGGCGTGCCAGGTGGCCTGGGCGACGCCCTGGCGCATGATCGCCGCCGACCCGAGCGCGCAGTCGAGGCGGGTGTGGGCGACCATCTCGATGATCGTCCGCACGCCTCGCCCCTCCTCGCCGACGAGGGCACCCCAGGTGTCGAACAGCTCGATCTCGCTCGACGCGTTGGCGCGGTCGCCGAGCTTGTCCTTGAGCCGCTGGATGGCGATCGGGTTGCGGGCGCCGTCGGGCGTGAAGCGGGGCAGCCAGAAGCAGGAGAGCCCACCGGGGGCCTGGGCCAGGACCAGGAACCCGTCGGACATCGGCGCCGAGCAGAACCACTTGTGGCCCGTCAGCCGGTAGCCATCGCCGTCGGGTCGCGCCACGGTCGTGTTGGCCCGCACGTCGGAGCCGCCCTGCTTCTCGGTCATCGCCATCCCGCACGTCGCCCCGGCCTTCTCGGCGGCGGGGCGGTTGGCCGGGTCGTAGGTGCGCGAGGTCAGCCGCGGCTCCCACTCGGCGGCCAGCGCCGGGGCGTGGCGGAGGGCGGGCACCGACGAGTAGGTCATCGAGATCGGGCAGATGTGCCCGCCGTCGACCTGGTACCAGGTGATCACCTTGGCCGCCCGGGCGACGTGGGCACCGGGGCGCTCGTCGGCCCACGGCGCGGCGTGCAGGCCGTGGGCCACCGCGGTGCCCATCAGCCGGTGGTAGGCGGGGTGGTACTCGACGAGGTCGATGCGGTGCCCGTAGCGGTCGTGGGTGCGCAGCTCCGGGCGGTTGGCCTCGGCCCGCCGCCCCTCCTCCTGCCACTCCTCGCTGCCGGCCAGGCGGCCCAGGTCGTGGAGCTCCTCGACCGCCCAGCCGCCGCCCTCCCGCTCGACCGCCTCCACCAGGGCGGCGTCGCTGCCGAACACGTCGTAGCCCGTGAGCGGCGGCGGCTGGTTGGTGACCTCGTGCGTGGCAAAGGGACTGGCCATCGGGGCCTCCAATCGTGCGCCGGGCGTCTGCGCGGAAGGGTAGGCACGCCGACCGGGCACCGCTCGGCGCGGCCGCGGGCCCGCCGCGCCCGGCCCGCGCCTACGACTGGGCTCGGGCGAGCGGGCGGAGGCGGTGGTCGTCGGTGAAGAGCCGCCGGGTCAGGCCGAGCCCGACGATCACGGCGTTGGTGGCCACGCAGCCGAGGATGAGGAACATCACCGCGGCCTGCACGAGCACGGCGTCGACCGGGTCGGCGCCGGCCAGGATCATGCCGGTCATCGCGCCGGGCAGGAACACGAGGCCGACCGCCTTCGTGCTCTCGATCTGGCTGGTCAGCGCGGTGCGCAGCGCCGACCGGACGAAGCGCCGGGAGGCCTCGGGCCACGGCAGCCCGAGCGACAGGCGGGCCTCGACCTCGTCGCGGTTGTCGGCCAGCTCGCCGATCACCCGGCGCGACGCCGTCACCGTCCCCCCGATCGAGTTCCCCACCATCATCCCGGCGATCGGGATGATCGCCCGGGGCACGGCGTCGTAGACGTCGAGCCCGAACACCACCCCGAGGCTCAGCGTGGCCGACACGCCGGTGGCCACGAGGGCCAGGGTGAACGCCCCGGGCACCTCGGGCGTGCGGCGCCGCACGGTGATCGCCGAGAAGACCACCATCCCCACCACCCACGCCCACGCCAGCGCCACGGGGGCGTCGTCGTCGATGAGCGCGGCCAGCGCCCAGCCGACGACGAGCAGCTGGCCGAGCGCCCGGGCGCAGGCCCAGAGCATCGTGGCCTCGAGCCCGAGGCGTCGCCACGCCGACAGGCCGACCGCCACCACGACGAGCAGCAGCGACGCGGCCAGCCCTCCCCAGCCGATGGCCCCCTCAGCCAACGCGCACCCGCCCGGCGTCCACGACGAGGCGGTGGTCCGCGATGCGGGCCACCTGCTCGGGGTCGTGCGAGACCCACACGATGCGGACACCGTCCGCGGCGAGCTGGCGGGCCAGCGCCTCCAGCTCCGCGGTGGCCACCGGGTCGAGGGCGGACGTGGGCTCGTCCATCAGGAGCACCTCGGGCTCGGTGACGAGCGTGCGGGCCACGCACATGCGCTGCGCCTCGCCGCCGGAGAGGTCGTCGGCCACCCGGTCGAGGAAGGCGGCGGGCAGCGCGGCTCGCTCGAGCGCGGCCCGCAGCACGTCGTCGGTGGCGTCGGGTCGGGCCACGAGCAGGTTCTCGCGCACCGACCCGGGGAACGGCGTCGGACGCTGGAACACCATCCCCACCTGGCGGCGGTGCCGCAGCGGGTCCAGCGAGGCGACGTCCCGGCCCCGGAAGCGCACGACGCCGCTCGTGGGCACCTCGAGGCGGTTGCAGAGCCGCAGCAGCGTGGACTTGCCGCTCCCCGACGCCCCCACGAGGCAGGTGACCCCGTCGTCGGGGATCTCGGCGGTGACGTCGTCGAGGACGCGACGGCCCCCCAGCTCGAGCGAGACGTGCTCGAAGGCGAAGAGGGGCGGGTTCACCCCGGTCGATCAGGGGGCTCGCCGAAGCGCTGCCAGCCGGCGTCGGTGATCGACCGGGGCTCGACGAAGAGGCAGTCCTCGGGGCAGGCGAACGGGGCGGCCTCGGCCATCGCCACGCGGCACCGCTGGACGACCTCGCCGGTGGAGGTGGTCCGGGTGGAGTAGTGGCGACAGTCCTCTCGCACGGCCATCCACCCAGTCTCCCACGGGAGCACCGATAGCCTCACCTCCCATGGCTGATCGGCTGGTGGTCATCGGCGGCGACGCGGCGGGGATGACCGCGGCCATGCAGGCCCGGCGGCGCCAGCCCTACCTCGAGATCGTCGTGCTCGAGAAGGGCCCGTGGACGAGCTACGCGGCCTGCGGCATCCCGTACCTGGTGGGCGGCGAGGTCGAGCGGCTCGAGGACCTGGTGGTGCGCTCACCGCAGCAGTTCCGCGACCAGCACCGCATCGACGTGCGCGTCCGGCACGAGGCGATGGCGGTCGACCACGCCCGCCGCCAGGTCGAGGTGCGCGACCACCAGCACCAGCGGACGATCCAGATCGGCTACGACCGGCTGCTCGTCGCCACCGGCGCCCGGCCCCTCCGCCCCGACCTGCCCGGCATCGACCTCGAGCACGTCAAGGGCGTGCAGACCCTCGACGACGCCCGCGTGCTGCTCGAGCACGCCCGCAGCCGCCGGTGCCGCCGCGTCGTCGTGGTGGGCGGCGGCTACATCGGCCTGGAGATGGCGGAGGCGTTCTGCCGCTGGGGGGCCGAGGTCACGCTCGTCGAGCGCCAGGACCAGCTCATGGGCACCCTCGACGCGGACGTCGCGGCGCGGCTCGTCGAGCCGATGCGGGAGATGGGCATCGAGGTGCGGCTGGGCACCGGCGTCGAGGGGTTCGAGCCTGGAGCCGTCGTCCTCGCGGGCGACGAGCGCCTCGACGCCGACCTCGTGCTGCTCGGCCTCGGCGTGACCCCGAACGCGGAGCTGGCCGCCGATGCCGGCGTGGCCACCGGCGCCCGAGGCGCGATCTCGGTGGACCGCCGCCAGCGCACGAACCTCGACGGCGTCTACGCGGCGGGGGACTGCTGCGAGTCCTGGCACCTCGTGTCCGGGCGGACCGTCCACATCGCCCTCGGCACGGTCGCCAACAAGCAGGGCCGGGTTGCGGGCATCAACCTGGGTGGCGGGTACGCGACGTTCCCCGGCGTCGTCGGCACCGCGATCACGCGGGTCTGCACCCTCGAGGTGTCCCGAACCGGCCTCACCGAGGTCGAGGCGGCCGACGCCGCCATCGACGCGGTCGCCGCCTCCATCGACACCACCACGCGGGCGTCGTACCTGCCCGACGCCGAGCCGATGACGGTGAAGCTCGTCGCCGAGCGGGGCACCGGCCGGCTGCTCGGCGGACAGATCCTCGGCGGGCAGGGCGCGGCCAAGCGGATCGACACGATCGCCACCGCCCTGCACGCCCGCCTCCGGGTCGACGAGGTGATCGACCTCGACCTGGCCTACGCCCCGCCGTTCTCCAGCGTCTGGGACCCCGTGGCGGTGGCCGCCCGGGTGCTCGCCGATCGCCTCTGACCTCCAGCCGCGGACCTGAACGGAGCCTGAACGACGGCTGACCGCGGCCTGACCACGGGTGCGGAAGGGCGGGCTGCGGCTGGCAGACTTCGGCGATGGCCGCTGTCCCGGATCGTGCGTCGCTGCAGGACGACCAGGGGCTCGTCGGCTCCGAGCTGTGCCACCGCCACAGCGACCTCGTCGACCGGTGGATGGCCGAGCTCTTCGCCGAGGCGGTGGACGGCAGCGACCCGAGCGGCCTCGCCCTCATCGCCGTCGGCGGGTACGGGCGCGGCGAGCTGAGCCTCCAGTCCGACGTCGACGTGCTCCTCCTGCACGCCGACCGGCCCGACATCGGCCCCGTGGCCGACCGCATCTGGTACCCGGTCTGGGACGCCGGCGTGAAGCTCGGGCACGCCGTGCGCACCCTCCGCGAGGCCCTGACGCTCGCCGCCGACGACCTCGACACGGCCACCTCGCTGCTGCAGGTGCGCCATCTCGCCGGGGACCCGTCGCTCACCGAGGAGCTCGCCGAGCGGGCGCTGCAGCAGTGGCAGAAGCGCTCGAAGCGGTGGCTCGGGACGCTCGCCCGTCGCGTCGCCGAGCGCCACGCCAAGGCCGGGGAGGTGGCGTTCCTCCTCGAGCCGGACCTGAAGGAGGGCCGCGGCGGCCTGCGCGACGTCCACGCGCTGCGCTGGGCCGAGGCCGCCCGCAGCCTCCTGTGGGAGGGCGACGATCGGGCCCTCGACGCGGCCTACGAGATGCTCCTGTCGGCGCGCGTCGAGCTGCACCGTCGCACCGGGCGGCCCAGCGACGTCCTGCTCCTCGAGGAGCAGGACGCCGTGGCCGCCGCCCTCGGCTACGGCAGCGCCGACGCGCTCATGCGGGACGTGGCTGACGCCGCGCGCACGATCGCCTGGCGGTCCGACGACGCCTGGCGCCGGATCGAGGCCTCCCTGGCCGGGCCGCTCGGGTTCTTCGGTCGCCGCGACCGCCACGTCGGCCCCGGGGTCGTGCTGCGCGACGGCGAGGTCCACCTGACCGCCGACGCGGCGCCCGGCGAGGACCCGGCGCTCAGCCTGCGCGCCGCGCTCGCCGCCGCGGCCCACGGCACCCGCATCCACCGGGCCTCGCTCGAGCGCATCGGCCGCGAGGGGGCGCCGCTGCCCACGCCGTGGCCCGACGACGTGCGGCGCTCGTTCGTCGAGCTGCTCCTCACCGGTGAGCGGGCCATCCCGGTCATCGAGGCCCTCGACCAGGTCGGCGCCTGGACCCGCGTGCTGCCCGAGTGGGAGCGGGTGCGGAGCAAGCCTCAGCGCAACGCGTACCACCGCTTCACCGTCGACCGGCACCTCCTCGAGGCGGCGGCCAACGCCGCCGACCTCGTGGCCCGCACCGACCGGCCCGACCTGCTCGTGGTCGGCACGCTGCTGCACGACATCGGCAAGGGCTACCCGGGGGACCACACCGACGTGGGCGTGGAGCTGCTGGGCGAGATCGGCCCGCGCATGGGGTTCGGGCCCGAGGACGTGGCCGTCCTGCAGGCGATGGTCCGCCACCACCTGCTGCTGCCCGACGTCGCCACCCGACGCGACCTCGACGATCCCACCACGCTCGCCGCCGTGGCCGACGCCGTCGGCGACCCGCTCACCCTCGGGCTGCTCGCCGCGCTCACCGAGGCCGACAGCCTCGCCACCGGCCCCGCTGCGTGGGGGCGCTGGAAGGCCGAGCTGGTGCGCGAGCTCACGAGCCGGGTCGGGCACCTGCTGCGCGGCGGCGCCGCCGACGAGGTGCGGGGCGCGTTCCCGAACGATGCCCAGCTCGCGCTGCTGCGGGCCGGGCGCCAGGTGATCCGCGGCGAGGGCGACGAGCTCACCGTCGTCGCGCCGGACCGGCCGGGCCTGTTCAGCCGGGTCGCCGGTGCCCTCGCGCTGAACGGCCTCGGGGTCCTCGAGGCCAACGTGACCTCGCTCGACGGCATGGCCCTCGAGGTGCTGAAGGTCGAGTCCAGCTTCGGGCCGACGATCACCTGGGACAAGGTCGAAGCCGACCTCGAGAAGGTGCTCGCCGGCCGTCTGGCGCTCCAGGCTCGACTGGCTGAGCGGGCCCGGATGTACGGGAGCCGGCCGGCCCGCACCGGCGTGCAGGCGCCGCCGCGGATCCACATCGACAACGACGCGTCCCGGGCGGCCACGGTGATCGAGGTCCACGCCCCGGACTCGATGGGGGTGCTCTACCGCATCACCCGGGTCCTGGCCGAGCTCGACCTCGACATCGTCTCCGCCAAGGTGCAGACCCTCGGCGATCGCGTCGTCGACGCCTTCTACGTGCGGGGCCCCCACGGCGGAAAGGTCGAGGACCCGACCGTCCTCGTGGAGATCGAGCGCGGCCTGCTCCACGAGCTCGCCGGCTGATCGCGGGTCGCCGCGAGACGGTTAGCGTCGGGCCATGGCTGACCGCTTGCCCGCCACCCACGCCGACCTGCTGCGGTGGTCCGAGGCGCTGGCCGCGATCGCCCGCACCGGGCTCGGCTTCACCGAGAGCCTCTACGAGCGCGAGCGCTTCGAGGAGGTCCTCCACATCGCCGCCGACATCCGCGCGGCCGCCCGCGCCGACGAGGACCTCGACGTCGAGGACTACGTCGACGAGTGGATGCGCAGCGTCGGCAAGGGCGTGGCCGGCTACGTCACCCCCAAGACCGCGGTCGGTGCGGTCGTGCACGACGGCGACGGCCGGATCCTCCTCGTCCAGCGGGCCGACTCCGGCGTCTGGCTCTACCCGACCGGCTGGTGCGACGTCGGCTACTCGGCCAGCGAGGTGGCGGTGAAGGAGGTCAAAGAGGAGACGGGCATCGACTGCGTGCCCGAGCGGGTCATCGCCGTGCTCGACGGCATGCGCATGGGCTTCACCCGCATCCCCCTCTACTCGATCGTGTTCCTGTGCCGGGCCGTCGGCGGCGAGCTCCGGGCCCACCCGCTCGAGACGGCGGACGTCGGCTGGTTCCGCGAGGACGAGCTGCCGCCGATGACCGTCGGCGTCTCCCAGTGGGGTCCCACCGCCTTCGCCGCCATCCGGGGCGAGCACGTCGAGGTGCTCTACGACGAGCCCCGCATGCCGGCGTGGTTCGTCAGCGACGCCGACGACGAGGGCGGCTGACCGCCGCCGGGCGGCTACTGGTCGCGCAGGAAGCGCTCGACCTCGGCGGCGATCGACTCGGCGTCGGGGATGACCTCCGGCGCCGGCTCGCGATCGTGGCGCTCCTCGAGGTCGGCGACGTACGAGGCGGTCTCCTCGTCGGCCTCGACCAGGTCGCTGACCTGGCGCTCGTAGGACGCCGCCGCGATCTCGAGGTCGGTGGTGACGATCGTGGTGCGGAGCAGGTCGGCGATCCGCTCCACGAGGGCCAGCGCCGCCTTCGGCGACGGCGCCCCCGGCACGTAGGACGGCACGGTGGCCCACAGCGACGCCGACGGCACGCCGGCCTGCCGCCACGCGTCGTGGAGGACGCCCACGATGCCGGTGGGGCCCTCGTAGGTGGAGCGCTGGAGCAGGAAGCCGGGCACGACGTCGGGCTGGTCGGCGGTGCCGACGACCGGCGTGGGCCGCGAGTGCGGCACCTCGGCGAGCAGGGCGCCGACGGTGAGGCCGAGCCGGGCGCCGAACCCCTCGACGAGCTCGGTCAGCTCGCGTGCGTAGGTGCGCCACCGCAGCTGCGGCTCGGGGCCGACGATGGCGATGACGTCGCCGGCCGGGGTTGGCCCGGCGAACACCTCGGTGGCCGGCCACACGATCGACCGATGCCCGTCGTCGTCGATCCGCACCTCGGGGCGGGTGGCGGTGAAGTCGTAGAACTCCTCGGGATCCAGCTCGGCCACCGGGTCGAGGTCCCAGCGGTCGACGAGGTACCGCACGGCGCTGCTCGCGGCATCGCCGGCGTCGTTCCACCCCTCGAAGGCGGCGATGGCCACGGGCTCGTGGAGCTCGGGGCGGACGACCCAGCGCACGTGCTCCATGGCCCCACGGTACCGGGGCGGGGCCGTGCCACCGCCCCAGGTCCGCAAGCGGGCCTCCCCGCGGTCTGGAACCAGCCGTCGTGCGGCGACGACCATCTGCGCATGCGTCGACTCCTCGCCGTCCCCGCCATCGCCCTCGCGCTCCTCGTCACGTTCGCCACCGCGGCGGCCGCGCACGTGGAGGTCGAGGCGGAGGAGCCCGTGGCCGGGACCACCACCACCGTCACGTTCAGCTTCCACCACGGCAAGGACGGCACCGCCACCACCGCCCTCGAGGTGCTCCTCCCGGCGGGCACCGTCGTCGTCGACACGCCCGAGGTGCCCGGCTGGACGGCGACCGTCGACGAGGCCGAGGGCACCGTCACCTGGACCGGCGGCTCGGTCCCCGACGGGGTCGAGGCCCACTTCCCGATCGTCGTGACGCTGCCCGACACCGAGGGCGAGGTGCTGTTCCCCACGATCCAGACCACCGAGGCCGGTGAGCTGGCGTGGATCCAGGAGGACGAGGGCCACGAGGAGGGCAGCTACCCGGCGCCGCGCCTCGTGCTCGCCCCCAACCCGAACCCGACGACGACCTCGACCACCGAGCCCACCACGACCACCGTCGAGGCGACGACCAGCACGACCCGGCGCGAGGGCACCACGCTCGAGGCCGACCGCGTCGACGACGGCAGCCAGGACGCCGCCCCGTGGCTGATCGGCTCCGGGATCGCGGCCGCGGTCGCCGTGGCGGTGGGCGGCTACGCGCTCAAGGTCCGCCGCGACCGGGCCAGCTGACCTCCGGGGCACCCGGGCGGTCGACCCCGGCCCGGGTCGCCGCACCCCTCGGTAGGCTCCCGGGCATGGCTGCGCCCTCCACCGTCCGCACGGTCGCCGAGGCGATGAGCTCCCCGGCCGTCACCGCCCTGCCGTCCGAGACGATCGAGGAGGTGGCCGCCAGGATGCAGGCGGCCGGGAAGGGCTCGGCGATCGTCGTCGACGGCGACCGGCCCATCGGCATCCTCACCGAGCGGGACCTCGTCCGCTTCGCCGCCACCGGCGCGGCGGCCGCCGACACCAAGGTCAGCGAGTGGATGACCGAGCCGGTCGACGTCGCCGCCCCGGACCTGCCGGTGATCGAGGCGTTCGCCCGGTTCCGGACGAAGCACTACCGCCACCTGCCCGTCGTCGAGGACGGGCGCCTCGTCGGCGTGGTGTCGCTGCGGTCCCTGACCGAGCTGGCCCAGATCCAGCCGGTCGTCCACCCCTCCACGATCGAGGCGCCGCCGGGCCTCGAGGGCGTGATCGTCGCCGAGACCGAGGTGGGCGACGTCCGGGGTCAGGAGGGCTTCTACCACTACCGGCAGTACGACGCCGTCGAGCTGGCCGACAAGCTGCCGCTCGAGGACGTCTGGCACCTCCTCTTCGATGGCCACCTTCCCACCGCCGCCGAGCGCGACGCGTTCCTCGCCGAGGTCCGCCCGCTGCGCCGGATCCCGGAGCCGGTGGCCGAGGTGCTCCCGGCCCTGGCCGCCTCGAGCCAGACCGTGATGGAGGCGGTGCGGACCGCCATCTCGATGGTGGGTGCCGTCGAGGGGTTCAAGCCCACGCTCGACATCGACCACGCCGAGCGCCGCCGCAACGCGATGCAGCTGTGCGCCGTGATGCCCACGCTGATCATGGCGGTGCACCGGCTCCAGCAGGGCCTCGACCCGATCGAGCCCCGCGACGACCTCGGCTACGGCGCCAACTACCTCTGGATGCTCACCGGCGAGGAGCCCGACCCCGACAAGGGCCGCGGCGTCGAGCAGTACCAGATCACCACGATCGACCACGGCTTCAACGCCTCCACGTTCACCACCCGGGTGATCACCTCCACCGGCGCCGACGTGGCCGCCGCGGTCGTCGGCGGCATGGGGGCGCTGAGCGGCCCGCTGCACGGCGGCGCGCCGTCGCGGGCGCTCGACCTGCTCGACGCGATCGGCACCGTCGAGAACGCCCGCCCGTACCTCGTGGACGCCGTCCAGCGGGGCGAGAAGATCATGGGGTTCGGTCACCGGGTGTACAAGACCGACGACCCCCGCTCGGTGTTCCTCCGCGGCGTGGCCGAGCGCCTCGGCGCCGACAAGATCGAGTTCGCCAAGCAGGTCGAGCGCACCGTGGTGGAGGTGCTGGCCGAGCTGAAGCCCGGCCGGAACCTCTACGCCAACGTCGAGTTCTACGCCGGTGTGGTGATGGACCACTGCGGCCTGCCCCGCGAGCTGTTCACCCCCACGTTCGCGTCGAGCCGGATCATCGGCTGGTGCGCCAACCTGCTCGAGCAGGCGGCCGACAACCGGATCATCCGCCCGTCCGCCAAGTACGTCGGCCCGCCCCCGCCCCAGCCGCTCCCCGACGACGCCGGCCGCTGAGCGGCGAGAGGCCTCCGGCCACGGCCTGCAGCTGGGCCATCGCCACCGGCGAGTGGGCCTCCATGCCGGCCTGCAGCATCCCGTCGCGGTCTTCGACGGCCTGGAACACGGCGTGCTGCGTGACCTTCGTCCCGCCGGGGACGGCCTCGAGGGCGTGCGGTCTCGAGGCAGACGTGTCCAGCGATCAGCTCCCCTCCGGCGGTGGGGTACGGTCGGCCGCCGTGGCCGTCACCATCACGATCGCCGGTCCCGACGACGCCGAGCGCCTCGCCGAGGCGCTCGTGAGCCTCGTGCCCCAGCTGTCCCGCTCGAACCCGCCGCCCTCGCTCGAGGCGGTGCGGGCGATGCTGGCCCACGAGGCGATCACCCAGTTCCTGGCCGTCGACGAGGACGGCACGATCGTGGGCGTCGCCACGCTCGCCGTGTTCCCCATCCCGACCGGCAAGCGGGCCTGGATCGAGGACGTGATCGTCGACCAGGCGGTCAGCGGCCAGGGCATCGGCCGGCGCCTCACCGAGGCGATGCTCGACCGCGCCCGCGAGCTCGGCTGCGTCACCGTCGACCTGACCAGCCGCCCCAGCCGCGAAGCCGCCAACGCCCTCTACCAGAAGGTCGGCTTCCAGAAGCGCGAGACGAACGTCTACCGCTACGAGCTCTGACGCCGACGGCTCGAGGGCGGGGGCGGGAACACCCCGTCGGTCGGGGGCGTTGGACGATCCGACACCCCCCGAGAGAGGACCCCGCCATGGCCGACGCCACCGCCGTGATCGACGACGCCGAGCGCTGCCGCTTCCGGTACGTCGAGGACGGCCACGAGGCGCAGCTCGACTACCGGGCCGAGGACGGGCGCCTCGTGCTGACCCACACCGAGGTGCCCGACGCCCTCGGCGGGCGGGGCATCGCCGGCCGGCTCGTGGCGGCCGCCGTGGCCCGGGCCGCGGCCCGCGGCGAGACGCTGGCGCCGTGGTGCCCCTACACCCGGAGCTGGCTCGAGCGGCATCCCGACGAGGCCGCCACCGTCGACATCGACTGGCGCGAGCCCGAAGACGAGGAGGAGGAGGTGTCGCGGTGAGCGAGGCGCTCGCACCAGCGGTGGACGTGCGTCGAGCCGACGAGCGCTTCGCCACGCGGCTCAGCTGGCTCGACTCGAAGCACTCGTTCTCGTTCAGCACCCACTACGACCCGGCCAACACGCACCACGGGGTGCTGCTCGTCAGCAACGACGACGTCGTCCTGCCCGGCACCGGGTTCGAGACCCACCCGCACCGGGACATGGAGATCGTCACGTGGGTGCTGCGCGGCTCGCTCGTCCACCAGGACTCCGAGGGCCACAGCGGCGTCATCTACCCGGGCCTCGCGCAGCGGATGAGCGCTGGCACCGGCATCCTCCACTCGGAGAAGAACGACGCCTGGCGCCACGGCGTGGGCGACGCCCACGACGAGCCGGTGCGGTTCATCCAGATGTGGGTGCTGCCCGACGAGCGGGGGATCGAGCCGGGCTACGAGCAGGCCGAGATCGACGACGGCCGCCTGCAGGGCCAGCTCGTCCCCGTCGCCTCGGGCATGGACCGCCACCCGGACGCCGCCATCCGCATCCGCAACCGCTACGCCACGCTGCACGCGGCGCGCCTGCGCCCCGGCGACGAGGTCACCGTGCCCGACGCCCCGTTCAACCACCTGTTCGTGGCCGTGGGCGCGGTGGACCTCGAGGGGGCGGGCCGCCTCGACGAGGGCGACGCGGTGCGGCTGACCGGCGTGGGCGGCCAGCGCATCACCGCCGTCGAGGACGCGGAGCTCCTCGTCTGGGAGATGCACGCCACGATCCGCTGATCGCTCCCGGTCGGGCCCGGGCCCACGTCGGTGGGCCCGGGCCCGTTGGCGCTGGGCCGGTCAGCGGGCGGCGGTGCGCTGGTAGCGGGCCACGGCGAGCGGGGCGAAGATCGCCACGATCACGACGACCCAGATCAGCGTGTAGAGCACCGGGTTCTGCAGCGGCCACGCGGTCGGCTCGGGCGTTCCCTCGGGGATGTTCCCGAACAGCTCGCGGGCGGCCTGGGTGACGGCGGAGACCGGGTTCCACTCGGCGAAGGCCTGCAGCGGCCCGGGCAGGTTCTCGGCCGGCACGAACGTGTTCGCCACGAAGGTCATCGGGAAGATGACCATGAACGAGGCGTTGTTGATGACCTCGACGCTCGGGACGAGCAGCGCGATGAGCGCCATGATCCAGCTGATCGCGTAGGCGAAGAGCAGCAGGAGCACGAACCCGAGGACGGCCTCGAGCAGCGAGCCGCGGATCCGCCAGCCGACGAGCAGGCCGGTGATCGCCATGATCGCGATCGACAGGACGTTGTAGATCACGTCGGAGACCGTGCGGCCGGCGAGGACCGCGGAGCGGGCCATCGGCAGCGAGCGGAACCGGTTGATGATGCCCTTCTGCATGTCCTCGGCGATCCCGGTGCCGGTGAAGGTGGCACCGAACATCACCGTCTGGGCGAAGATCCCGGCGATCAGGAACTCCCGGTAGCTGGTGCCCGGGACGTCGATCGAGTTGCCGAACACGTACGCGAACAGCAGCACGAACATGATCGGCGACAGCAGCACGAACACGAGCACCTCGGGCACCCGGGTGATCTTGATGACGTTGCGCCGGGCGATCACCCGGGCGTCGTTGACGGCAGCGAGGATGCCGCTCACGGCTGGACCTCCTGGGTGAGCTCAGGGGCGGGCACGGTTGGGTCGTCGGCAGCTCTGCCGTCGCTGGGCGGCGAGGCGCCTGGGGCGTCCGAGTCCGGCTCGGCGACGTGGCCGGTCAGGGTGAGGAAGACGTCGTCGAGGGTCGGGCGCCGGAGCCCGACGTCGGTGATCTGCACCCCGCGGTCGTCGAGGTGGCGCAGGGCGGTGGTGAGCACCCGGGCGCCGCCGGAGATCGGGGCCAGCAGGCTGCGGGCCTCGACGTCGACCTCGACCTCGCCCACGGCCAGCGCCGCCAGCACCGCGCGGGCCGGCTCGAGGTGCTCGGGCGACTCGACCGTGACGTGGATGCGCTCGCCGCCGACCTGGAGCTTCAGCTGGTGGGCGGTGCCGCGGGCCAGCTCCCGGCCGTGGTCGATCACGAGGATCTCGTCGGCCAGCTGGTCGGCCTCCTCCAGGTACTGGGTGGTGAGCAGCAGGGTGCTGCCCCGCTCGACCAGCTCCCGGATGACGCTCCACAGCTCGAGGCGGCTGCGGGGGTCGAGCCCCGTGGTGGGCTCGTCGAGGAACAGCACCGGCGGCTCCGCGACGAGCGCCCCGGCCAGGTCGAGGCGGCGGCGCATGCCGCCCGAGTACGTCTTCACCGGGCGGCGGCCGGCCTCGACGAGGTCGAAGCGCTCGAGCAGCTCCCCGGCCCGCTGCCGGGCCCGGGACCGGTCGAACCCGTAGAGTCGGCCGATCATCTCGAGGTTCTCGAAGCCGGTGAGCACCTCGTCCACGGCCGCGTACTGGCCGGAGAGCCCGATGCGCTCCCGGACCACCTTCGGCTGGGTGCGCAGGTCCGCACCGGCGATCGTCGCCTCGCCCGCGTCGGGCTCGAGGAGCGTGGTCAGGATCGACACGGCAGTCGTCTTGCCGGCCCCGTTGGGGCCGAGCAGACCGAGCACGGTCCCCTCGGGGACGCGCAGGTCGAGCCCGTCCAGCGCCAGGACGTCGCCGAAGCGCTTGGTCAGGCCGGTCGCTCGCACGGCGTCGGTCATGGGAGGTCCTCCCGGTGTCGGGTGGCTGGGGGCGGTTCGCGCCGACGACGGCGGTCGCCGTCAGGGCGGTCTCCGAACCTAGACCTCGACGTGGTCAGGACCTGTCAGGGATTTCGCGAGATCCTCGGCGGTGACAACGCCCTTGACCTCGACCTCGCTTGAGGTCCTACCGTCCGCCCCATGAGCGACTTCAGCAGCTGGATGGCGCTGCGCAGCGCGATGCAGGACGACGGCCAGCGCCGCGCCGTGGACCGGGCGACGCTCCGGCGCGTCGCCGCGTTCGCCCGCCCCCACGCTCGCACGATCGCCACGTTCCTCGGGCTCGCCACCGTCGGTGCGGTGCTCGGCGTGGCCGCACCGGTCCTGGCCGGCCGGGCCGTCGACGCGATCGTCGAGGGGCGGGCCACGGCGACCGTGGTCGGCATCGCCGTCGTGATCGCCGGCGTCGCGCTCGTCGAGGCCGCGGTCGGCCTCCTGGAGCGCTGGCAGTCCGCTCGTCTCGGCGAGGACCTGATCTACGACCTGCGCCGGGCCGTGTTCGAGCACGTCCAGCGCATGCCGATCGCCTTCTTCACCCGCACCCACACGGGCGCGCTCGTCAGCCGCCTCAACAACGACGTGATCGGGGCGCAGCGGGCGTTCACCTCGGCGCTGGCCGGGGTCGTCACCAACGTGATCGCCCTGGTCCTCACCGTCGGCGTCATGGCCACGCTGTCGTGGCAGGTCACCGTGCTGGCCGTGGTCCTCCTGCCCACGTTCCTGATCCCGGCTCGACGGGTCGGGGCCAAGGTCGGGGCGCTCGAGCGGGAGGCCGCGGCCCACAACGCGACGATGACCTCGCAGATGACCGAGCGGTTCTCGGCGCCCGGGGCCACCCTCGTGAAGCTCTTCGGTCGCCCCGACGAGGAGGCGGCCGAGTTCGGCCGGCGGGCCAGCCGGGTGCGCGACATCGGCGTGCGCTCGGCGGTGGCCATGGAGGTGTTCTTCCGGGCGCTCGGGCTCGTCTCCGGCCTGGCCCAGGCGCTCATCTACGGCCTCGGCGGCTGGCTGGCGCTGCGCGGTGACCTCGAGCCCGGCACCGTCGTCACGATGGCGCTGCTGCTCACCCGGCTCTACGCGCCGCTCACCGCCCTGGCCACCGCTCGCCTCGACGTCGTCACCGCGCTCGTGAGCTTCGAGCGGATCTTCGAGGTGCTCGACGTGGCGCCCCTGATCCAAGAGCGCCCTGACGCTCGAGCGGTCCCCGACGGGCCGGTCTCCGTGGAGCTCGACGGCGTGCGCTTCGCCTATCCGGCCGCCGACCAGGTGTCGCTGGCGTCGCTTGAGGAGGTGGCGGTCCTCGACGACCGGAGCGGCGAGGAGGTCCTGCACGGCGTCTCGCTGCGGGTCGAGCCCGGCCAGGTGGTCGCGCTCGTCGGCTCGTCCGGCGCCGGCAAGTCCACGATCGCCTCGCTCGTGCCGCGCCTCTACGACGTGGACGCCGGGGCCGTGCGCCTCTCCGGCGTGGACGTGCGCGACCTCAGCTTCGAGTCGATCCGCCGCACGGTCGGCGTCGTCACCCAGGACGGGCACCTGTTCCACGACACGATCGCGGCCAACCTGCGCTTCGCCAAGCCCGACGCCACCGACGAGGAGCTGTGGGCGGCGCTGCGCAGCGCCCGCCTGGACGGGCTGGTGGCGTCGCTGCCCGACGGCCTCGACACGGTGGTGGGGGAGCGGGGCTACCGCCTCTCCGGCGGCGAGCGCCAGCGGCTCACGATCGCCCGCCTGCTGCTGGCCGCCCCGCGGGTCGTGATCCTCGACGAGGCGACCGCGCACCTCGACGCCACCTCGGAGGCGGCGGTGCAGGAGGCCCTGACCGCGGCGCTGACCGGCCGGACGTCGCTCGTCATCGCCCACCGCCTGTCCACGGTCCGCTCCGCCGACCAGATCCTCGTGGTGGAGGACGGGCGCATCGTGGAGCGAGGTCGCCACGACGAGCTGCTGGCCGCCGGCGGCCGCTACGCCGAGCTCTACGCCACCCAGCTGGCCGGCCCCGCCGAGCCCTGCGCCGAGGGCGACGACACCGAGGCGGGGCTGCCGCAGCCGGCGTGACCCGGCCTCAGCCCCAGCCGTGGCGGCGCACGTCGTCGCCGTCGGCGTCGAGGGGGCGTCCCTCGTGGCGGAGCCGCCCCGGCGTGGCCGACAGCCGGGCGATGAGGGCCTGCATCGGGGTGTCGCCGACGGTGGCGATCACGTCCCGGGCCCGGACGTGCTCGTCGGCGGCGAGGTCGGCCATGTCGAGGACCGGGCCCACGGCGGCGTCGGCCGCGGTGAGCTCGGCGATCGCCTCCTCCTGGGTGCGGATCGCGCACCAGGCGGCCATCGCCGCCTCGACCTCGTCGCGGTGGGCGCGGCGGCCCGCCTGGGTGGCGAAGCGCTCGTCGTCGCCGAGGCCGAGGACCTCCATGACCCGCCGGGCCACGCCCTCGCTGCTGGTCGATACGACCACCCAGCGCCCGTCGGCGCAGCGGTAGCTGCCTCGGGGGACGGAGTACGGCAGCCCGGCGCCGAGGCGGGGCTGCTGCTCGCCGGTGACCGCGTAGAGGCTCACCAGCGGCCCCATGAGCTGCAGCATCGACTCCAGGAGGTTCACGTCGACCACCTGGCCCACGCCGCTGTGCACGGCGACGAGCGTGGCGAACGCGCCGGCCAGGCCGGTGACCTCGTCGGTGAGGGCGATGGGCGGCGGCAGCGGCGCCCCGTCGGGCTCGCCGTTCAGCGCGGCGAAGCCGGACATGCCCTCGGCCACGGTGGCGAAGCCGGGACGGCCGGAGTACGGGCCGTCGAGGCCGAAGCCCGAGATGCGGGTGATGACGAGGCGCGGGTTGCGGGCGAGCAGGTCCTCGGGGGCGAGGCCGAGCTTCTCGAGGCCGCCGGGTCGGAGGTTCTCGATCAGGGCGTCGGCCTCGTCGAGGAGCCGCAGGAGCACCCCCCGGCCCTCGTCCCGCTTGAGGTCGAGGACGACGGTGCGCTTGTTGCGGTTGACGACCTTCCACCACAGGCCCTCGCCGTCGCGGGGGTCGGCCCAGGCCATGCGGCGGAGCGTGTCGCCGCCCGGGCGCTCCACCTTGATCACGTCGGCGCCGAAGTCGGCGAGGTACCGGGCGGCGTTGGGCCCGGCCACCACGGTGGACAGGTCGACGACCCGCAGGTCGGCCAGCGGGCCGGGTGCGTCGTCGGCGGGCAGCGGCGTCTCCGTCACAGCTCCGGGGCGAGGTCGATCTCGTCGCGGGCGTCGGTGGTGGCCAGCAGCACCCACGACCCGCCCTCGCGGGCGTAGACGCCGAGCAGCACCACGTCCTCGACGTCCTCGCAGAGGGAGACGAGCATGAAGGCGGGGTAGCCGACCTCGTCCGACGAGGGCGTGACCTCCACCTGGACGAGGCCGCTGGCCTCGTCCGCGCTGGCGTTGACGACCGTCCAGGTGACGTCCGGGTTGTCCGGGAACGTCCTGGTGGCCTGGGCCGGGGCGGCCTCCGCGGCGAGGTCCTCGCAGGCAGCGAGCGCGTCGTCGTCGACGGCCGGCGCACCGGTGGTGGAGGTGCTCGACGTCGCGTCGGTGGTGTCGGGGGCCGATCCGTCGTCGTCGCCACAGGCGGCGAGGGCGATGGCGGCGGCGAGCAGGAGCGCGGGGAGGCGTCGGATCACGCCGGCGACGCTACCGATCTGCGTCGGGGCGCTCCACCGGTTGGCATCGCCGCTCCCGGGGGTAAGGATGGGCTCCGCTGTCGATCGCAGGAGGCTTGTGCCGTGGGGCTCATCCGCAAGACCGTGTCCGTCGCCACCTTGGGGATCGTGCCGTTCCGCTCGAAGAAGGAGCGCCTGCGCCGCGCCGAGGCCGGCCGGCGGGAGGCCGAGGAGCAGCTGGCGCGCGAGCAGGCGGCGCGAGCCGACGCCGACCGGCGCATCAAGGAGGCTGAGCGGCTCGTCCGCGAGGCCCAGCTGCGATCGCTCGCCGAGGCCAAGAAGGCGGCCAAGGCCACCGGCCGCAAGGCGAAGCGCCGCACCGCGAAGGAGGCCCGCAGCGTGCTCGAGCGCCTCGGCGAGCTCGTGGAGGAGAACCGGCCGGTGGTCGAGGAGCGAGCCAAGGAGGCCGGTCGCCGCGGCCGGCGGGCCGCCGCCAAGGCCCGCAAGGAGGCGGTGAAGGCGGCCGACCGGGCCCGCAAGGAGGCCGAGCGGGGTCGCAAGGCGGCCGCCAAGGCCCGCAAGGAGGCCGCCGCCCGGCTCCGCGAGGTCGAGGCGGAGATGGCGCCCAAGGTCGAGGCGGCCAGGGAGCGGGGCAAGGCGCTCGGCGCCGAGGCCGTCGAGCGGGGCAAGGTGCTCGGCGCCGAGGCGGTGGAGCGGGGCCGGGCCCTGCGCGAGGAGGCCGCCGAGCAGCTGCGCGAGCGCACCGCCGGCAAGGCCTGAGGGCAAGGGCTGAGCCCGCCGGCTGGCGTCTCAGACGAGGTCCACGTCGACGTCGAGCATCGCCCCGGCGAACTGGCTGTTGTAGAGGCGGGCGTACGCGCCGTCGCGCGCCAGCAGCTCGTCGTGGGTGCCCTGCTCGACGATGCGCCCGGCCTCCATCACGAGGATCACGTCCGCGTGCCGGATCGTCGACAGCCGGTGGGCGATGACGAAGGACGTGCGGTTGGCCCGCAGCGCGTTCATCGCCTCCTGGATCAAGACCTCGGTGCGGGTGTCCACCGAGCTGGTGGCCTCGTCGAGGATGAGGATCGTCGGGTCGGCGAGGAAGGCCCGGGCGATCGTGAGCAGCTGCTTCTGCCCGGCGCTGATGTTGTCGCCCTCCTCGTCGATCACGGTGTCGTAGCCGTCGGGGAGCGAGTGCACGAACCGGTCGACGTAGGTGGCCCGGGCGGCCTCGAGGATCTGCTCCTCGGTGGCGTCGGGGTTGCCGTACGCGATGTTGTCCCGGATCGTCCCGCCGAAGAGCCACGTGTCCTGCAGCACCATCCCGATGCTCGACCGCAGCTGGCGGCGGGGGATCGTGCGGATGTCCCGGCCGTCGAGCGTGATGCTGCCGCCGTCGATCTCGTAGAAGCGCATGAGCAGGTTGACGAGCGTGGTCTTGCCGGCCCCAGTGGGGCCGACGATGGCCACGGTCTGGCCCGGCTCGGCCACGAGCGACAGGCCCTCGATGAGGGGGCGGTCCGGGTCGTAGGAGAACGAGACGTCCCGGAACTCGACCCGGCCCCGCACCGGTGCGGGCAGCGGCTCGCCCTCGGCGTCGGGCACCTGCTCCTCGGCGTCGAGCAGCTCGAGGATCCGCTCGAGCGAGGCGATGCCGGACTGGAAGATGTTCATCACCGACGCCAGCTGGGTGAGCGGGAACGAGAACTGGCGGGAGTACTGGATGAACGCCTGCACCTCGCCGACGGTGACCGCTCCGCTCGCCACCCGCATGCCGCCCACGACGGCGACGAGCACGTACTGCACGTTGCCGAGGAACATCGTGGCCGGCTGCATGAGGCTCGACATGAACTGCGCGCCGAACGAGGCCTCGAAGAGCCGGTCGTTGGTCTGGCGGAACCGGTCCTCCACCTCGGGCTGGCGGCCGTAGGCCTTCACGAGCGCGTGCCCGGTGAAGGTCTCCTCCACGTGGGCGTTGAGCGCGCCGGTGGAGGACCACTGGGCGATGAACCTCGGCCGGGCCCGCTTGGCCACGAAGCGCATCACCCAGATCGACGCGGGCACCGTCGTCAGCGTGACGAGGGCGAGCAGCGGGGAGATCGAGAACATCATCGCCGCCACGCCGATGAGCAGCAGCACCGAGATGAGCATCTGGCTGAGCGTCTGCTGGAGGCTCTGGGCCAGGTTGTCGAGGTCGTTGGTGACCCGGCTGAGCAGGTCGCCGCGGGCCTGCTTGTCGATGTACGACAGCGGCAGGGCGTGGATCTTGGCCTCAGCCCGGTTGCGCAGGTCGTACATGAGCCGCTGGACGACCCCGGCGAGCAGCCACGAGGTGCCGATCGACAGGCCGGTGGAGGTCAGGTAGAGCGCGCTGGCCTTGATCAGGGTCTCGTGGAGCCGGTCGAAGTCGATGCCGTCGCCGAGGACGCCCTCGATGATCGTGTCGGTGGCCTGCCCGAGGATCCGGGGGCCGAGCACGTTGAGGACCGCGCCGCCCACGGCGGTGACGACGATGGCGAGCAGCGTGCCCCGCTGGGCGAGCAGCAGCCCCGCCAGGCGGCGGACCGAGCCGCCGAAGTTCCTCGACCGGGCGGTGGGGACCCCGATCGCCATGTGCCGGCCGGAGGCGCGGGTCTCGGGTGCGGCGAGGTCGAGCTCCTCGTCGCCGTCGACGTCGGCGCCGTTGCCCTGCACCGGGGGGTCCTGGTGGTCGCTCACGCCGCCCCCCGCTCGCCCATCTGCGACTGCACGATCTCCTCGTAGGTCGGGCACGTGGCGAGCAGCTCGTCGTGGGTGCCCTGGCCGTGGACGACCCCGTCCTCGAGCACGATGATCTCGTCGGCGCCGACGATCGTGGACACCCGCTGGGCGACGATCACCACGGCGGCGTCGCGGGTGTAGGGCTCGAGCGCAGCCCGCAGCCGGGCGTCCGTGAGCAGGTCGAGCGCCGAGAACGAGTCGTCGAACACGTAGATGTCGGGCTTGCGGACGAGGGCCCGGGCGATCGACAGGCGCTGGCGCTGGCCGCCCGAGACGTTCGTGCCCCCCTGCTCGATCCGGGCGTGGAGCCCGCCGGGCATCGCTCGCACGAAGTCGGCGGCCTGCGCCACCTCGAGCGCCTCCCACATGTCGTCCTCGGTGGCGTCGGGCTTGCCGAAGGCGAGGTTGGAGGCGACGGTGCCGGAGAACAGGAACGGCCGCTGGGGGACGTAGCCGATCGTGCTCCACAGGATGTCGGGGTGCAGCTCGCGCACGTCCACGCCGCCGACGAGCACCTGGCCGCTCGTCGCGTCGTAGAGGCGGGGGATGAGCCCGGCGAGCGTGGTCTTGCCGGCACCGGTGCTGCCGACGATCGCGGTGGTCTGGCCCGGCTCGGTCCGGAACGTGATGCCGGTGAGGACGGGGTGCTCGGCGCCGGGGTAGTGGAAGCCGACGTCGCGCATCTCGAGCGTGCCCGGCGTGGGCTGCACGGTGACGGGCTGCGCCGGCGGCACCACCGACGTCTCGGTGTCGAGCACCTCCTGGATGCGCCCGGCGGCCACCGCGGCCCGGGGGATCATCGACAGCATGAAGGTGGACATCACCACCGACATGAGGATCTGGACGAGGTAGCTGAGGTACGCGACGAGGCTGCCCACCTGCAGGTCGCCGTCGCCGATGCGGTCGGCGCCCACCCAGATCACGGCCACGCTGGCCAGGTTGATGAGCAGGTTGGCGGTGGGGAACATCGCCGACATGAGGCGCCCGGCCCGCAGCGACACGCGGGTGAGGTCGTCGTTGGCGACCTCGAAGCGGCGGGTCTCCTCCGGCTCCCGAACGAAGGCCCGCACCACCCGGATGCCGGTGATCTGCTCGCGCAGGATGCGGTTGACCTCGTCGATCAGCTCCTGCATGCGGCGGAAGGCGGGAACCATCTGGGACACGATCGAGCCGAGCACCACGCCGGCGACCGGGATGGCGAACACGAGGACCCAGGACAGGCCCGCGTCCTCCCGGTTGGCCATGAACAGCCCGGCGACGAGGGTGATCGGCGCCGCCACCGCCATCGTGCAGACCATCACCACGAGCATCTGCACCTGCTGCACGTCGTTGGTGATGCGGGTGATGAGCGACGGAGCGCCGAACAGCCCGACCTCCCGGGCCGAGAAGCTCGTCACCCGGTGGAAGAGCGAGGAGCGCACCTCGCGGCCGAAGCCCATCGCGGCCCGGGCCCCGAAGCGGACGGCGGCGATCGCGAACGTCCCCTGCACGAGCGAGAGGGCGAGCATCAGCGCGCCCTCTCGGCGGATGTACCCGACGTCTCCGGGCAGCACGCCCCGGTCGATGATCCGCGAGGTCAGGGCGGGCAGCGTGAGCGCGGCGACGACCTGGATGGTCTGGAAGACGACGACCGCGAGCAGGGTGCGGCGGTAGGGGGCCAGGTGCGTGCGAAGCACCCGGCTCAGCACGTCGTCACCTCGCTCCCCGTCACGCCGGCCGACGCTACCGGCGCCGGAGGGGTTCGTGACACCTCACGTGCAAGTTCCCCACGCCGGTGGTCAGGTCGGCGGCTGGGCGGCGACGCTGAGGTGCCCGTCGAGGTGGGCGGTGTCGTTGAAGCGGCGCAGGATCCAGCGGTCCCCGGCCACCACGATGTGGGAGATCGACGCGTTGTCCGCGCCGGCGAAGGCGAAGCGCCGGGACCCGGTGGCCTGGCTCAGGATCTCCGCGATCACCCCGCCGTGGACGAACACCGCAACCCGCTGGTCCGGGTGGGCGGCGGCGATCCGCTCGACGCCTCGCCGCACCCGGGCGGCGAACTCGTCCTGGGGCTCGGCGCCGGGGATGACGTCCCAGCGCTCCTCCTCGAGCATCTTCAGGAAGAGCGGGTGGCCCTGGGCGGCGTGCCAGCGCAGGGCACCGCCCTCCCACTCGCCGAGGTGGACCTCGTGGAGGTCCGGATCGACGATCGGGGTGAGGCCGCTCGTGAGCGCCAGGTTGGCTGCCGTCTCGTGCGTGCGGCGGAGCTTGGTGACGTAGATGGCGTCGATGTGCTCGCTGGCCAGGCGGGCGCACACCTTGGCCGCCTGCTCTCGGCCCTCCGGGGACAGCGCCGGGTCGCCGTTGCCGCCCACGGTGGGGAACGGCCGGCCGGGCACGGCGGGCTCGGACTCGCCGTGGCGGACGAGGATCAGCTCGGTGGCACCGGGCGGTGCGGTGAAGCGGTGCTGGCGGTAGGCGGGCGGCTGGTCGGCCGCGGCCTCGTCGGGGGCGGGGGCGTCGTCGGGCACGGTCGCCGAGCGTAGAGGGGCCGGCGCCCCGCACGCCGCCGCCCTGGTCAGAGCCCTGGGCGGCGAGCTGGTCGGCCGGTGGCGGGCGTCCCGGTCAGCGGCCCAGCGACGCGAGGTGCTCGGCAGCCGGGATCGGCTCGGTGGCGTGGTAGCCGACCGGCAGGTACACCTCGCCGGCGTCGGAGAGGTACCAGACGCCCCAGTGGTAGAGGCCTCGCCAGGTCGCGGGGTGCTCGGCGATCAGCGCCGCGTAGAGCTTGACGGCCCGCACGTAGCGCTGGCTGTGGTTGTAGCGGAACAGCGCGTGGTCGATGTCCTGTGCTCCGTTGTTGGCGGCCAGGTAGCGGGCGGCGCCGAGGATGGCGTCGCGGTGGTCGTGCACGTCGCCGCCCGCGCCGTACGCCTCCCAGGTGGCCGGCATGAACTGCATCGGTCCCAGCGCACCGGCCACCGACGTGCCCCGGATGCGTCCGGTGGCCGTCTCCACGAGGTTGATGGCGGCCAGGTACGGCCACGGGATGCCGAACTCGGCCTCGGCCTCCCGGTAGTGGGAGAGCAGCTCGTCGTAGGGAGCGGGTGGGACGATCTCCCAGGCCGGGAGCGTGGGGGAGAGCCTGGTGTGCATGGCGCGGAGCTCTCGGCGGGCCTCGACGTGGCGGCGGACCGTCTCGTGCAGCTCGGCCGGGAGCGCGGCGAGCACGGCCTCGTCCCACTCCGGCCGGGCGCCGAGGGCCCGGTAGGCGACCTGCTGGGCCAGCGCGGCGCGGGCCACGTCGACCTCGCTCGCCCGCTCGTCGCGGATCGTGGCCTCGGCCTCGGCGATCTGGGCGGCCAGCCCGGCCGGGTCCCCCGCGGCCGGCGGCGGCTCGAGCGACCACACGTCCACCGCGTCGGTGGTGGTCGTGGTGGGCTCCGTCGTGGTGGTGGAGGTGGCGCTCGTCGTCGTCGTCGTGTCGCTCGAGGGCGCCGCGGTCGTGGTGGGCGGCGCCGCGTCCGAGCCGTCGTCGCCCGACAGCACCACGACGGCCCCCACCGCGAGCGCGGCGACCCCCACGACCGAGCCGAGGACCGCGGCAGGCGAGAGGCGGCGCATCCCCCACGAGCCTACGGACGCCCGCCCCGCGGGGTGACCCCGCGAGGCAATAGGTCCCGCCCGAGCGGGGACGAGGCATTGCGTCCCACATGTGGGACGCAATGCCTCGAGAGCGGCGGAGCGGGACCTATTGCCTCGCGTCGGGGTGGGTGTGGGACTGGAGGAGGCGGATGGCGGCGCCGACGAGGCCGGTGCTGAGGCGGCCGGGGGCGAGCGGGCCGGCGCGGTCCTCGCCCAGGCGGGGCAGGGCGGCCAGGGCCCGGCGGGCGTCGTCGGTCAGCAGGCCCAGCTGGTGGTCGACCGCTCGGGCGAGGGCCGCGTCGTCGTCCGGCGCGGCGAGGGCGGCGGCCTTGGCGGCGTAGCCGGCTGCCCCGAGCGCGTGGGCGCCCATGTGGGCGACGGCGGCGGCCTGCTCGGCGGCGTAGGCGGCGGCTCGGGCCGCCGGGTCGCGCACGGCGCGGGCGGCGGCGCCGGCCTGGCCGCCCCGCCGGCGGATGGCCTCGTCGACGGGGAGCTCGCCGGCGGCGAAGGCCCGGGCCTGGTCGATCGCCGCCCGCACTCGCCCATCGGAGGGGGCGGCCGCCTCGAAGGCCGTCAGCACCCCTTCGGCGCAGCCCGCCGCCCACGCGGCCAGCACCCGCCGCTCCTCGACGCTCAGGGTCTGCCGGGACGCCACGGGCGGGAGCGTAGGAGCGCGGCGGGCGGCGACGGTCGCCGTCGAGGCCGGGTCGCCGTCAGGCGGTGGCGGTGATGGCGCCGGAGCGGGCGATGGCCGTCTGGTCGGTGCCCAGGTAGGACTCGATGACCCGGGGGTGCTCCAGCACCTCGGCGGGGGTGCCCTCGGCGATCACCGAGCCGAGCTCGAGGGCCACCATGCGGTCGCAGAGGCCCGACAGCAGCGGCATGTCGTGCTCGATCACGAGGATCGACGCG
>Ga0182741_1000908_pt1 | contig 41722 bp, 36 predicted proteins | sample eDN5th37CBELigOP_FD_128874 | JGI IMG/M metagenome (GOLD analysis project Ga0182741, IMG submission 128874) | Enriched Organic Plus compost microbial communities from Emeryville, California, USA - eDNA 5th pass 37_C BE-Lig OP (version 2) (version 2) ... | reverse complement strand
GACGCGCCGGAGCAGGGGACGGGGCTGCGCGAGGACCGCATCGGCGAACGACGCGGCGGCATCCCGGGCGGCGCACGCTCCGCGAAGCGCATGGGCGTGCGCGGGCGGAAGGGGCGGGGGCGGTGAGGGGCGTTTGACGGTTTGACCGATTGACCGTTCGACAGCGGTGAGACACGGCGTCGTCGGGAGAGAGCTCCTCGGACGACGCCGTTCTCTGACTCCTGTCAAGCCGTCAATCGGTCAAACCGTCAAACCGTCCCCCCCTCGTACCACTCCTCCCCCACCGCCACGAATCCCCGCGCCAGGTAGTTCGGCAGCGCCTGCGGTGCATCGAGGGTGCAGGTGTCCAGGACGATGCGCTCGGCGCCCATCGCCCACGCTTCCTCGACTGCGCGCGTGAGGAGGAAGCCGCCGAATCCGCGGCCGATCGCCTGCGGCACGAGGCCGAAGTACTGGATCTCGACCACGTCCGGCGCGCGCGCGATCAGCTCCGCCCAGCCGGCGTAGCCGGCGGATTCCGGCGGTGCGACGTCGGGGACGCGGAGCCCCAGCTCGACGACCCGCGCATCGAGGAGATGCGCCGCGAGCTCGTCCTCCGGCCGCGCGACGTGGTCGTGCCAGTGCCAGCGTTCGCCGATGGCGCGATAGAGGGCGCGCCAGGTGGCGGTCGGGCAGGGGACGATATGCTCGACGCGCGCCCCCGGCGGCGCGGGGCGCGACGGCGGACGGAAATGCGCGCGGGAGGGGAGCTCGAGATGCGTGCGTTTGACGCGCCTCAACACCACCACTCCTCCGCGACCCACTTCGTGAGCGCGTAGGCGAGCATCGGCTCGTACGCGCGCTGCCGGTCCACCAGCCCGTCGGTGAGGATGCCGACCGCGCCGACGCCGTGCTTCGTGCCACGCTGCCGCACCAGCCGGTCCATCGCGTCGCCGAGCTCGAGCCCCTCGCGGATCGAGCGCTCGACCGCCGGCGGGAGCGGCATCGAGAGCGAGCCGCCCACGCTCTCGACGCCGTGCGCATCGACGACGGCCGCCCAGGCGCAGGTGCGGAGAGAGCCGTCGGGCGCCTCGACGACGCCCCCCTCCAGCCCGACGCCGAAGTCCGCCTCGGCGGATGCGCGCGCCGCGCGCGCACGTGTCAACGCGCCGCGCTGCGTCTCCTCGTCCCCCCACGGCTGATCGCGCACCGACGACGCGACGGCGATCGCGGCGAAGGTCGCCGCGGGCGCGAGCGGCGCGATCACCGCGCGCGCCGCGGAGAGCTTCACCGGATTCGTGCTGCCAACGGCGATCGTGCGGGCATCGCGCAGCCGCGCGCGCCGCTCGCTCACGGCGTCGTGCGCGTCGTGCTCGCCGTTCCGCCGGCGAGGTAGTCGAGCGCGAGGTTCACGTAGAGGCGCGTGCCGACGGGCATCGCCGCCTCGTCGGGGGAGAAGCGCGGCGAGTGGTTGCGGGGCGCCGTCAGCGGATCGGTCCCCTCGGAGGTCGCGCCGAGGAAGAGGAAGAGCCCCGGCACCCGCTGCTGGTAGTGCGCGAAGTCCTCGGCGGTCGTCGTCTGGCGGCCGACGTAGGCGCGCCCCGCGCCGGCGACGCGCTCGAGCGTCGGGCGCATGCGTGCCGTGAGCGCGGGGTCGTTGAAGGTGACCGGGTTCCCGTCGCGCGCGATCGTGAGCGACGCCTCGGCGCCGGCGGCGCGCGCCGCCCCCTCGGCCGCCTGCTGCACTGCGGCGTGCACCTGCTCGCGCACCTTGGGGTCGAAGACGCGGATCGTCCCCGTCATCGCCACGCTGTCGGGGATGATGTTGAAGCGCACCCCGCCGCGGATGGTGCCGACGGTGACGACGGCCGGCGTCGTCGTGAGATCGACCTGGCGGCTCACCACCTGCTGGAGCGCGTTGATCACCTGCGCCGAGGCGGCGATGGGATCCACGCCGCCCCAGGGCATCGCGCCGTGCGTCTGCCGGCCGCGGATCACGAGCTCGAATCGATCGGAGCTCGCCATCAGCCCGCGCTCGCGATACGCGACGTGCCCCACCGGATAGTCGCTGAAGACGTGGATGCCGAAGATCGCGTCCGCCTTGGGCATGTCGAGCGCCTGCTCGCGGATCATCTGCGGCGCACCCCCCGACTCGCCCGGCGGCACCCCCTCCTCGGCGGGCTGGAAGAGGAAGACGACCGTCCCCGCGAGCTGCGCCTTCATCCCCGCCAGCACTTCGGCGGCGCCCATGAGCATCGCGGTGTGCATGTCGTGGCCGCAGGCGTGCATGACGCCGACCTCCTGCCCGGCGTACTGCGCCTTCACGGTGGACTTGAAGGGGAGGTTGGTCTCCTCGGTCACCGGGAGCGCATCCATGTCGGCGCGGAGGGCGACCACCGGGCCGGGCTTCGCGCCGCGGAGCACCCCCACGACCCCGGTATGGGCGACCGGATGCCGCACCTCGATCCCGAGCGCGCGCAGGTGGTCGGCGACGAGCTTGCCGGTGCGCTGCTCGCGGTTGGAGAGCTCGGGGTGCTCGTGCAGGTCCCGGCGCCAGGCGACGACCTTGGCCTCGACCGCGGCGGCGCGGCGATCGGCGTCGGCGGCGAGGGGGGACTGGGCGGGGAGGAGGGCGGGCGCGAGGAGGAGGGTGGCGACTCGGAGTGTGCGGCGCATACGCGGGGGGGGGCGGGAAGCGTGAGGGGGCGGCGACCGAATGATGTCGCTCGCGTCCCACCTCCCGCCACCCTCGCCCCGCCCCCCTTAGATTCCGTCCCATGTCGTCTCCTCCGGATACCACCTACTACCGCAAGGGCTTCGGCCTCAAGGCCGAGGTGCAGGGCGAGCTCGCGTCCGACTACGATGGGCGGCTCGTGGACCTGCTCAAGGCGCACGAGTACACGCTCACCGTCGGCGGGGTCACCGTGCGGCTCGCCCGCGAGTTCGGCTTCTGCTACGGCGTCGAGCGCGCTGTGGAATACGCCTACCAGACCCGCCGCAAGTTCCCGGAGCGGCGGCTCTTCCTCGTGGGCGAGATCATCCACAACCCGCACGTGAACGCGCGGCTGCGCGAGATGGGGGTGACGATCCTCGCCCCCCGTCCGGCCGCCGAGCTGCGCGCCGGCGAGCCGGGGTTCGACTTCTCCGGGATCGAGGCGGCGGACGTGGTGATCCTGCCGGCGTTCGGCGTCACGATGGAGGACTTCGCCGCGCTGCGCGAGGCGGGGTGCATCCTCGTGGACACCACCTGCGGCTCGGTGCTCAACGTCTGGAAGCGGGTGGAGAGCTACGCCCGCGACGGGTTCACGGCGCTGATCCACGGCAAGCACTACCACGAGGAGACGCGGGCGACGGCGTCGCAGGTGCTCAAGTTCCCCGAGGGGCGCTTCCTCGTCGTGCGCGACATGGGCGAGGCGCGCGAGGTCTGCGAGTACATCGAGGGACGCGGCGACCGCGCGGCCTTCCTCGCGACGTTCGCGCACGCGGCCTCCCCCGGCTTCGACCCCGATCTCCATCTGCGCAAGATCGGCGTCGCGAACCAGACGACGATGCTGGCGAGCGAGTCGCTGGCGATCGCCGAGGAGGTGGGGCGCGCGATCGCGCGTGCCCGCGGCGACGCGGCGCGCGAGACCGACTTCCGCAGCTTCGACACGATCTGCAGCGCGACGCAGGACCGGCAGGACGCGGTGACGGAGCTGCTGGAGGAGCCGCTCGACGCGATGGTGGTGATCGGCGGCTACAACTCGAGCAACACGATGTCGCTGGCCGCGCTGTGCAGCGAGCGGGTGCCGACGTACCACGTCGAGAGCGCGCACGCCATCCACCCCGAGGAAGGGACGATCACCTTCCGGCCGGCCGGCAAGCACCATCGCGAGGAGACGGCGCGCGGCTGGCTCCCGGCGACGGGCGCGGTGCGCGTGGGGCTCACCGCCGGCGCGAGCACGCCGAACAACAAGATCGGGGAGGCGGTGGTGCGGATCTTCGCGACGCGCGGCGTGGACGTCCTGGAGGGGCTGGGGGCCGGGGGATAGGAGCTGCCCGGGGCGTGGCGTCACCCCGCCGTGGCGGAGCCACGAGCCTGCCCTTCGCCGCCGGCCGATGCCGCAGCGCCCGCACGTTCGTCCGGGACGACAGCCACCGTCCACAATCCCTATCCCCTAGTCCCCAGCCCCCAGCCCGTGTTCTCCCACTATCTCGCCCTCGGCGACTCCATGTCCATCGATCTCTATCCCGCGCTCGACGCGGGGGAGACCGACGTCGCCGTCGCGCTCGAGCGGGATGCGAGCGCGGGACGGGTCGCGCCGCTCGGCGCGGCGTCGCTGCTGTACCGCAACGACGAGTCCCACTGGCCCGACGAGATGGGGCTCGACCTCGCGAGCCGCTTCCCGCACATCACCCACACCAACCTCGCCGCCGACGGGGCGACGATCGGCGACGTGTGGGAGCAGCTCGCGAGCGTCGAGCCGAGCGACGAGCCGACGCTGGTGACGCTGACCGTCGGCGCGGTGGACGTGCTCAGCACCGCGGCGAACCAGCCGGGGAAGTCGCTGCGCGAGGGGATCGCGCGCGACCTCGCGCAGGGGTACGCGCTCCTCCTCGACCGCATCCTCGAGCTGCGCCCCGCCGCGCATCTCCTCGCGACGACGATCTACGATCCGTCGGACCGGACCGGCAAGGTGCCGGGCGCGCTGCGCGAGGGGGACAAGCTCCCGCTGCCGCTGCTCGACGCCTTCAACGCCCAGCTCCGCGAGCTCGCCGCGGCGCGCGCGGAGATCACCCTCGCCGACGTCTACCTCCGCTTCCTCGGCCACGGCGTCACGGCGCCGGTCGAGGATCGCTGGTACTGGAAGCGCTCGCTCCTCGAGCCGAACGCGCGCGGCGCGAGCGAGATCCGCCACGCCTGGATCGAGGCGCTCGACGACCACGCCGTGCGAGGCTGAGGTGACGCCGCGCGCCGGGCGCGTCGCCGGCATCCTCCTCGCCGCCGGCGCCGCGCGCCGCTTCGGCTCGCAGAAGCTCGTCCATCCGATCGACGGCGTCCCGCTCGTGCGGCGCGCGGCGGACGGGCTCCTCGGCAGCGCCCTCGACGAGGTGGTGGTGGTGCTGGGGAGCGATGCGCCGCGCGTCGGCGCGGCGCTGGCGGGGCTCCCGGTGCGGACCGTCGTCGCCGAGGACTGGGATCACGGGATGAGCGCCAGCATCCGTGCCGGGATCGCGGCGCTGGCGCCGGAGATCGACGCCGCGCTGATCGCCCTCGGCGACCAGCCGGGGGTGGGCGCGGCGATCGTCGATCCCCTCGTCGCCTGCTGGCGGTCGGGGCGCGCCGACCGGCCGATCGTCGCGCCCGACTACCGCGGCGTCGTGCGGCCGCCGGTCCTCTTCGATCGCGCGCTGTTCGCGGCGCTGCAGCAGCTCGACGGCGACCGCGGCGCGCGCGCGCTGCTCGACGCCCGCCCGGAGCAGGTGGCGCGCGTGGCGCTCGACCACGAGGAGCCCGCGGACGTGGACGTCCCTGCGGGTGCGAACCGCGTGGCGACCCGTCGCGCGCATGGGATGCCCGCGGAGAACGGCGGATGAACGCGGATCCGATCCGATGCATCGGGCTCGCCCCGCCGCGATCGATCCGCGTGCATCGCCGTTCCCATCCGCGGAGATCCCAGCCGTGCGAGGCCGTCCCCGGCGTACGCCAGCCACTCAACTCGCCGCCGCCGCGGCCGATACTCCTGACGTGAGCGCTGCGAACGACCTTCCGAGCACGACGACCACCATGGACGAAGCGCGGCAGTCGCCGGGCAGCGTGCTCGATGCGAGCCGTTCGCCAGCCGGCGACGATTTCCTCGGCACCGCGCCCGCGGTCCGGCGCGGTGATGGCATGGCCGGGGCGCAGTCGACGCTCTGGCCGGCGCCGATGCGCGGCGCGCGCATCCTGATCATCGACGACGAGCCCCGCAACGTGCAGCTGATGCGCCGGATCCTCGCGTCGGTCGGGGTGACGGAGGTGCACAGCCTGGAGGATCCGCGCGAGGTGGTCGCCACCTTCGAGCGCGTGCACCCCGACCTGATCGCGCTCGACTTCCACATGCCGCACCTCGACGGCCTCGCCGTCCTCGAGCGCCTGTCGCCGCTCATCGGCGCGGACGAGTACCTGCCGATCCTCATGCTCACCGGCGACGGCACCTCGACCGTGCGCAAGCAGTCGCTCGCGCTCGGCGCCAAGGACTTCCTCGCGAAGCCCTTCGACTCGACCGAGGTGCTGCTGCGCATCCGCAACCTGCTGGAAACGCGCTCGCTCCATCTCTCGCTCCAGGCGCAGAACCAGGAGCTCGAGGCGAAGGTGCGCGAACGCACGCAGCAGCTGACGCAGGCGCTCGAGAAAGCCGAGGCGGCGAACCGCGCGAAGTCGGACTTCCTGGCGACGATGAGCCACGAGCTGCGCACGCCGCTCAACTCGATCATCGGCTTCGCCAACGTCCTGAAGAAGAACAAGCAGGCGACGCTGCTGCCGCAGGAAGTGGCGTACGTCGACCGCATCGGCAGCAACGGACGCCATCTGCTCGGGCTCATCAACACGCTGCTCGATCTCACGAAGATCGAGGCGGGGCGGATGGACGTGGAGTGCGCCGCCGTGCAGATGGAGCCGCTCGTCTATGACACCCTCGAGCAGATCGAGGGGAGCGAGCGCAGCTCCGGAAGCCGCGTGCACCTGCGCGCCGTGCTCCCCTCGACGGGGACGCAGCCGCTGCACACGGACGCAGGGAAGATGAAGCAGGTGCTCATCAACCTGCTCGGCAACGCGCTCAAGTTCACCGAGCAGGGGAGCGTCACGCTGCGCCTGGTCGCGGACCCGGCGACGACGACGCTCGAGCGGCTGGACGTGATCGACACCGGGATCGGCATCCCGCCCGAGCGGCTCGACGCCGTATTCGCCCCGTTCGAGCAGGCGGAGAGCGGGATCGCGCGCAAGTACGGCGGCACCGGGCTCGGCCTCTCGATCTCGCGGGCGCTGTGCGAGGCGCTCGACTACCGCCTGACCGTGGTGAGCGAGGTGGGACGCGGCACGGTGTTCAGCGTCCTCTTCACCCCCGCCGCACGGCCGTATGCGTCGTACGAGGAGGCGGTGGGGACGGCGGCTTGATAGTTTGACGGCTCGACGGCACCGGCTGTCATCCCGAGCGCAAGCGAGGGATCTGCTGGTCACAGCACGACAGCACGACAGCACGACAGCTCGACAGGAGTGAGAGAACGGCGTCGTCAGGAGGTGATTCCTCTCACGACGCCCGTTCTCACCTCTGTCACGCTGTCAAGCTTTCCGTCCGTCGAACAGTCAATCAGTCGAACCTCCGTACGAACCGCCCTCTCGAGGCTCTCTTCTCATGCACCGATCGCTCTTCCTCGCGTTGCCGTTCGTCGCGCCGGCGCTGCTGCGGGCGCAGTGGGTCCCGCAGGTGAGTGGGACGACCGCGGCGCTGCGCGGCGTGAGCGCGGTCGATGCGCGCGTCGCGTGGGCGAGCGGGACCCGCGGGACGGTGCTGCGGACGACGGACGGCGGCGCCACCTGGCGCGCCGACACCGTCCCTGGCGCGGGGCGACTCGACTTCCGCGACATCGAGGCGGTCGACGCCGAGCGTGCGCACGTGCTGAGCATCGGCAACGGGAGCGCGTCGCGCATCTATCGCACGGTGGACGGCGGGCGGAGCTGGGAGCTGACCTTCACCAACCGCGACACGACCGCCTTCTTCGACTGTCTCGCCTTCTGGGACGCGGAGCACGGCATCGCGGTGAGCGATCCGGTGCGGGGGCGCTTCGTCGTGCTGCTCACCGACGACGGCGGTCGGAGCTGGACGCCGCTCGACTCGGCGGCGGCGCCGGAGGCGCGGGAGGGCGAGGGCGCGTTCGCGGCGAGCGGCACGTGCGTCGTCACGGAGGGGGCGCGCAACGCGTGGATCGCGACCGCATTCGGGGCGCGCGTGCTCCGCAGCACCGATCGCGGCCGCCACTGGCGCGCGACGACGACCGAGATCGCGTCGGGGGCGCCGGCGAAGGGGATCTTCTCGCTGGCGTTCCGGAACGACCGCATCGGCGTCGCCGTCGGCGGTGACTACGAGAAGCCGACGGACCCGCTGCGCATCGCGGCCCACACGGCGGACGGCGGGCTCACCTGGCGGCCGGCCGAGCGCGGGCCGCGGGGATATCGCTCGGGCGTGGCGTGGATCCCCGGCGGCACGCGCGTCGTCGCCGTCGGCACGAGCGGGAGCGACATCTCGCTCGACGCCGGGCGCACGTGGGAGCCGCTCGACGACACGAACCTCAACGCGGTGTCGTTCGCGCCGGACGGCGCGGGGTGGGCGGTGGGACCGACGGGGACGATCGTCAAATGGAGCGGGGCGCCCGGGCGCGGCGCCCGGTAGTCGCGCGGTACGTCGCGCTCGCCACGTCCTGACCGATTCGTGACCTGTCCCACGCACGACCTGCACCTCGCACCGTGGGCGATCGCGACCGGGCGCGCTAGGTTGGTGCGAGCGAATTCCCAACCCGGAGGCACCTCGTGCAACGCTCGATCCTGACTCTCGCACTCCTCGCCGCCGCGGCGAGCACCGCCGGCGCGCAGGCCCAGGCGGCCAAGGACGCCGATCCGACCCGCAAGGTCGCCGCGGGCACCCTGCCGGCCGGCTGGGCCGTGCGGCTCGACGACAAGGACAAGGCGCGCTACACGGAGAAGGACACGCGCTTCGAGGCGATGGGGGCGGGGCAGTGGCACGTGACGAGCGGTCCGGCGGCGCTCTACTACAACGCCGCGCATACGGCGCCGGGCGACAGCTACACCGTCTCGACCACCATCACCCAGACGAAGGCGCCCTCGCACCCCGAGGCCTACGGCATCTTCCTCAGCGGCCGCGACCTCGACGACGCCGCGAAGCAGGACTACGCCTACTTCCTCGTGCGCGGCACGGGCGAGTTCATGGTGAACCACCGCGCCGGGCAGGAGATCCACAAGATCATCCCGTGGACGGCGCATCCCGCGGTCGCCAAGCAGGACGCGAACGGCAAGGCGACGAACACGCTCGAGGCGCGCGTCGGCGCCGACAGCGTGCGCTTCGTCGTCAACGGCGCCCAGGTCGCCGCGATCCCGCGCGACCACTACCGGAACACGAGCGGCGTCGCCGGACTGCGCGTGAACCACAACCTCGACGTGCACGTCGGCGGGTTCGAGATCAAGAAGTGAGGACGGCGGTTTGACGGTTCGACAGAGGTGAGAGACGGCGTCGTCCGAGGGGCCACCTCATGACGACGCCGTCGTCCATGTGGCCGAGGGCCACCGGCCGTGGGCCGAGGGCCCAGAATCGCCGCATTACGATTCTCTGACACCCGTCCCGTTTCCCCGTCGGGGCGGCGCACGCACTCTTTGGGAGCGGGCCGTCCGGTCCCGCGCTCCCTCCCCCCCTTCACGCCCGCAGTAGATGCTCCTCCCCCTGATCGTTCTCGCGCAGGCGCTCAGCAGCGCGCAGCTCCAGCAGGGCAGCGCGCCGAGCGCCGCGATCGCCGTCCACAACGGCCGTGCGAACCAGCTCGCCATCACCACGCCGCGCTTCGAGGCGGAGGTCGAGATCGACGGTCGGCTGGTCGAGGCGCCGTGGCAGCGCGCCGCGATGCTCACCGGCTTCTCGCAGTATCAGCCGATCGATGGCGTGGCCGCCGCGGACTCGACGGAGGTGCTGGTCTGGTACTCGCCGACGGCGATCCACTTCGGCATCCGGGCCTTCGAGCGGCACGGCGCGGTGAACGCCACGCTCGCCGACCGCGACCGCATCACGAACGACGACCACATCCAGATCTTCCTCGGCACCTTCAACGACGGGCGCCAGGCGACGGTCATCGGCGTGAACCCGCTCGGCGTGCAGATGGACGGCACGATGCTCGAGAGCAACCAGCGCGGCCGCACCGGGTCGTTCGGTACCGAGGCGGCGCGCGAGGGCGCCGATCTGAGCCCCGACTTCGTCTTCCAGTCGAAGGGGCGTGTGACGGAGTACGGCTACGAGGTGGAGGTGCGCGTCCCCTTCAAGAGCCTGCGCTACCAGGCGAGCCGCACGCAGACGTGGGGAATCAACGTCACGCGGCGCGTGCAGCACCTGGGGGCCGAGGACAGCTGGGCGCCGGCGCGGCGGGCGAACGTGTCCTTCCTGCAGCAGGGGGGATCGCTCGTCGGGCTCACCGACCTGCGGCGCGGGCTCGTGCTCGACCTCAACCCCGTCGTCACGCAGCGCACGGCGGGGGCGCCGCTCGAGACGGGGCAGTGGCACTACGATCGGGAGCGCCCCGAGGTCGGCGGCAACGTGCGGTGGGGGATCACGAACGACCTCGTGCTCAACGCGACCGTCAACCCCGACTTCTCGCAGGTGGAGTCGGACGCGGGGCAGTTGAACTTCGATCCGCGCTCGGCGGTCTATTTCCCCGAACGTCGTCCGTTCTTCCTCGAGGGGATCGAGCAGTACGCGACGCCCAACAACCTGGTGTACACGCGGCGCATCGTGCAGCCGGAGGTGGCGACGAAGCTCACCGGCCGCTGGGCCGGGACCAACTTCGCCTTCCTGGGCGCGGTGGACGATCGTGCTGGCGCGAACTCCATGTTCCCGACCGAGGTCGTCCACGGCGCGAGTCCGGTGTTCGGGATCCTGCGCACGACGCGCGACTTCGGGCGGCGCGGGCGGCTCGGCTTCACGGTGACCGACCGCGAGCGCGGGGAGCTGTACAACCGCGTGGCGAGCCTCGACGGGCGCGCGGTGTTCAAGCAGGTCTACAGCACGAGCTTCCAGCTCGCGGGGAGCGCCACGCGCCGCCCCTTCGGCGCCGAGGACACGACGACGGGCGGCCCGCTGTGGACGGCGAGCCTCGCGCGCACCGGGCGCACCTTCGGCTTCCAGTACAACGTGCGCGGGATCGACCCCGAGTTCCGCACGCAGAGCGGCTTCATCAGTCGCGGGAACATCGTGAACGCCTCGGCGACGCACCGCTTCGCCAAGCTCGGCGCACGCGGCGCGCTGTTCGAGAGCGTCTCCTTCGATCCGCGCCTCGACTGGACGTGGAAGTACCGCCACTTCATGCACAGCGGCGACGCGATCGAGAAGAAGGTGCACCTGAACGTGAACTCGCAGCTGCGCGGCGGGTGGACGGCGGGGGCGGGGCTCCTGCTCGAGACCTTCGGCTACGACGCCGACGTCTACCGCGGCTACCGCGTGGTGCGCGCGCCGGGGGACACGATCCCGTTCACGGGGACGCCGCGCCTCTTCAACCGCGACTGGCTGCTCTCGTTCGCCACGCCGTCGTTCAAGACCTTCAACGCGAACGTCTTCGTGCTGTACGGGCAGGACGAGAACTTCGAGGAGTGGTCGTCGGGCGACATCTTCTGGCTGACGCTCAACGCCGGATTCCGCCCCACGGAGAAGGCGCGCATCGACCTCTCCTACAACCAGACGACGGTGGATCGCTCGTCGGACGGGACGCAGGTCTACAACTCGATCATCCCGCGCGCGAAGCTCGAGTACCAGATCACGCGCGCGATCTTCGTGCGCCTGGTCGGCGAGTACAACAGCTACCGCCGCGACGCGCTCCGCGACGACACGCGCACGAACGGCGCGCTCCTGATCGGCGACGAGCGGCAGTACGGGTTGCGCGAAGACTCCTTCCGCGGCGACTTCCTCTTCTCCTTCCAGCCGAACCCCGGCACGGTGGTGTTCGCGGGCTACGGCTCGAGCTACGCGGGCTTCGAGTCGGGCGACCCGCGCATCCCGCCGAGCCGCGCGCGCGAGATGGACCGGACGAACGACGCGGTGTTCGTGAAGCTGAGCTACCTGTTCCGGATGTGACGGAGGCGGTCCGACGGCAGGGGTGTCGTCCCGAGCGCACGCGAGGGAGCTGCTGTTTGACGGTTTGACAGCGTGACAGGAGTCAGCGAACGGCGTCGTCAGGAGAGAGCTCCCCTGACGACGCCGTTTCTCACCTCTGGCACGCTGTCAAGCTGTCAAGCTTTCAAACCGTCGATCTGCCTTCCTCACCTCGGCGGGATCGTCAGCGTCACCGTCTCGCCGGGGCTGACGGTGATCTCCATGCTGATGGCCTGCCGCGAGCTGCCGATCGGGTCGGCGAGGAAGCTGAGCGGCGTCGCGCCGAAGAGGAGCGACGACGGGATGCGGAGCTTCTGGGTCGAGCCGCCGGTGACGGTGCCCAGGCGCACGCGCTGGCTGCTCCGGAGGACGTAGACGTTCTGGTCCTGCCAGTTCTGGTTGCGGACCTCGACGTACGTCGCCGCGTCCGGGGGACGGCTCCGCCCTCCGCCGCGCGCGCTGCACGCGCCGAGCGTCAGGGCGACGACACCGACGATGGCGGCGAGGAGGGGGCGAGGAGTGAAGCGAGGCATGCGGCGCTCCGTGGATCGGGTTCAGTCCGGCGTGCCGGAAGGTGTACTGGCAACAGGCGGGCCGCTACCGCTCCTCGCACACGTTCGTCTCGCGCCGTTCCAGAAAGGTCACCGGGCGCGCGGTCCGCGGAACGCGGATGACGTCCACCGGCGACACCACCTCGTTGAGGCAGCCGCAGCGCATCCCGCGCTGCCGTTCCCGTACCACTGCATAGAGCCGGCGATCGCGGTCGCGGAAGACGGTGTCCACCGAGATCCCGTAGCCCATGCACGGCTGTTCCCCCATCCCGACGACGAGGAGCATCTCGCGAGAGAAGTCGATCTCCGGGCGCGGGGCGGCGGCGTTCGGGCCGGTGATCCGGCGCCAGATCGCGGTCCAGTCGGTGGAGTCCTGGACGACGAGCCGCACGGAGTTGGGGAGCCGGCTCTTCGCGTTCCGGTAGAGGTGATCCACCGACTCGTAGGGCTCGAGCCGGATCTCGTTGGCGCGTCCGACCGCCTCGCGCTCGTCGATGCGGGGGGCGTCGCCACGGACGTCCGGCCCCTGATGGGCGCCGCTGCGGGAGGTGCGGGGCCCGCCGCAGGCGAGGATCACGGCGGCACCCAGGACGGGAAGGGCGAGTAGACGAGGACGCATGAGCATGGTCGGCCGGTCGAGTCGCGGGATACGATGGAAGTATCGACGGCGATCCGATAGGGCTTGAGGATGGGGGATCGGCAGTTCGACAGCGTGACAGCGTGACAGCGGTGAGAAACGGCGTCGTCAGGGGAGCTCTCTCCTGACGACGCCGTTCTCTGACTCCTGTCACGCTGTCAACAGCGGATCCCTCGCATCCGCTCGGGATGACAGCCGTTGCCGTCAAACCGTCGATCCGCCCGTCCTCACGCCGCCTCGCCCCCCTCGACCCGGCTGCTGCCGCTCCGGCGGCCGCGGCGACGGCGGCCGGGTTTGCGGCCGCCGCCGGAACCGTTGGGCTGGGCGCCGATGTCGCGGGAGAGGACGGAGGTGCGGCAGGCTTCGAGGACTGCCTCCAGCGCTTCGATGCCGTCGTCGGTCGCCTCGAGGAAGAGGTCGTCGACCGCCGTTTCTGCCTTGGTGAGCTGCTTGACGAGGGCGAGGGCGTGCGCGCGGCTGGGCATCACGCCGCAGACCTTCGCCGTCGCCCGGTTGCCGCAGGGGCGCCGCAGCACGGCGACCTCGCCGCCCTTCGCGGGTTGGAGGAAGTACGGGCTCTTGCTACTGCCGCCGCGGGACCGTCGGGTCCCGCCGTCCGTCGTTTTCGCTGCCGCCATGTACATCGCTCGAGCGCAGTGATGGGCCCGCCGTTCCCGCACGGGCCACGGTGGACGACCACTCCGGGGTGGAAGATCGAGGCCAACGAGCCGGATCCGCCCTGAGGACGATCGGCGATCGAAAGGGTAATCGGCCGCCGAGCGGTGGGCGAGGGGGAAGATCCTCACTGTCGCGTCCGTGAGGAGGAGCCCATATGTTGGGATCGTCGCAAGAGGATTCCTTCATCTGGTGTACGACGTACTCGACGACCTGCGGGCGACCTTCGCCGGCCAGTACGACATCGAACGTGAGCTGACCGGCGGCGGCATGAGCCGCCTCTTCCTGGCGACGGAGCGGGTGCTCGGCCGCCAGGTGGTCATCAAGGTGCTCCCGCCCGAGCTCACGAGCGCTGTCGGCGCGGCGCGCTTTCGTCGCGAAACCGAGGTCACCGCCCGCCTCCAGCACCCGAACATCCTCCCGATCCTCTCGGCGGGGGCGCACCGTGACGTGCTGTATTACGTCATGCCGTTCGTCGCCGGGGAGAGTCTGCGGGCGCGCATGACCCGCGACGGCGCGCTCCCGGTCGGCGACGCGCTGCGCCTGCTGGTCGAGGTAGCGGACGCCCTCGCCTGCGCGCACGAGGCGGGGGTCATCCACCGCGACATCAAGCCGGAGAACGTGCTGCTGCAGAGCGGCCACGCGCTGCTCGCCGACTTCGGGGTCGCCGCCGCGCTGAGCGGCGAGACGTCCTCCGTCGGCGAGCAGAAGCTCACCCGCACCGGTTCCGCCCCCGGCACCGTGGGCTACATGGCCCCGGAGCAGCTCGCCGGCGACGGCGACGTCGACGCTCGCGCCGACGTGTATTCGCTCGGCGTCGTCGCGTACGAGCTCATCGCCGGCCGCAAGATCTTCGAGGCCGAGAACGCGCAGGCGCTCCTCGCCGCGCACCTCGTGGACGACCCCGAGCGGCTCGATGACCTGCGCTTCGACGTCCCCGGCCACGTGGCGCGCACGATCGAGAAGGCGCTCGCCAAGACGCGGGAGCACCGCTGGCAGACCGCGGCGGAGTTCCGCGACGCGCTCCAGCGGTCGCTCGCGGCGGTGATGACGAGCGAGGGCGGGCTGGAGAAGGATCCGCTCGGTCGCCGCGTGAAGGTCGCGGTGCGGCGGCTGCGGTCGTCGATGTCGACCCAGCGGATGACGCTGTCGGACGGGGTGGCCGTTCAGCGGCGCCATCGCGTGTGGGTCGGAGCGGTGATCGCACTGTTGGTGATGGTCGGCGCCGGCTGGTACCTCGCCTTGCGCGAGGAGCCGCCGTCGGAGGTCGTCACGGTGGCCGTAGCGCCGTTCCGGGTCCTCTCGACCGACGGGGTGCCCGACCTCGAGCTCTGGGGCGAGGCGATCGTCGAAATGATGGCGCGGAATCTCGACGGCGCGGGGACGATTCGCACGGTTTCGCCTGCCGCGGTGCTCAAGCGTGTGGACGGGCCAGTCGAGCAGCGCCGCGCAGCGGACTTCGCGCGCCGCGTGGGCGCGCGGTACGCGGTCGTCGGCACGCTCACGCCGACTGGCGGAGACGGCGTGCGTACGCGCATGTGGCTCGTCGATGCCAACACCGACAGCGTCGTGCGCGAGACGACATGGCGTGTCACCGACGTCCGGCTGGCGTTGGATTCGATGAGCCTGGCGGTGGTGGATCTGATCGGGGAGCGCCATCGCATCGGAGCCGTGCGCGCGCACGGCCACCTCGCCAGCGTCAAGCCGGCGGCGCTGCGCGACTTCCTGCGCGGCGAACAGTTCTATCGGCGCACCGCGTGGGACTCCGCGTATCAGTACTACGAGCGTGCCGTGCGCATCGACTCGACCTTCGCGCTCCCGATTCGTCGAATCGGGAGCGTGCATGCGTGGCGTTCCGGCGACCTCGACTCCACGTACGGGGCGCATGCGCTGCGTGCCGGCCGGTTCATTCGGGGGCTCGCTCCGCGCGACAGCCTGCTCGTAGTGGCGGATTCGATCGGTGCGGTCCTGCGGCTCGACGTCAGCCACGAACGACCGACCAACTGGACGCTGACGCATCGCTTCCATGAGACGCTGGAGCTCGCGACGCGTCGTTACCCGGACGACGCCGAAGCGTGGTTCATCCTGGGCGAAGCGCGGTACCACCAGGGCTACGGCCTCAGGCTGCAGGTGTCGGAGCGTGAGACGCTCGACGCCTTCCAGCGCGCGATCGCGCTCGACTCCTCGTTCGCGCCGGCGTACGTGCATGCGGTGGAGCTGGCCTATACACTCGATGGCCCTGCTGCGGCGAGGCGCCTCAGCACGAAGTACCTGAGCCTCGGCCCCACCGACGAGCAGGCAGACGTGATTCGCCTGCTGGATCGGCTGCTCGATCCGGCGCGTGCGCACGATGCCGCGACGGCCCGGATGCTCGACACGCTGCCGCCGAGCATCCTGCGCTTCGCCTGGTTCGCGTCGGTGCGAGGGAGGGACACCGCGGCGGTCGGTGAGCGCGTCCTCGACGCGATGAATCGACGCCTGCGCCGCACGGACCCGAACTACGAGAGCCAGATTCGCTCGTTGCGCGCGTATCTCGCGCTGCAGTACGCGCACCAGGGACGCTTCGCCGAGGCGCTCTACCTGAACGGCGATCGACCGACGCAGCTGTACGTCGAGCTGGCGATGCTCGGAGCGATCCCGCGTGCTCGGGCCGACTCCGTGCTGCGCAGCTGGATCGGCAGCGCGACCGCGCGGGGGCCGGCGGTGCGGGCCGCACTGACCTGGTGGTCACGCCTCGGCGCGACGGATCCGATCGAGCAAGTGAAGCGGGACGCGATCCTGCAGCGCGACACGACCACACGGCCGCTTCCGAAGGTGGCGCATCAGGTGACCATTCGCCGTGCTGATGCCTATCTCGCCCTGGCCCGTGGGGATACGGCTGGTGCGCTTCGGCAGCTCGCCGCGATTCCGGATTCGCTGTGCCTCGGCTGCTATCTCGATCGCTTCGAAGAGGCTCGGATTCGTGCGTCGCGTGGCGACCTGGCGACCGCCGACAGTCTGCTCCAGGAGCGCTTGTTCACCCTCGCGACCCCGATGGAGATCCTCTACGACCTGGAACGAGGCCGTGTGGCCGAGCGGCTCGGGCGCATGAGCGATGCGTCGACGGCCTATCAGCGCGTGTCGGATGCCTGGCGCTCGGGGGACCCACTCGCGCAGCAGTTCGTGGAACAGGCGCAGCGCGGCCAGCAACGCGTCGCACAGCGGCGGGCGCCCTAGCTCGTCCGCACGCCGGCCGGCAACCCACGGGCACGTCGGCGTGTGATCGCCGCGCTGCGTTGCGGCTTTCGCGGCACCGCGTCTTCTGTGATGGTGATGCGCCCGAGCACGCCTTGGGCAGCGAATCGCCCAAGGTCCACCCCCAAGCCCGAGCGACCCTCGACTCCAAATCTCATGACCCGGAAATTACTCCTCGCCGTTCTCCCGCTCGTCGTGGCATGTCGGCCGAAGTTCGACGTGGGTCCGCTGAAGGCTGGCGACAGCACGCGCGCTACCGAAACGATCGAGTTCATCAACAATCCAGGGGACCATCCGCCGCCGCCGCCCCCGATCGACACCCTCTCCCAGCTGACCATGGGTGGGTTGCAGGGCGCGGACTTCTCGGACCTCATCCTCCGCGCGCGGTACAACCTCGACGAGAAGGGCACGCGCGGCTGGCTCGACTTCCCGCCCGACAACCAGCCGCCCGGGGTGCGCGTCGACAGCTCGGCACGCATCATCATCCACGGCAAGAAGATCGGCGGTGCGGGCACGATCCAGATCACCGGTGTCGCGGGCACGGTGGACATCAACCTCGAGCGCGTGTCCGGCTCCGGGTCGGCGATCGCGGGACGCTGCAAGTCGGAGAACGACCGGAAGGGCGCCTGCGCGACGATCCGGTTCAAGGATGTGACGTGGACGCCCAAGGGCGGCCAGTCGTCCCCGCAGCCCGGAACGCTCGAAGTCGGCGTGCCGCGTCCAGGGGGACGATGAGCTTCGCGCAACACCTGCAGCGTACGAGCGCCGTGCTCGCCGTGACGGCGCTCGTCGCGTGCCGGACCATGTCGGCCGACCGCGGACCGCTCCGCGCCGGCGACGACGTGATCGCTCGCGAACGGATCGAGCGTCAGGTGCGCGATGACGACGGCGCCCCTCCGCCCCCTCCCGTCGACACGTTGTCGATGATCCGCCTGAGCACCGTGCCCGCCGCCGCGGCCCCCGGCGCCGCGGCGCGTGCCACGCCCGCTCCCCGCGCCCTCGGACTCCGCGCGCGCTATTACCTGCGCGAGGACGGGACGCGCGGCTGGATCGCCTTTCCGCAGGAGCTGCAGCCGACCGGCGTCACGGTCGACTCGGCGGCGCGCGTCGTCATCCGCGACGGGCGCATCGGCGGCGCAGGGACGATCACCCTCCGCGACGAGCGCGGGACGCTGGTGCTCGATCTGGCGACGCTCCGCGGCGCCGGCTCCGAGATCGGCGGCAGCTGCGGTCCGCGCCAGCCGGGGCGCGGCGCCTGCGCGACGCTCGTCTTCGAAGGCGCGTCCTACATCCCAGCCAACGGCGCGGCGCGCACGGAGCGGGTGGCGCTCGAGATCGGAGCGGATCCGCCGGGGTGATCGCACGATGCGCACGGAAACCGGCGGATCCGCGCGCAGCATCGCCGTTTCCGTGTACATCCCGTCCCCGCGAGGCGCTCCCGGAGAACGCAGCCTCCCCAAGCGTGACGCCACTGGTGAGATTGTCGGTGGTCTCACACCGGTCTCGACTCGCATGCATCGCGCCCTTCGCCTCGCCATCGCGCTGGCCCTCGCCGCTCCACTGACGCTCGACGCGCAGCAGCGGGCGGTCTCGCCCCCGCCCATCCAGCGCGAGTTCCGCGCGTCGTGGGTCGCCACCGTCGCCAACATCGACTGGCCGTCGCGCCCCGGGCTCTCGAGCTGGGAGCAGCAGGCGGAACTGCGCGCGATCCTCGACCGCGCGGCGGCGCTGAAGATGAACGCCGTCGTCTTCCAGGTGCGGCCGGCGGCCGACGCGCTCTACGCGTCGCCGTACGAGCCCTGGTCGGAGTACCTCACCGGCACGCAGGGGCTCCCGCCGAATCCGTACTACGACCCCCTCGAGTTCGCGGTGAAGGAGGCGCACGCGCGCGGCCTGGAGCTGCACGCCTGGTTCAACCCCTATCGCGCCAAGCACCCGACGGCCAAGTCGCCGGTCGCGGGGACGCACGTGTCGAAGACGCGGCCGGCGCTCGTGCGCAGCTACGGCAGCCACCTCTGGCTCGACCCGGGGATGCCCGAGGTGCGCCGCTACTCGCTGCAGGTGGTGGCCGACGTCGTGCGCCGCTACGACGTGGATGGCGTCCACATCGACGACTACTTCTATCCGTACAAGGAGCGCGACGCCGCGAACGCCGTCATCGACTTCCCCGATTCGGCGAGCTATGCCCGCTATCGGCGCGGCGGCGGCACGCTGGATCGCGACGACTGGCGGCGCCACAACGTCGACCAGTTCGTGAAGGAGCTGTACGCCGAGGTGAAGCGGATCAAGCCGCACGTGAAGGTCGGCGTGAGCCCGTTCGGCATCTGGCGCCCCGGCAACCCCGCGTCGGTCCGCGGGTTCGACGCCTATACCGAGATCTACGCCGACGCGCGGCTCTGGTGGCGCAGCGGGTGGGTGGACTACCTCGCGCCGCAGCTCTACTGGACGATCGCGCAGCCGGGGCAGAGCTTCCCCGTCCTGCTCGACTGGTGGCGCTCGGAGAACGTGAAGCGCCGGCATCTCTGGGTCGGGCTCTACTCGTCGCGCGTCGGCGGCTCCGGCACGTCGGGGTGGTCGGCGCGGGAGATCGTCGACCAGATCGGTGCCATCCGTGAGCGCGGGGACTCGCTCGCACGCGGGCACATCCACTTCAGCGAGAAGGGGCTGCGCACGACGCGCGAGTCGGCGATCGCCGTCCTCCAGGCGGGGGACACGGCCCGTCCCCCCTCCGCGGCGCGCATCGACTCGCTCCGCCTCCTCGGCGCCCGCCGCGACTCGATGATCGACGCGGTGGCGCAGCTCTACGCCGAGCCGGCGCTCGTTCCGGCGTCGCCCTGGCTGGACGCGACGCCCCCCGCCCCCCCGACGGCGTCGCTCGTGGCGGACCGCGCCAGCGGCGCCACCCTGCTGCGCCTCCGTCCGGCGATGGCGGCCGACGTGCGGCTCTGGGCGATCCAGGCGCGCACGAGCGCCGGCTGGACGACGACGATCCGTCCGGGGTGGGAGCGGGACATCGTGATCGCGCCGACCGGCGCCGAGCGACCGGCCGAGGTGCACGTGCGGGCGGTGGACCGGACGGGGAACACGAGCCGCGCCGTCGTCGCGAAGTGATCCGTGAACGGCCGCCCGGGCCCCCCCGAGCGGCCGTTCCATTTCGTGGCATCGTCCGGGCTCCTGGCGCGAGCCGCCAGATCGGGGGAGGCCAACGGCCACGCCGCCACGCGGCGACGCTCCCCAGCCCCCAGCCCCTGGCCCCAGACCCTAGCCCCTGCCGTTCGCCGAAGCGAATTTCCGTCCTTCCGACCGGAGCCCAGATGCCGACCATCGTTCGCCCCGCCGATACCGAGTACGCGCCCTTCTACGCCGGCTACGTGGCGCGCGTCCCGGACGGCGACGTCGTCGCCCTGTTGCGTTCGCAGATCGGGGAGACGCTCGCCCTTCTGCGCGACGTCCCCGAATCCCGGGGGACGCACCGATACGCCGAGGGGAAGTGGAGCATCAAGGAGGTCGTGGGACACCTCACGGACACCGAGCGGGTGATGACCTACCGGGCGCTCCGCATCGCACGCGGCGACCGCACCCCCCTCGCGGGCTTCGACGAGAACGCCTTCGTCCGCAACGCCTCGTTCGACCAGCGCACGCTGGCGTCGCTGCGGGCGGAGCTGGAGCTCGTCCGGAGCGCGTCGATCGCCCTGTTCGAGACGATGACGGCGGAGGAAGCGGCGCGCGTCGGGACGGCGAACGACCGGGACGTGACCGCGCGTGCGCTCGCGTACATCGTGGCTGGCCACGAGCGGCACCACGTCGCGCTGCTGCGGGAGCGGTACCTGGCGGGGTGAGGGGGCGCCCCGGGAAGGGGTGACCCCGACCGGCTTCCGGCAGTTGTAAGGAAGGAGCCGTCTCCTGGCAACTCCCTGACCTTCGGACTCGCTTGCCGCTCCGCCCCGGCTCGTACAATAGTGGAGTCACCATCGGCGCGTCCGGGCGCCCGCCTCGCTGCGGGGGGAGCTCCTGCCGACGGCCCGGCGCCGGTGAGCCGAGGGAGGGAGAGCCATGAGCCGCCCGCTCCGCGCTTGGCGCGAGTCCTACGCCGTGCGACGCTCGTACGGCGGAAGTGCCGGTCTGAGCCTCGCCGTGCACCTGCTGCTCATCAGCGGGTGGGTGGTGGCGACGCGTCACGCCCCCGAGCGGATCCGCGAGCAGGTGGCGGAGATGATGGCGCGCTTCTCGGTGCCGGAGGACCGCAAGGCGGCGCAGCAGGCGCGCGAGGAGCGGATCACCTGGATGACCCTCGGCGTCGCGACCGGCACCGGCCCGCTGGTCGACATGCCGTCCGGCCAGAGCGACGCCGGGCTGCCGAACGAGCTGAGCATCGGCGTGCCGGATGGGGTCGACGAGATCTCGATCGGGCGCCTGCCGCAGCTCTTCGGCGGGGACAGCGTCTACACCATGATCGAGGTCGACTCGATGGTGCAGCGCGATCCCTTCAGCGCGGCGCCGGTCTATCCGCCCGATCTCCTCGAGCGTGGCGTCCAGGGCTCCACCGTCGTGCGCTACGTGGTCGACACGACGGGGCGCGCCGACATGCGCACCTTCCAGTCGCTGCGCTCGTCGAACGAGGAGTTCACGCGGTCGGTGCGCGAGGCGCTCCCGCTCATGCGGTTCACGCCGGCGAAGATCGGCGCGCAGGTGGTGCGTCAGCTCGTCGAGCAGGAGTTCTTCTTCAAGATCGATCCGTCGATCGCGCAGACCGGCCGGCGCGACGAGGCGGCCCGGGCGAAACCCTGACCCATTCGGGCCATGCCCGCCCCGTGGTGTGACGGTACACGGGCGCCGGAGTGATCCGGCGCCCTGGTCGTCTGGCGGGCGAGCTGTCATCAATTCGCAAGGATGCGTAGTCTTCTCTGCGGTGACGGCAACCGTGGCCTATCGTCCCTCGTAGGGCCACGCACCACTGGACGCGAGTGCCCGGCGACGCCGGATCGAGGAGGACGGATGCGCAAGGTCGAATGGAAGGCGGGCGACATCGGCTCGCATGAATGTCCGCGCTGCAAGACGCTCGTGCAGACGCGCTACGAACACCGCACGGTGCAGCTCGGCGGCACGCAGGTCGGCGTCCCCGAGGTGCTCGTCGCCGTCTGCACGCAGTGCGATCACACGGTGCAGATCCCCCCGCAGTCGATCGCGCAGCTGCGCGAGGTCGGGGCGGCGAAGTGAGAGGGGCGGATTGACGGATTGACCCCAGGGCTGTCATCCCGCGCGCAAGCGAGGGAGCTGCTGGATGCTGTTTGACGGTTTGACGGCTACGGAGCGTGACAGCGTGACAGCGGTGAGAAACGGCGTCGTCAGAGGAGCTCTCTCCTGACGACGCCGTGTCTCACTCCTGTCACGCTGTCAAACCGTCAAACCTCAGCTGTAATACCGCCGCATCCGCGCCGCCACGCCGTCGAGGTCGGGGAAGAGTCGCCGCTCGTCGATCGTGACGAGGTCGAGCTGGTCGCGCAGCCGCGGTACGGCGTCGGCCGGGATGAGGAAGCGCGTCAGCGCGTCGAGGAGCCCGTGCTGCGCGAGGAACGCGTCGAAGGCGCGCGAGTTGTCGGAGCACAGGGTGAACACCGCCGACTGCGCGACGATGCGCGCGTCGATGGAGGGCGGCTCGAGCATGCACGCGAAGGGCGCGGCCGACGGGTCGCGCTCGAACAGCGACCATGGTGTGAGCGGCGATGCCGCGTCGCCGCTCAGCTGCTCGATGTCGGCGGTCTGGAAGGCCAGCGCGCGGAGCCCGAAGGCGTGGTGCATGCGCTGCCAGTCGAGCCGCCAGACGACGCGATCGCCCCCCGGCGCGTCCACCGTCGCGAAGTGCGCGGCGACGAGGGGGGAATAGGTCCAGTCGAGCAGTCGCGTCGGAAGCCCGTGATGCTGCGCCGTGACCAGCATCTCCCAGTCGCTGTGCTCCCGCCGGTCGACGAAGGGGCGCGAGTAGCGGATGAAGTTCCGCAGGATGTGCGACTCGAGCTCACGCTTGGTGTGCGGCGGGTCCTCCCCGCCGAGCCGGTCGAGGCTCGTGAGCAGCCGGTGCTCGACGTGCCCCACACCGCGATAGATGCCGCTGTCCCGGCGGCGGCCGGTCCGCGGATCCGGCGCGTCCGGCGTCACCGCCTCGATGAACTGTCCGAGCGAGGAGAGCTCGATCGTCTGGATGCGCATCGGGGGTGAGGAGGGCGGCGAGCGGCGGACTGCGAACTGCTGCGACCTGCGGACTGCGGACGGCTTCGTCCTGCGTCCTGCGTCTTCACCCCCTCGGGACGCTCCTCACGCAGGGCGCAGGGCGCAGGACGCAGGGCGCAGGGCGCAGGGCGCAGCTTTCAGGTGTCAGGACGAAGCACGCAAGACGCAGCAGTTCGCAGTCTGCCCTCCTCACGCATCACCCATGCCTCACGGCGCGGTCCGATACACCGGCGCCGGCTTCGACCGATCCTCGGCCGGACGGAGGTTCCACTCGAAGAAGGTCCAGACGCGATTCCACGAGTCGATCTGCTCGGGGGTGTCGTCGCGCAGGAGCGTCTTCGGGTCCACGCGGCGATTGAAGGCGTGGCCGACGCTGCTCCCCCACCCGGGCGGGTTGACGTAGATCTTCGTCTCGGCGAGCTGCGGCTTCTGCGAGCGCAGCGCGTACACGAGCTGCACGTCCTCGTCGAAGTTCACGTCCTCGTCGTTGGTCGCGACGTGCACGAGGAGCGGCACCTGCAGGTTGTCCACGTGATAGAGCGGCGACCGCTTGAGGTACTCCTGCGTCTTCTCGAACGGGAGCCCCTGCAGCCCCTGCTGCGTCGAGAAGCTGCGCTGGTAGCCCGGCCCCTTGCGGCTGAGGCGGTGCAGCAGGTTCGTCACCGGCACCATCGCGACCCCCGCCTTGAACGGGTGCGTCTCGCGGAAGACGGTGTGCGCGGTGATGAAGCCGCCGTGGCTCCACCCCATCATGCCGACGCGCGCCGTGTCGACCTCCGGCACCTCGCGCGCGAGGAAGTCGAAGCCGCTCACGACGTCGTCGATCTCCTTGCCGCCGTAGTCGATGGCGTTGTAGAAGTCGGCGCCGTGGCCGGTGCTCCCACGATAGTCGGGGGCGAGGATCACGTAGCCGCGCTGCACCGCCTCCTGCACGAACGGGAGGTAGGTCGTCGTGAAGTCGGAGTGCACGCCGCCGTGCACCCAGATCATCGCCGCGTGGCCGCGGGCCGCGCGCTTCTGGAGCGGCATGAAGAGATAGGCGGGGATCTCCATGCCGTCCGCGCTGCTGCGATAGCGGACCTTGCGGAACTCGTAGCTGCCGGCGGCCTTCGCGCGGAAGACGCTGTCGGTCTGCGCCTTCGCTCGCATGTCGGCGTCGTGGTTGCGCTGTGGATGATCCGCCGGGCGGTTGCTGACGTAGAGCCGTGCGGCGCGCGCGCTGTCGATGACGACCGGCTGGCGGGTGCGCGCGGGTGCAGCCTGCTGCGCGGGAAGCGCGGCCGCGGCGAGCAGCGCGGGGAGCGCGAGAGCGAGAGTGCGTGTCTGTGTTGGCATCGTCGGGGGGTGAGACAGAGACGTACTCAACCTGCCTGCGTGCGTCGGAGACTGCAAGCGCTCGCACGCGCGGTGCGTCGCGCACGTTAGCTTGCACGCGATGTCCCACGTTCCGCGGCTGCCGATCGACGAGGTCCTCCCCGCGCTCACCGGCGCGCTGCGCGAGCGCGCCAGCGTCGTGCTCCAGGCGCCGCCCGGCGCGGGGAAGACGACGCGCGTGCCGCTGGCCCTCCTCGATGCGCCCTGGCTCGCGGGGGAGCGCATCGTCGTGCTCGAGCCGCGCCGCCTCGCCGCGCGCGCCGCGGCGCGCCGCATGGCTGAGCTGCTCGGCGAGCGCCCCGGCGAGACGGTCGGCTACCGCATGCGCCGCGAGAGCGTCGTCGGCGCGCGCACGCGAATCGAGGTCGTCACCGAAGGAGTGCTCACCCGCCTGCTGCAGCACGATCCCGCGCTCGAGGGGATCGGGGCGCTCCTGTTCGACGAGTTCCACGAGCGCAGCCTGCAGGCCGATCTCGGGCTCGCGCTGACGCTGCAGACCCAGGCGCTCCTGCGTCCGGAGCTGCGCGTGCTCGTGATGTCGGCGACGCTCGACGGCGCGCCGATCGCCGCCCTGCTCGGCGACGGGGACGCGCCGGCGCCGATCGTGACCAGCGTCGGCCGCGCCTTTCCGGTCGAGACGCGGTGGCGCGAGCAGCGCCCCGAGCGCGTCGAGCCGGCGGTCGTGAGCACGGTGGTGCAGGCGCTCGATCGCGACGCGGGGGACGTCCTCGTCTTCCTCCCCGGGGCGGCGGAGATCCGGCGCGTGGACGGGGCGCTGCGCGAGCGGCTCGGCGACGCGCCGGCGGTGCGCGTCCTCCCGCTGCACGGGACGCTGCCGCAGCCGGCGCAGGACGCCGCGATCCGCCCCGCGGCGCCGGGGACGCGCAAGGTCGTGCTGGCGACGGCGATCGCCGAGACGAGCCTGACGATCGAGGGCGTCCGCGTGGTGGTGGATTCGGGGCTCTCGCGCGTCCCGCGCTTCTCCCCCCGCAGCGGGATGACGCGTCTCGAGACGGTGCGGACCTCCCGCGCGTCGGCGGACCAGCGGCGCGGACGCGCGGGGCGGCTGGGGCCGGGGGTGTGCTACCGCCTGTGGCCCGAGCACGAGGAGCCGCATCTCGCGCCGTTCGCGACGCCGGAGATCCTCGACGCCGACCTCGCGCCGCTCGCCCTCGACCTCGCCGCGGCGGGAGTCGCCGATCCGGCGGAGCTGCGGTGGCTCGACGCGCCGCCCGCGGCGTCGTTCGCGCAGGCTCGCGAGCTGCTCGCGCAGCTCGGCGCCCTCGACGACCAGGGACGCGTCACGCCGCACGGGACGCGCATGGCGGCGCTGCCGATGCATCCGCGCCTCGCGCACATGGTGCTCGCCGCCGTCCCTCTCGGACTCGGAGGCGCCGCCTGCGCGCTGGCGGCACTGCTCTCGGAGCGGGACGTGCTGCGCAGCGACGCCGGTGCGCCGCCGCCGGACGCGGACGTGCGCCTGCGCCTCGAGCTGCTGTTGCGCGAGGGGGCGGGCGCGGCGCCCCCCGGCACGTGGGTGGATCGCGACGGCGTGCGTCGCGTGCGCGCCGACGCGGCGGACTGGCAGCGGCGGCTCGGGATCGACGAGCCGCTGCACGGCGACCAGGTGGACGAGGCGGGGCTCCTGCTCGCCTTCGCCTACCCCGACCGCATCGCGCAGCGTCGGGGCGGGAGCACGGGGCGTTACCTTCTGCGCAACGGGCGCGGCGCCGCGCTCGGCGAGGGGCAATCGCTGCTGCGGGCGGACTACCTCGTCGCCGCGGAGCTGGACGGCCGCGATCGCGAGAGCCGGATCTTCCTCGCCGCGCCGCTGGCGCTCGAGGTGATCGAGCGGCATCTCGCCGACCAGCTTCGCGACGAGCAGGTGATCGCGTGGGACGACGAGGCGCGCGCCGTCGTCGCGCTCCGGCGCGAGCGGCTCGGGGCGATCGTGCTGCGCGAGTTCGCGGACCGGGAGGCGGATCGCGCGGCGATCGCCGCCGCGCTGCTCGACGGCATCCGGCGAGTCGGGATCGCAGCGCTGCCGTGGAGCGAGGGGGCGCGCGCGCTCCGCCAGCGTCTCGCCTTCCTGCGACGCCTCGACGCGAGCTGGCCCGACGTCTCGGACGAGGCGCTGCTCGCCACGCTCGACGACTGGCTCGCGCCGCACGTCGCCGGCCTGCGGCGTCTCGACGAGCTGTCGCGCGCCGATCTCGCGGAGCGCCTGCGCGCGATGCTCCCGTGGGATCGGCGGCAGGCGCTCGACGAGCTCGCGCCGACGCACCTGGTGGTGCCGAGCGGCTCCCGCCTCCCGATCGACTACTCGGACCCGGCGTCGCCGGTGCTGGCCGTGCGACTGCAGGAGCTGTTCGGGCTCGCCGAGACGCCCACGCTCGCGCGCGGCCGGGTACCGCTCACGCTGCATCTCCTCTCGCCGGCGCATCGGCCGGTGCAGGTGACGCGCGATCTCGCCGGCTTCTGGCGCTCGAGCTACTTCGACGTGCGGCGCGATCTCCGCGGGCGGTACCCGAAGCACCACTGGCCCGAGGATCCGCTGGCGGCGATGCCGACGAGTCGCGCGAAGCGGCGGGAGTGAGGCGGGGCGGGAGACGAACTGCGAACGGCGGACTGCGTGCTGCGAACATGCGTGATGCGTGGCCTCCCGAGGGAAGCCACGCATCACGCATCATGCATCAGCTACGAACGTCGCGTCTCAGGGGAGCATCGCGACGCCGCTCGGGGCGGCACCCGCGTTCTCGATCACGAACACGACGCGGCGGTTCTGCTCGGCGCCCGGATCGTCCTTGGCGGCGCCGACCACCACCTGACGCTGCTCGCCCATGCCGACGACGCGGAGGATGCTGCCGTCCATCCCCTGCGTGGTGAGGAACTGCTTCACGTTCTCGGCGCGACGGCGCGAGAGATCGAGGTTGTAGCGCGGCGAGCCGGCGGGATCGGCGAAGCCTTCCACCGTGATCGTCGAGCCGGGGTAGTACTTCTGTGCGATCGTGGCGAAGCGCGTGAGCGCCGCCTTGTTCTCCTCGCGCACGAGATCCTGATCGAACGCGAAGGTGATGGGGAGCGCGAAGCGCAGCCCGTCCTCGAGCTGGGCGATCTTGGCGCCGAAGTCCTGGCGCATGGCATCGAGATCGTTGCGAAGCGCCGAGATCGCGGCGGCGTTCGTGCTGTCGCCGGCGATGCGGGCGTTCCGCTCGGCGACGATCGCCGAGTCGGTGATCGCAGCCTGGTTGGCCACCTGCTGCCGCACGTAGCCCTTGGTGGCGCAGGCGCCCAGCATCAGTGGGGCGAACGCGACGAGCGCGGCGCCTCGGCGGTAGACTCTGGTCATCGTTGGATCTCCTGAAGGTGAAGGGTGGGGGACGAGTCTGGCCCTTTTTCGCTTCACGATTCGATCCAGGGAACGGTGCCGTGCATCACGCGGTCGGCGTGCGCGAGGCCGCCGATGCGTGCCAAAGTCGCACGAGTGCGATGTGGCGCACACATTTTGGCAGTCGTGCGCACCATGCAAACTTTTGATTCGGCGCCGTCGGGAGGGACGATCGATGACCAACGACCGAGGACTCGGGCCCTGGACGACGGCGTCCCTGGTCCCGAGTCCTCGATGCCCGGGCTGCACTCGTCAGGGCCGTCAGAACACCCGGATCACCACCGTCTTCTTGCGTGTGACGACGGTCGTCGAGGTCACGGTGATGACGACGGTGCCGGGGGCAAACGCGCGCACGAGCCCCGTGGGCGTGACGGTGGCGATCCCCGGGTTCTCGGTGACCCAGGTCGCGGGGAGGAAGGCGGCGTCGCTGATCAGGACGAGCTGCTTCGCATGGCCGAGGCGGAGATCGAAGAAGCCGGGATCGACGTCGAAGAAGCCGTCGCGGTGGATGACGTCGACGCCGGTGAGCGCGACCGTCGGGACGGCGCGCGTGTCGCAGTTCGTGAGGAGCAGCGCGGCTGCGCACGCCATCAGCGGGCGCACGGCGCGGCGTCCGTCATGCCCGCGAGCGCGGCGCGTCCTCGAGCGCGAAGTGGATGCTGGAGCAGTGGACACGGATGACCCCCCAGACGGCGTCGAAGCAGTAGCTTCCGTCCTCGTCGCGGCGGAAGTTGGCGGGCGTGTCGATGCGCGGCGCCTCGTCGCTCGCCTGCACGAGCACATCCGACGTCGGATGCAGTCCCTCGATCTGCAGCACCTGATCGAACACGAGCTGCGCGGGGCGATCGCACGGCGGCGCGCCGTCGGGCAGCACGCGCGCCTCGAGGCGCAGCACGAAGCGGCCGGGCGGCATCGCGAAGTGCCATCCCGTCACGCGCGAATCCTCGAGATCGACGCCGGCGAAGGCGTGCATCTCGCGCCAGCTCTGCTGCATCTCCACTCCGAGCACTGCTCGCCCCGAGCGCGCAAGGTGAGTGCCCGCTAGTGGAAATCGTGGCTCCTGGCGTGCTCGGCGCCGACGTTCGCGTCGAGCGCGCGGAAGAGATCGGCGCGGATGTTGACCACCGTCTGCTCGACCTGCAGCGTGCCGCGCACGAGCAGCAGCGGCGCGGTCGAGACGAGCAGGGCATCGCGCTCGAAGCACTGCGGTGTCACCACGACGTTCACCAGCCCCGTCTCGTCCTCGAGCGTGAGAAAGACGAACCCCTTCGCCGTGCCGGGGCGCTGCCGGCAGATGACGAGGCCGGCCATCGCGATGCGCTCGCCGTCGCGCCCGCGCGTGCAGAGGTCGTGCGCGGTGCGGATGCCGTTGGGCGCGAGCAGCTCGCGGAGATGGCGCATGGGGTGGCCGTGCAGCGAGACGCCGGTCATGCGATAGTCGGCCTCGGTGAGCTGCGCGGGCGTCATCGCGGGGACCGGGGCGGTGCCGCGCTTGGGCGCGCGCGGCGCGAGCGGGCCGGCATCGCCCCGCGCCGCGTCGAGCACGCGCCAGAGCGCGGCACGCCGACGGCGCAGATCGGGCTCCTCCGGGAGAAACGCATCGAAGGCCCCCGCCTCGGCGAGCAGGCGCAGCGCCCGCCGGTCGAGCCGGGTGCGCGTCACCACGTCGGCGATGGAGGTGAACGGCCCCTCGGCGCGCGCGGCTTCGAGCCTGGCGCGAGCGGACGCGCCGAGGCCGCGGACGAGGCGGAGACCGAGACGGAGAGCGGGCGCTGGGGGCTGGGTGGCCGGTGGCCGTTCGAGCGTGGAATCCCACGACGATCGCGACAGATCCACCGGCCGCACCACCACGCCATGCCGCTTCGCGTCCTCGATGATCGTGCCGACGTTGTAGAAGCCCATCGGCTGCGCGTTGAGCAGCGCGGCGGTGAACTCGGGGGCGTAGTAGTGCTTGAGGTACGCCGACGCGTAGACGATCAGCGCGAAGCTCGCCGCGTGCGACTCGGGGAAGCCGTAGTCCGCGAACGCGTTGATCTGGTTGTAGATCCTGAGCGCGACGTCCTCGGCGATGCCGTTCGCCCGCATCCCGTCGATCAGCTGCTGGCAGATGGCGGCCATGCGCTCGCGGCTGCGCTTGTGCCCCATCGCGCGCCGCAGCTGGTCCGCTTCCCCCGGCGTGAACCCCGCGCAGGCGATGGCGACCTGCATCCCCTGCTCCTGGAAGAGCGGCACGCCGAGCGTGCGCTTCAGGATGGGCTCGAGCGACGGATGCGGATACGTCACCGGCTCCACGCCGGCGCGGCGGCGCAGATAGGGATGCACCATGTCGCCCTGGATCGGCCCCGGTCGGATGAGCGCGACCTCGACGACGAGGTCGTAGAAGGAGCGCGGCTCGAGACGCGGCAGCGTGTTCATCTGCGCGCGGCTCTCGATCTGGAAGACGCCGATCGTGTCGGCGCGGCACATGTCGTCGTACACCGCCTGGTCGGTCATGTCGAGCTGCGCGAGATCGAGCCGCACGCCGCGCGTCCGCGCGATGTAGACGAGACAGTCCTGCAGCAGCGTGAGCATGCCGAGGCCGAGGAGGTCGATCTTCACGAGCCCCACCGGATCGAGATCGTCCTTCTCCCACTGGATCACCGTGCGGTCGGGCATCGACGCCGGCTCGATGGGGACGACGCGCGACAGCGGTTCGGCGGTGAGCACGAAGCCGCCGACGTGGATCGAGCGGTGGCGCGGCAGCTGATGCAGCCCGTCGACGATCTCGGCGATCGCGCGCACGCGGCGGTCGTGCGGGTCGAGCCCGGCGCGGGCGGCGAGCGAGGGAGGCTCGGCGTTCGGGCTGTGCGCTGCGTTCGTTCGGTGGGGCGGCTCACGGCGAGGGGCCGTATCGTGGTGTTCGGGGGGGGCCCCCCGCGCGCCACGCTGCGCGGCGCCCGATCCCCGCTGCGTCGCCCCCTCCTTCACGTCGCGCGCCCGCGTCGTCGCCTCCGTGCCGCGCACCATGGATTGTCCGAGCGCCTCGATCATCCCATCGGCGACCGCGGCCGCGGCGTCGCCCTGGTCGCCGTCGCGTAGCCGCTCGGCGGTCGCGCGCGCGGAGAAGCGGTCGGCCATCACCGCGAGCCGCTCCCCCTGCTCGACGGAGAGGCCGAGCACGCGGGCCGCGTCGCGCACGGCGCTGCGGCCGCGCCAGGTGATCTGCTCGCAGACCATCGCCGCATGCTCGCGGCCGTAGCGCTCGTACACGTACTGGATCACCCGCTCGCGCTCGCGATGCGCGAAGTCGATGTCGATGTCGGGGGCCTCGGTGCGCTCCGGGCTGAGGAAGCGCTCGAAGAGGAGCCCGAGCTTGATCGGATCGACGGCGGTGATGCCGAGGCAGTAGCAGACGGCGGAGTTGGCCGCGGAGCCGCGCCCCTGGCAGAGGATCCCCTCGCGGCGCGCGAAGCGCACGATGTCCCAGACGATCAGGAAGTAGCCGGCGAGGGCGAGGGAGCGGATCATGTCGAGCTCGTGACGCAGCTGGGCGGCGTGCAGGGCGTGCGGCCGGTGAGCTGCGGGCTGCGGACTGCCTGCTGCGACCTGCGACCTGCGAGCTGCGTCAGGAGCGTCCCGAGGGGGTGACGACGCAGGACGAAGCAGGCAGTCCGCAGGACGCAGCTGGTCGCAGTCCGCAGCCGTTCCCAGCTCCACGTCGATCCCCCACCGTTCCCGCGCGCCCTGCACCACGAGCCGCTCCAGGTACTCGTCCGCCGTCACCCCGGGCGGCAGGGGGAAGGCGGGGAGGGTCGGTTTCAGCTGGTGCATGCGGAAGGCGCAGCGCTCGGCGATCGCGAGCGTCGCGTCGATCCCCTCCGGCCGCTCGTGCCAGCGGCGGCGCATGGCGGCGGCCGACTTGAGGTGCCACTCGCCGCTCGGACGCAGTCGTGTGCCGAGCGACTCGAGCGGCTGCTCGTGGCGGAGCGCGCAGAGCACGTCGTGCACGAGCCGGTCGCGCGCGTGCACGTAGTGGACGTCGTTCGTCACCACCCACGGCAGCGTCGCCCGGCGCGCGAGGGGGATGAGCTCGCGCACGAGGGCGCGCTCCTCGAGGAGGAGATGGTCCCAGCATTCGACGGCGATGCGCCCGCCGTAGATGTCGGTGAGGGTGCCGAGGGCGTGACGTGCGCCCTCGTGATCGCCGGCGGCGAGGCGGGTGGGGACCCAGCCGCGCATGCACCCGGTGAGGGCGAAGACGCCGTCGGCATGGGCCGCGAGCTGCTCGAGCGAGACGCGGGGCGTGCCGCGCGGGTGGTCGAGCCGCGCGCGGGAGACGAGGGTCGAGATGTTGGCGTAGCCGGTGCGCGTCTCGGCGAGGAGGACGAGGTGGGTGAGGGCGGGATGCGAGGGCGCGTTCCGGGTGGCGTGCGAAGGGTGTCGCTCGGACTCCAACGCGAGTGAGTGTTGTAGTTCGGGGGGGGCCCCCCGCGCCTCGACCTCCACCGTCAGCTCCACACCGATGATCCCGCCGATCTCCGCGTCGTGCGCCGCCTGCGCGAAGCGTACGGCGCCCCCGAGGTCGTCGTGGTCGGTGAGGGCGAGCGCCGGGTAGCCGAGCGCCGCGGCGCGTGCGACGAGCGCCTCGGGGAGTGCGGCGCCGTCGAGCAGGGAGAAGGCGGAGTGGCAGTGCAGCTCGACGTAGCCCCCCGTCCTGCGCGGACGGGGGGGCGTCGCGCTCAATCGTACCATCCCTGCACCTGCCATCCGCCCTGCCCTGAGCCTGCCGACGGGTCGCTCGCGGTGCGATCGCGGAAGAGGAGCAGCTCGCCGTCGGCGGTCGTGCAGCGCCAGTAGTCGCGGCTGTACGCATCGCGCCACCAGTCGCCGGAGAGGCGCTCGGGGCCCAGCGCCTGCGCGATCGCGAGCCGCCGCTCGCGCCAGGTCAGCGCGACGGGGGTCTCGCCGTCGAGCTCCACGAGCGCAGGCTCGGGCGGGGTGAGGAGGCGGAAGGCGAGGGTGGGGAGTTGGGGGTGGGAGACAGGAGGCGCTGGCGCTGCGTCCGCTCCCCGCTTCCCGCTCCCCGCCTCCCCCACGTCCGCCTCCACCCACGCCCCGCGCGCTTCCACCCGATGCGTGTCCGTCGCCACGGGGCGCACGACGACGCGCGGGCCCAGCTCCGCCCGCAGCCGGGCGAGCGCCGCCTCGAGCGCGGCGGCGTCCTTCCAGGTCGTGTCGAGGAGATCGCCCTGATCGCCCGGGAGCGGCGCGGTCGCCGGCACCGATACCGACACGGCGCGGACGGGCGCCGTCAGCGTCCAGCCGTCGAGCAGGGCGCGGCAGCGCTCGAAGAGGGTGGTGGCGCGCGCGGTCGGCCGCGCGGGGCGGACCTCGCGCGTCACCGTGTGCGGATGCGGGTCCGCCATGCCATCGGCGTGGGACAACGACTTACGAGCGTCCACTCTGACCCCACTCTGACCCCACCCCGGCCCCACGGTGTCGAGTGTCAGCGTGATCGCCACCGCCGCCGCGGCGCGCCCGCGGCTCGCGAGCGCGCGCGCGAGCCGGTCGAGCGCCGCGCGCACGAGGAAGAGCACGGGCTCCATGGTCTCCACCGCGGCCGGAAGCTCCACGTCCACCGCCGGTACCGCGTCGCGGCGCAGCAGCCCCGGACGGCGCGGATCGTCCCCGCGCGCGAGGCGCCAGGCGCTCATCCCGGTCGCGCCCCAGCGGCGCTCCACATCCTCCGCCGTCAACGCCGCGAGCTCGCCCGCCGTGCGCACCCCGAGCGCCCGCAGCGCGTCGCGCAGCTCGTCGTCCATGGGGACGAGCGCCAGCGGCACGCTGGACAGGTAGCGCGCGTCGCGCCCCGCGGGGACGATCGCGACGAGGGTGCGATCGTCCGCCGCCCGCTCGAACGAGGCGCCCGCCCACGTGGCTGCCCGCGCCGCGACGCAGGAGTCGGCGACGCTCACCCGCGGCCGCGGATGCCAGCGGCGCGCGATGCGCAGCAGGGCGTAGGCGAGCTGGCGGTCGCCGCCCAGGGTGTCGAAGCCGCTCGCGCCGACCCACCAGAGCCCCGGTGCGCCGGCGACCGGCGTCACCTGCGGGCTCGCCTCGAGCAGCAGCGCCGACATCTCGGTCACGGCGCGCGCGACGATCGTGTCGTCCCACGGCAGCACCTCGAGCGCCGCGCAGCGCGCACGCGCTTCGCTCACGCGCATCCCCGCGCGGACGCCGGCGCGCCCCGCCGCCGCCGACACGGCCCGCAGTCGCGCCTGGGCGCCCTCCCCGTCGGTGAGGGCGACGAGCTGCTCATCCCAGTGCGCCGGCGCGGGGGCGGGGGCGGGGGCGAGAGGGAGCAGGGGGGTAGTCGGGCGTGGCGAGGTTCCGGCGTCGTCCGCGGGGGAAGGATGACGCGACGCCGGGGCGGTCGGGCGATGTTGTTGTCGGGGGGGGGCCCCCAGCCGCGGCGCGGTCGAGCCGAGGGGGGGCGCTGGCGCCGCTTCCATTCCGAGCAGCAGCTGCGCCGCCTCCGCGGCCGACGCGGTCGCCGTCGTCCCGTGCACCACCCCCCGCTGGGCGTGAAAGGGGCTGCCCGCGTCCCGACGCGCGGCGCGCCACACCGCGCCGATCGGGAACCTCGGGATGCGCACACAGGCGACGCGACAGGTCGATCGCACAACTCACCTCCACGGTTCGATGGATGCCTCCCTTCTCGACGAGCACCGCGATGATCGTTTCGCGTCGTCGTGGTCGTCCTTCCTCGGTGCTCGATGCGTCGTGAGCGGCGGGAACGCGGATGGGCGCGGGAAGGGAGGAGAGGACGCGGGTCCGACCGGACGCCGCTCCCCTTGCCGCGTCGGCCGTCGTCCGGTCGTTCAGCGCGTGTTCGCGTTCGCGCCGCCGTCCCTGCCGCGAGGCAGGTGGCGCCCCGCGCGCATGGATCGCGCTCACCCGGAAGCGCAGCGCCCCCGCGAGCGGCGTCGTCCCCGTGGCGCCGGCGCCCGGCTCGCCCGCCACCACGAACGCCGCGCCGGTCTCGCGCGCGAGCCGCGTCAGCCGCACGGCCACGGTGCGCGACAACGGAGGGGCGGCGTCGAGCACCACGAGCGCGAAGGCGCCGCTGCGCAGCAGCACGTCCGCGCACCAGGCGGCGCGCGTCGCATCCTCGGGGCGCACGATCCAGAGCCGTCCCGTCGTGGCGGCCGGCGCCCAGTCGCTCGGCGCCAGGGTGCGGCTCGCGTCGATCACCGCCACCCACCCCCCGTCCGCGATCGTGCGCGCCACGAGCTGGCGGAGCAGGGTGGTCCGCCCCCCGCCGCGCCGCGCGACGACCTCGGTGAGCCGGCCGCGCGGCACCCCGCCAGTGGCGAGGGCGTCCAGCTCGGGGAGCCCCGTCGGCAGCGCCGGAACCGCGGGCGCCTCCCCCACTCCGACCTGCAGCGGGAGCGGGGTGCCGCGCGGAGCGAGCAGCTGGGCGACGGCCTGGGGAAGGGGCATTGGCGTGAGCGGGCTGGGGGCTGGGGGCTGGGGGCTGGGGGCTGTGGCTAGAGGGGTTGGAGCATCCCGAGGGTGTTCCCCAGCCCCCAGCCCCAGCCCCCTAGCCTCTAGGCTTTGCAGTTCTTGCCCGAATAAATACCGAAACCGGCGGGCGCAGCAAGCCGCCAGTGCGACGCCTCTACAGCCCCAGCGCCAACTGCGCCGAGGGGGTGGTGTCCTGGATCGGCGGCTCCTCCTCCGGGTCGCGGTAGCCGAACCGGATGCCGTACCGCGTGCAGAGCCGGGCGACGAAGGCCCGGAGCCCCTCGCGGTAGCGCGCGTTCACCTGCGGGGTGCGGCCGTAGGCGCCACGGTAGCGCGCCGCGAGCGCGGGGAACTCGCTCTCGATGAACGGCAGGTACCGCTCGCGGGCGGCGCGCTGCAGCCGGAGCGCGCACGCGCCCAGATGGGTCGCCCCCGCCTCGGCGATCCGCCGCACGAGCGCCTCGAGGAGGAGGGGGGGGTCGGTGATCCCGGGGAGGATCGGCATCACGTTCACCCCGACGTCGATCCCGCTCTCGCGCAGCCGAGCGACGGCGCGCAGCCGCGACTCGGGGGTGGGGGCGCGCGGCTCGATGCGACGCGCGAGCTCGCGGTCGATCGTCGTGATGGTGACGTGCACCGTCATCCGCCCCTGCGCGGCGATGCGCGCCAGCAGGTCGGCGTCGCGCGTCACGAGAGGGCTCTTCGTGATGATCGTGACGCGCATCCCCTCGTGCTCGGCGATCGCCTCGAGCACGCCGCGCGTGATGCGGAAGCGGCGCTCCGCCGGCTGATACGGATCGGTCGCCGTCCCCACCACCACGGACTCGGCGAGCAGCCGGCGCCACCGCTCGCGGCCGCGCGTCGCCTTCATCGCGTGCAACGTCTGCCGGAGCAGCTCGGGCGCGTTCTGCTTGACGACGATGCGCCGCTCGAAGGCGAGCCAGGGAGGGAGGTCGGCGAGGACCGTCGGCGGCAGAGTGCCGTGCGCGCGCTCCATCACGTGGCGGTGCGTGTAGCGCGCGTAGCAGTAGGCGCAGCCGAAGGCGCACCCGACGTACGGGTTCACCGACCAGAAGCCCATCCCCGTCGTCTCGGGGCCGTTGAGCACGTTGCGGGCGGTCGTCGCGAGATAGTGGATGTCCGCCTGCTCGCCGACGAGCGGCAGCGCGGCCGGCCGCAGCCGACCGCTCCCCATCTCGTCGAAGATGGGGAGTTGCTTCCCCGCTCGGGATTCGACACGATCGACTGCTCGGGTGCGCATGACGACCTCCAGGACCGGGGCACCCAGTATACCGAACAAAAACCGAAAGTCCAGGGGTGTCGCCGGCGCGGGCGAGGGGGGTTATCATCGGGCGATCGGCCAGCAGGCGGCAGCCGACCCTCACTCCTCCGGCGCCATGCGACCCACTGCGCTCTCCGACGTCGAGATCCAGCGTGCGCTCGGCACGCTCCACGGCTGGACCCGCCGCAACGATGCCCTCGTCAAGACGTTCAGCTTTCCCACCTTCGCGAACGGGATCGCCTTCGTCGGCCGCGTGGCGACGATCGCCGACGGGATGGACCATCATCCCGACATCGACATCCGCTACACGAAGATCACGATGGCGCTCTCCACGCACTCGGCGGGCGGGATCACGGAGCTGGATCTGAAGCTGGCGAACGCGATCGACGAGGAGGCGGACGCTCGGGGATAGGAGCTGGGGGCTGGGGATGCGCGATATCGGAGCCGTCATCCCGAGCCGATGCTTCTAGCCGAGCGGAGGGCTCTGGCTCGTTGCGCCACGAGCCCGGACGATGCTTCGACAGTGGAACGGCCGCTCGGGAGCCAACCGAGCGGCCGTTCACGAATCGATCCCAACGCAGTCTCCTCCGACGAGCTCCCGCGCCCCGCCTCAGCGCTCCCGCCCAGGCTCGCGTATCACCGATCGAACCATTCACCACGACATCATGCGCTCTCTTCGCTTCACGCTCGTCGCGTTGCTCGCCGCGGGATGTCAGTCCGCGCAGACCACACCGAGCACCACTGCGAGTCCGGGACCGGCCACGCAGCCGACGACGGCGCAGCCTGCGCCCCAACCGCCCGCAGGGGCGGCGGGCGCGCCGGGTGCACCGGGAGCGTCTGGTGGACCAGGGGGCGCCGCCGCGGGGCCACGCCGCCGCCCCGATCCGCGTCAGCTCGAGGCGGGGCGCACGAACGTCGTGCGGCAGCTGCTCGCGCAGATCGCGGGACGGGAGAACGAGCCTGCGGGGAAGGTGTTCAAGAACGTGAAGGTGCTGAATGACATGCCCGCCGCGCAGTTCCTGCAGCTCATGAACGAGCAGTACGGCCGCTCCCTCGGCATGAACTGCGGCGGCTGTCACGTGCCGGGGCAGTGGGAGAAGGACGAGCGTCCGAACAAGACGGTCGCGCGCGGCATGCAGCAGATGGTCCACCGCCTCAACGGCGAGGTGCTGCCGCGCATCCCGCAGATCGACGCCGACTTCGAGAAGGTGAACTGCGGCACCTGCCACAAGGGGAACGGCCATCCGATGGGGATGCTCCCGCACCCCGATTCGGCCGCTGCCGCCGCGCCCGCGGGCCCGCCGGCCGGCCCGCCGCCGGGGCGCTGACGCGGGGAACTTCGCGCGCGATCACGGGGTTGGGAGAGCAATCGAGCGCGGGGAGCGGATCGCGCGCGCGGGTCGCCGTCCGCTCCTCGTCCGTAGCGTCTTCACCAGAGCAGAGGCGAGCCGGACCCGATGTCGACGACTCACGACGATCACGACTGTGACGGCTGCCCCCTCACGGGGCGCCGAGAGTTCCTGCGCGACACGCTGAGCGCGGTGTCGGGGATCGCCGCCGCGCTCGCGATCCCCGACACCGCGTTCGCGCTGCCGGTGAGCCTCACGCGTGCGCTCGCGCGCGAGGGCGCGGCGCGCACGTACGCCATCCCCGCGGCCGACGGCGTGCAGATCGACAAGGAGGAGGAGGTCATCCTCGCGCGGTGGCGCAACGCGGTCTACGCCTTCTCGCTCGCCTGCCCGCACCAGAGCACCGCGCTCCGCTGGAGCGCCGGGGACTCGCAGTTCATCTGCCCGAAGCACAAATCGAAGTACCAGCCCGACGGCAAGTACATCAGCGGGCGCGCGACGCGCAGCATGGACCGCTTCGCGCTGCGCCGCGACGGGAACACCGTCGTCGTCGACCTGAACGCGCTGTACCAGGAGGACGACAACCCGAAGGAGTGGAGCGCGGCGATGGTGAAGCTGTGACGGCGGGTTGACGGTTCGACGGCAGGGCGGTCATTCCGAGCGAATGCGAGGGAGCTGCTGGTCTCAGCTCGACAGCTTGACAGCGAGCGCCTGGGACGCGAATGCCGTCCCGGGCGTTTGTCGTTCGCGGCGATCCGGAGTCGTCGTGCCACGAGCCCGGACGATGCTCCGAGCGAGCCTCCGTACGAGGAGCAGAGTCCTTCGACTTCGCGCGCTGCGCTCGGGATGACGACGCTCCCGAGTCCCTAATCCCTGGTCTCCAGCCCCTCGAACAGATCCTCCACCACGTCGCGCGGCTGCGCCACGCCGCTCGCCAGCGCGAACCACTCCTCGTCCAGCATCGCCAGCTCCATGAAACGCGCGACGTGCTGCTTCTGCGTCACGTGGAGGTCGAAGGCGTGGCGCTTGGTGTCGAGCTGCGCGCGCACGTCGATGCGCGCCGTCGCCGGCAGCCCTTCGAGCTGCAGCTCGGCGCCCGGCTTCGGGGGCGGGAAGGTGAGGTAGTACAGGCGCTGCGGCGCGTGCGGCGCGCCGGCGTCGGGATACGCGGTGCGGATGCCGCTCAGGAAGTACGCCGCCGTCGCCGCGCGCGAGATCGCCGTGTGATCGCGATGCCCCGTGGGGGCGCCCTCGGGGCCGAAGGTGATGACGACGTCGGGGCGATGCGCGCGCAGGAAGCGCACGATCTCGCCGACGAGCTGGTCGACGTCCACCGTGCCCAGGGCACCGTCGGGATGCCCCGCGCACTCCACCTCGTGCGCGCCGAGCTGCCGCGCCGCGAGCAGGAGCTCGTTGCGGCGGAGCGCGCCCAGCTCCGCGCGCGAGGCGACGGGAATCCCCGAGCTCTTCCCCGCATCGCCGTCGGTCGCGCAGAAGAGATCCCACCGCCCGCCCTGCGCGGCGAGCTTCGCGAGCGTGCCGCCGACGGCGAAGGTCTCGTCGTCGGGATGGGCGAAGATGGCGGCGAGAGCGGACATCGGATTGACGGTCTGACGGTCTGACGGTTTGACGGAAGCAGCTCCCTCGCGTTCGCTCGGGACGACAGCCGGTGTCCTCGAGCTGCCTTTCTCAGCTCTTCCGCAGCTCCACGTTCCCGTTCACCGTCGTCAGCTGGATCCGGCGTCCGCCCTTGCCGATCGTCGCGCGCAGGTGGCGCGGGTCGATGCGCCCCTGGAGCTGGAGCGGGAAGCTGCTGTGCAGCCGGCCGTTCACTGTCGTGAGCTCGATCTCGGCGTCCACGTCGCTCTGGAACTCGACGACGATGTTGCCGTTGACCGTCGCGTAGGAGAGATCCTCGTCCGTCGTCAGCCGTCCCATCCGCACGCGCACGTCGCCGTTCACCGTCGAGGCGCGAACCGGGCCGCCGGTGGAGTACGCCTCCACGCCGCCGTTCACCGTCCCCGCGCGCACTTCGGAGGTCGCGCCGTCGACGGTGACGCCGCCGTTCACCGTCCCGGCGTTGATCTTCACCCCCTGCGGCAGCTTCACCGTGAACTCCACCGACACGTCGTTGCTGCGATTCCGGCCGCGGCTCTCCGACCGATAGCCGCGCTCGTCGCAGCTCGCGGTCTCCGTCCAGAACGCGCAGACGATCACGCTCCCCTCGTTCGGGCCGACGCGCTTCAGCTCGATGCGCACGTCGCTCGGATCGCCGCGCCGCCAGCTCTTCGTCGCGACGATCTCGACCTCGTTGCCCGATGCGCGCTCGACCTTGATCGCGCCGTTCACGTTGTGCACGCGCACCCACGCGCCGGGGGCGACCCGGCCGGTCCAGGTGAACGCGCCGCGGTCGGTCTGTCGCTCCTGCGCGCCGAGCGGCAATCCGACGAGCGCGAGCAGCGCGAGCGAGGCGATGTACGACTTCATGAGTACCGTCTCTCGGTGGATGAACGTGAGGTGACGTGCAATCGACGACTGCCGAGTCCCGAGTCCCGAGTCCCGAGCCCCTAGCCCCTCATTGCTTCGACCGCAGCCGCAGGTCGCCGCTCACCGTGGATACGCGGAGCTGGCGACCGCCGCTGCCGATGCGCCCTTCGATCCCGCGCCGGCTGGCGCGCCCTTCGAGGGTGATCGGATACGCCGAGTCGATGGTGCCGCTCACGGTGGACATGCGCAGGTCGGCGTTGAAGTCCCTGGGCAGCTCGGCGATCACGTCGCCGCTCACCGAGCTGAACTCGAGATCGCCGTCGCCGGTGAGGGCGTCCACGCTCGCCTCGATGCGGCCGCTGACCGAGGTGGCGCGCAGCGACGAGGCGCGCACCCCCTGGATCCGCACGTTGCCGCTCACGGAGCTCGCCCGGACCGCGCCGTCGACGCCATTCAGGGCGACGTCGCCGCTCACGCTCGCCGCGGACACCTGGACGCCGCGCGGCACCTTCACCTCGAGGTCGATGCGTCCGCGATCGCGGTCGCGATCGTCGTCGTTCCAGCGGCTGCGCCGACGGCCCTGGTAACCGTCCTCGTCGCAGCTGTCCCCCGGCCACACGACACAGGCGACGATCCCGTTCGACGTCTCCACGACCTGCACGCGGATGTCGTCGGCGCCGCCGCGGCGGCGGCGGCCCACGACCTCGACCTCGTTGCCGGTCGCCGTCGCGACCGTCACGTCGCCGTTGACGTTCTGCAGCCGCACGCGGCTGCCGGCGCTCAGCGCCTTGGCCCAGCGGAAGTCGCCGCTGGTCGTCTCCTGCGCGCCGGCGCGGCTGGCGCCGCCGACGAGGGTGAGCGCGAGGAGCGCGCCCGCGGCCGTCGCCCGACGATGCATGCTGGACATGGCAGTTCTCCCAGGTGTAAGGGCTCAGCGCGTGGTGCGTCCGCGCTGGCGGATGGTGACGTCGCCGCTGAAGCTCTCGGCGGTGAGGCGGGCCTCGCCCTTGCCGACGTTGAAGGTGAAGCGCTTGGTCGACGTGATCCCGATGTCGTGCGTCCCCGAGCTGAGGGTGATCGGGAAGTCGCTCACGATGCCCCCGCTGAAGGTGGCCACCGTGACCTGCGTGCTCGCGTTCGCGGGGAGGAGGAT
>Ga0182741_1000906_pt1 | contig 41786 bp, 34 predicted proteins | sample eDN5th37CBELigOP_FD_128874 | JGI IMG/M metagenome (GOLD analysis project Ga0182741, IMG submission 128874) | Enriched Organic Plus compost microbial communities from Emeryville, California, USA - eDNA 5th pass 37_C BE-Lig OP (version 2) (version 2) ... | reverse complement strand
CGCCGCCGACGCGTACCGGATCGTGCACGACGGCACGCGGCGCGTGCTGCACTGGAAGATCGACAAGGACGCGGAGGACTGGAAGGCCATCGGCCAGCAGGCTGCCGCCGAGGACGCCGCCGAGACCGCACGCCTGCTCTACGTCGGCCTGACCCGCGCCGAACACGCGCTGTGGATCGCCGGCGGCGCGCTGGCCGGGCTGCCCGGTTCGCGGCTGGGGCCGATGCTGGGCGACCTGGAGCACCTGGCCGCACGCCCGGAAATCCGCATCGTCGAAGGCAGCGTGGACGCGCTGCCGGCGCGCCTGCCACCCGCCAGCGAACAGGCGCTGCCGCCGGTGCGCAGCGCGCGCCGCGCGCTTTCGCAGGACTGGTGGGTCTACAGCTTCACCCAGCTCGCCCACGCCGAGGCTGGCCACGACACCTCGGCCGCGGCCACGCAGGACAGCGGTGGCGCCGCCGACGAACCGGTGCAGGGCGAAGACGAAGCCGGGCAGGATCCTGCCGCGCCGCAGGACATCTTCGATCCGCGCTTCGCCGGCAGCCGTTTCGGCAACGTGCTGCATGCCGCGCTGGAAAACACCGACTTCGGCGCTTGGCGCGGATGGCGGCCTGGCGACGCCGCGCCGCAAGGGCAGGCCGAGGTGATCGCCCGGGCGCTGCGCGCCGAAGGCTATGCCGGCGGCGACATCGACGATGGCGTGGCCGTGCTCACCGCGCTGGTCGGGCAGACCCTGACCGTGGCCCTGCCCGAAGGCGGCGCCCTGCACGCGCTGGGCGCCGGCGAGCGCCGCGCCGAGATCGAGTTCCACTTCGCCATGCAGCCCACCGCGGTGCCGGCGCTGCTGCGCGTGCTGCACGCGCACGGCGTGGTGCGCGGCCGCCACGGCTTCGGCGCGCGCGGCCACCTGGAAGGGCTGATGACCGGCAAGATCGACCTCACCTACCTGCGCGATGGCCGCTGGTACGTGCTCGACTACAAATCCAACCGCCTGCCCGGCTACGCCCCGGCGCAGCTGGAGGCGGCCATGCGCCACAGCGAATACGACCTGCAGGCGCTGATCTACACCGTGGCGCTGCACCGCTGGCTGCGCTTCCGCTTGGGCGACGGCTACGACTACGCGCGCGACTTCGGCGGCATCCGCTACCTGTTCTGCCGCGGCCTGGACGCGACCCGCACGCCGTCGCCCGGCCTGTACGCGCATCGCTTCGCGCCGGAACTGGTGCATGCGGTGGATGCGCTGTTCGCCGGTGGCGAGCCTTTGAAGCCCCTCTCCCAGCGGGAGAGGGGTTGGGGTGAGGGGCAAACGAAGTCAGCGGGAACCGAACCATGAGTTTGCTGAGTGCCCTCGCGAAAACCGGCGCGCTGCGCGCGCTCGACCACGCGCTGGCGCAGAGCTTGCGCCGCCTCGATCCGGAAACGCCCGATGTCGTGCTCGCCGCCGCCGCGCTGGCCTCGCTGGCGGTGGCGCAGGGCCATGCCGGTTTCGACCCGGCCCAGCCGGCGCGGTTGATCGAAGCCGCGCTCGCGTGGCCCGAGCCGCAGGCGTGGATCGCACAGCTGCAGGCCTCGCCCTGGGTCGCCAGCCCCGGCGACGACAGCCTGGAAGCCGCGCAGGCGCCGCTGGCCTGGGAACACGGCCTGCTCTACCTGCGGCGCTACCGCGAATACGAGCGGCGGCTGGCGCTGGGCCTGCAGCGCATCGGCCAGGCGCCGCTGGACGCCGGCGACCCGGCGGCGCTGGCGCCGCTGTTCGCGCGGCTGTTTCCGGGCAATGCGGACGCCACGCCACGCACCGCGTCCGTGCAGGGCGAGCTGTTCGCGCAGGCGCCCGCCGTCACGGCCTCAGAACCCGCGGAGGCCTCCATCGCCGTCGACCAGCAGGCCCGCGCCGCGGCGCTGGCCCTGCGCCACCCGCTGCTGCTGGTCACCGGCGGGCCCGGTACCGGCAAGACCACCACCATCGCGCGCGTGCTGGTGCTGCTGGCCGCGCAGGCCCAGGCCGCCGGCCGCGCGCCGCCGCGCGTGGCGCTGGCCGCGCCCACCGGCCGCGCCGCCGAGCGCATGGCCGAAAGCCTGCGCAACGCCGTGCAGCAGCTGCCGCGGCTGGGCGTGGACGCGGCGCTGTGCGCGCAGCTGCCGACCACCGGCACCACCCTGCACCGCCTGCTGGGCGTGATTCCGGATTCGCCGCGTTTCCGCCATCACGCCGACAACCCGCTGCCATACGACACGATCGTGGTGGACGAGGCCTCGATGATCGACCTGCCGCTGATGGCCAAGCTGGTCGAGGCGGTGGCCGACGGCACCCGGCTGGTGCTGCTCGGCGACCCGGACCAGCTGCCCTCGGTGGAAGCCGGCGACGTGCTCGGCGCCATCCTGCGCGCCGCCGGCGACGGCACGCGCATCGCGCCCGACGACGCGCAGGCGTTGCAGGGCCTGCTGGGCGCGCTGCCGGCGGCATCCATCGCGCCGCCGGCGACCGGTTTCGCCGGCACCCGCGTGCAGCTGCAGCGCGGCTACCGGCAGAGCGAGGCGCTGCAGCTGGCACCGCTGGCCGCGGCGATGCGCGCGGGCGATGCCGCGCGCGCGCTGTCGCTGCTGCGCGACGGACAGCTGCCCGGCGTGCGTTTCCACGAGAACGAGGACGACCCGCTGCAGGCCTGGCGCGAACCGCTGCAACGCTACTGGGAGGCGCTGGCCGCCGCGCCGACGCCGGCGCGGGCGCTGGCCCTGGCCGGGCGCCTGCGCCTGCTCACCGCCGTGCGCGAAGGCCCGCAGGGCGCGCGCGGGCTCAACGCGCGCATCGAGGAACTGCTCGGCGGCACGACCCTGCGCGGCGGCGCCCCCGCCCACTTCCACGGCCGCCTGCTGCTGATCACCGAAAACAGCTACCGCCACCGCCTGTTCAACGGCGATGTCGGCATCTGCCTGCGCGAAGGTGATGGCGGCGCGCGCGGCGTCACCGCCTGGTTCCCGGGCGACGACCCCGACGCTCCGCGCCCGTTCCATCCGGCGGCACTGCCCGCGCACGAAAGCGCCTTCGCCATGACCGTGCACAAGGCGCAGGGTTCGGAGTTCGACGAGGTCTGGCTGCAGCTGCCGCGCCGCGACAACCGCGTGCTCAGCCGCGAACTGCTCTACACCGGCATCACCCGCGCCCGCCATGCCCTGCACCTGGCCGGCGAGGCGGCGGTGATCGACGCCGCGCTGTCGCGCCACGCCAGCCGCTGGTCGGGCCTGGCGCAGCGGCTGGGCCATCGCGGTAGGGCGCTTCAGAGCGCGATGGGCGCCCGGCCAGCAGCAAGCGCATCGCCGGATCCATCGCCTTCTCCCTGATGGCCATCGGCCGCAGGTTAGCGGCTGGCACCGGCGCCCGTCGCCCATGGCGCGTGTTCCAGGCGCGCGGCCAGGTAGTCGATCAGCCGCTGCACGCGCGCCGGCCGGCGCAGGCCGGGCGGGGTGACGATGTGCAGCGCGATCGGCTCCACCTGCCAGTCGTCCATCGCCGTTTCCAGGCGGCCGTCGCGCAGGTCTTCCCAGACCATGAACTCCGGCTGCAGCGCCAGCCCGAGGCCCTCGTGCAGCGCGGCGGTGAACATCTCGGCGTTGTCGGCCTGCAACTGGCGCGGCACGGTCTGCGCGAACTCGCCATGGCGGCCGTGGCGGAAGCGCCAGGTGTTGCCGCCGCGGGTATGGCTGTACTGGAAGCCGCGGTGGCGGGCGAGGTCGCGCGGGTGCTTCGGCCTGCCGTGCTCGGCGAAATAGGCCGGCGCGCCCACCAGCAGGATGCGTACCTGGCACAGGCGCCGCGCGCGCAGGCTGGAATCGGCCAGGCTGGAAATGCGCAGCGCCATGTCGAAGCGCTCGGCCACCAGATCCACCTGCGCGTCGCTGAGCCGGATGTCCAGTTCCACGTCCGGGTGCTCGCGCATGAACGCCGGCAGCAGCGGCGCCAGCTGCGCCACGCCGAACGACATCGGCGCGGCCACCCGCACCAGTCCGCGCAGCGTGGCCGAGCGGTCGGCGACCTCGGCCTCCACCGCCTCGCCCTCGTCGAGGATGCGCGCGGCGCGCTCCAGCGCCGCCTCGCCCGCGCCGGTCAGCGACATGCGCCGTGAGGTGCGGTGGAACAGGGTGGTGCCGATGCGGGTTTCCAGCCGGGTGATGGCCTTGGACACGGTGGCCTGCGACAGGCCCAGCGCCTCGGCGGCGCGGGCGAAGGAACCGGCCTCGGCGACCTTGGCGAAGATGGCCCAGGCTTCCAGATCGGGGAGTTGGCTCATGGTGGTGGCCGCAGGGGTGACCGGGAGATCATTGCACAAATGGAAAGAATGTCTTTTCAATCCTTCCATTCCGGATGCGAAGGTGCGCGCCTAGACTGGCCCCCATCGCAACCACCCATGCAGGAGAACGCCATGATCGAGCGTCGCCCGTTTGCCAGCCTTGGCGGAGCCAACCACGGTTGGCTGGATGCCAAGCACCACTTTTCCTTCGCCGGGTACCACGACCCGGCGCGTGTCCACTGGGGCGCCCTGCGGGTCTGGAACGACGACACCATCCAGGCGGGCACCGGCTTTCCGCCGCACCCGCACGCCGACATGGAAATCGTCACCTACGTGCGCGAAGGCGCCATCAGCCACCAGGACGACCAGGGCAACAAGGGCCGCACCGAGGCCGGCGACGTGCAGGTGATGAGCGCCGGCACCGGCATCCGCCACGCCGAATACAACATGGAGCCGGGCGTGACCCGCATCTTCCAGATCTGGATCATCCCCGACGAGCGCGGCGGCGCGCCGGCGTGGGGCACCAAGCCCTTCCCCAAGGGCGGGCGCTCCGGCCGTTTCATCGCCCTGGCAAGCGGCATCGCGGGCGACGAGGACGCCCTGCCGATCCGTGCCGACGCCCGCGTGCTGGGCGCGACGTTGAAGGCCGGCGAGAGCACCGAGTACCGCTTCAGCGACACCACCCGCCACGGCTACCTGGTGCCCAACACCGGCAGGGTGGAAGTGAACGGCGTGCTGCTCGATGCCCGCGACGGTGCCGCCATCGCCGGCGAGCACAGCATCACCGTCCGCGCGCTGGAAGACGCCGAACTGGTGCTGGTGGATACCGCCGCCTGATCCCATGCATGGCATCCCTTGGAGCTGCGATAACATCCGCGGCTCCAGAAGGGGGGAAGCAATGGGCAGTCAGACCTGGATAGTCATCCTGGCGGTGGTCGCCATCGTGGCGGTCCTCGCCGGGTTCTTCATGGCGCGCCTGTTCCGGTCCGTGGATCGGAGCGTGGGTGCCGCCACATCGCTCGCGGGCGACGGCATCAACGCCATGGCCGGCATCGGCAGTGAAGCGATCGCCACGGTGAGGCCGCTTGCGGAATCGACGGCACAGGTGGTTGCCGGCGTCGGCGATGTGACCAAGGGGGCCGGCGCGATCGTCAACACGTTCGCCGAGCGCCTGAAAAGCAGGCAGAAGGAGCGGGTGCAACTGGCCGCCGAGAATGCCGCGCTGCTTGCCCAGATCGAGCAGTTGAAGAGCCGCCAGGTGAACGCCGGCGCGATAGAACGGCAGCTGCAGGTTGCGTTCTTCTCCATCGACGGCAAATTCACCTCGTTCAAGCGGGAGGTCAACGGCGTGTCCGCCAGTGGCCTGATGGGCCTGGAGCGCTCGACCAGCCGCGAATACGTCGGCGTCGTCGACGCGAGCTATGTGATGAAGATCGGCCTGGATCTGAGGAAGCTGGAGTTCGAACGGAAGCAGGGATCCAACGTGGTCTTTGTCCGCGGAGCGCACGAGGCGGAGAACATCGGCCTGACCGGGCTGAAGCTGGACGAGCAGTTCGCCGAGGCGCGCACGCGCTTCCACAAGACCGCGCTTCGCGCCGAAACGGTGGAAGTACTGCCGACGGACGACGCCCTGCTCAACGACGGGCGCCGCCACCGGGAGGAAGTGCTGGACCAGATCCAGAACAGCAGGCTGGCGTCGTCGCTGGCCGAGGCGAACGAGAAGATCGCCCTGGGCTTCTTCAACGCGCTGATGGGGGGCGGGCGCTACGAATTCATCGCCAGGCGCGAAGCGCTGGGCGAGCGGTTGAACTTCGAGCAGCTGTGCGAAGCGATCAACGGCGATCTGTCCCGGCAGATCGCGGAACTGGAGGCGGAACGGAGCGCGTCCGCATCCAAGGCCGAGCAGCTGGACGCGGAGTTGCTCGAAATGGCGCTGCTCAGTCACGCCGCCCCGCTGGCAGCGCCGGCCGCCTGACACGGCAGATACCTTGCGTGCACCGGGTGCGGCTGCGCTGTGCGGCCGCACCACGCCAGGGTGGAGTCCCGTCATGCGGTCGAAAGGCGGGTCCGGCATCGCGCGCATGCCGCAGGAGTCACCGGACAGGGGCGACGGCGCGGCCGTCGGCCATCCGCGTTTCGACAACAGTTTCCCATTGCCGGCTCGCCGCCAGGCCGCAACCCCGGTGCGGTATCGTGATGGCATGCGCGACCTCCTCTACTACTCGTCCCTGCTTCTTCTCGGATACGCCTGGTACCGGTTCGGGCAGAAGCAGCTCGCGAAAGCGCCATTCGACGAAAACGGCGCGCCGACCCAGGGGCTGGTCGGGCCGGTGGGTTTCCTGATGACCGCGGGCGTGGCGGGCTATGCGCTGTTCGCCGTCATGCGCGCGCTGGTGCGGGGCCAGGTGCCCTGCGTCGGCAAGGGCTGCGCCGGGCAGGTGTATACGCTGGCCGCGCATGCGGGCGCGTACTGGGCCAACGTCCTCTTCCTGGTGTGGCTGGTGCTGGCGCTGGGCTACGGGTTGTACGTGACGTTGAAGATCTGGTTCCGCTGATGATCCATCGCGTGCCGGGCGCTGCCCGTTGCACCCGGTGAGGCTGGCGCGCGTGCCCTGCCGGTAGTGCCGGCACCGCCGGATCGGGGCTCGGACACGAAGGCGCCTGCAATGGCGGTGCCCGCGGTACGTGCCTAGACTGCTTTCCCTGCCAACCAGGAATCCCGTCATGCAGGCCAAGGGCGAGTTCGACATCACGCGCGTTCCGCAGGAGTCGCTGGACATCGGCGGCGGCGCGGTCGTCGGCCATGTGCGTTTCGACAAGCGGTTCCATGGCCCGCTGGAGGCCAGCAGCGTGGTGCACATGCTGGCGATGATGTCGCCGGCCTCCGGTTCCGGCGCCTACGTCGCCCTCGAGCGCATCGAGGGCACGCTCGACGGCCGCCGCGGCAGCTTCCATGCCCAGCACAACGGCGTCATGGACCGCGGCACGCCCCGCCTCGATCTCAGCGTGGTGCCCGACAGCGGCACCGGGGAGCTGGTTGGCCTGCATGGCCGCATCGCCATCGACATCGTCGACGGCAGGCACCACTACACCTTCGATTACGGCTTCCGCGAGGATTGAGGCGGAAGCCCGCTGGCTGCCCGCTGCGGAAGGCGGGACCTACGACTTCCTGCGCCGCGGGCTGCGCGCGGGCCGGCGGGCAGCCGCGGCGCCATCGCCGTCATTGCCGCCACCGGCCGTTCCGCCGCCCAGCTGCTCCAGCCACGACAGTGCGTCGGCATAGGCGACGAAGTGCTGCAGGTAGTCCGGGCAGACCTCGCGCATCAGCGCCATCGCGCGGTAGGTGAGCACGCTGGAATGCAGCGGGCCGGCATCTTCCGGCAGGCCGTCCAGGCACTGGCGCAACAGGCCGTCGATGCGGATGCGGGTCCACAGCTGCTGGAACTCGTCCAGCACCGGCATCGGCGCGGTGATGTCGGCCGCCGGCGCGCGCGCTCCGCTTTCGCCGACCGGCGGCGGCACCGCCGCCGGCACGGGCGCGTCCAGCCGCGGTCCGTTGCCCAGCTGTTCCAGCAGTTGTTTCAGCGGACCGTCGCCGGTGCCACGCGGCGACGCTTCCGCGCGCGCGCGGGCCGGCAGCGCGGCATAGGCGTCGGCAAGTTCCCGCAGGCGCGCGTCCAGGCGTTGCCGCACCGCGCCGTCGTGGCGCGCCGCGCGCTGCGCCAGCGCACTCATCAGCGCGAAGCGCAGCGGATCGATGCGGTCGGCGCCCTGCCGGCGCCAGGCCTCGAGCCGTGCGTGCACGTCGGCGCCGTCAGCGGGCATCGGCCTTGCCATCGGGCGTTTCAGTGGGCCTGTGGCGCGGGATCGGCGCGATCTCCACGCGCCGGTTCTTCGCGCGGCCGGCCTCGTCGTCGTTGGAGCTGGCCGGCTGCTCGGCGCCGAACGCGGCGGCGAACACCGACGAGGACGGCACGCCGTCGGCGATCAGGGTGCGGGTGACGGTGAGCGCGCGCGCCGCCGACAGTTCCAGGTTGTCGGCGAAGCGGGCGTTGGCCGCGCGCACCGGCTGGTTGTCGGTGAAGCCGCTGACCATCAGGATCTCGTCGCGCGCGGACAGGTAGTCGCGCAGCGGCCCGGCGATGCTCTGCAGCAGTTCGCGGCCCTCCGGCTGCAGCTGGTCGGAGTTGAGCGCGAACAGCACGCTGCCGCTGATGCCGATGCGGCCGTCGATCACGGTGACGCGGCCGGCGGCCAGCGGCGCGGCCAGCGCCTGTTCCAGCGTCTTCAGCCGCGCGGCTTCGGCCTGGCGTTGCTTCACTTCCTCGTCCAGGCGGTTGTGCAGCAGCAGCTGGATGCCGATGACGCTGGCCAGGATCAGCACGAACGCGCCCAGCAGCACCGACATCAGGTCGCCGAACGCGGCCCAGGTGGTGGCGCTGGATTCGGCGTCGAACTCGATCTCGTCGCTCATGCGCCGGCGGCCCCGTCGCGCGCGCTGGCCAGCTGCTGCAGTTCGCCGATGATCTGCTTCTGCGACAGCATGCTCAGCTCGATCACCTCGCGCGCCTGCGCCACGTAGTAGGCGAGCTGCTCGTCGCTGCGCGCCAGCGATTTCTCCAGCGCCGATTCGATGCCCTGCAGGCGTTCGTTCAAGGTCTCGGTGGACTGGCCGAACGCCTGCACCGCGCCGCCGAACGCCTCGCCCAGGCTCGCCACTTCCAGCGCGCTGCCGGTGACGTGCGCGGCGGCGGCATCGAGTCTGCCGGCCTCGCCTTCGACCTGCGCGGTGAAGCGGCTGCCGACGCGCTCGAGCAGTTCGGCCGAGGTGGAGACCAGCGCGTCAATGGCGCCGCGCTGTTCGGTGGAGGCGTGGTTGACCGCGTCCAGCAGGGTCTGCAGGGTTTCCAGCAGGCGCCCGCGTTCCTCCAGCATCGCGGTGTCGCGCACCATGCTGTCGGACAGTTTCTGGCGCAGCTCGGCGACCACTTCGGCGGCGGCGCGCGGCGCCTCCGAGGCGGTGGCCACCAGCCGCGAGATCTCGGCCAGGGTGTCGCGGGCCTGCGCCTGCGCCTGCGCGTGGATCGCCTGGGTGGTCTGCACGAGCGTGTCGCAGACCTGCTGCTGCTGCGCGGCGACCTGCGCGCTGCTCTGTTCCCAGCGCTGGCCGAACTCGCCGGTCAGCTGGGCGAAGGCATCGCGCCACTGCGCCAGGCGCTCGCCGTCGCGTGCCTGCAGGGCCTCCTGCAGTTCGCCGTGCGAGCGCTGCAGGGCCTCGATCATCGTCTCGCTGCGCCGGGCGAAGGCCGAGGCCGCTTCGGTCAGCGCCTGCGCGTTGCCGGCGATGCCGTCCAGCGCGCCGCCGGCCGCGGCCTGCAGCTGGGTCGAGACCTCGGCGGCGGTGCGGGCCAGCGCGTCGCACACCTGTTGCTGCTGCTGCGCCACCTGCGCGCCGTTGCGCTGCCAGCTTTCGTCCAGCGTGGCGAGCATGGCCGCCAGCGACTGCGACCATTGCGCCAGCCGCTGCTCGTCGCGCGCGGCCAGCGCGGACTGCAGCTCGCCGTGCGACTGCTGCAGGGTATCGACCAGGGCGCGGGCGTGCTGTTCGAAGCCGGTGGAGGCGGCGGCCAGCGCCTGTTCGTTGCGCCGGGCCAGCGCCTCGTGCGCTTCGTGCTGGCGGGCCAGCGCGCTGCTCCAGGCTTCGGCGGTGCGGGCGCTGCTGTCCTCCAGGCGCGTCGCCACGCCGTCGATCAGCGCCGCCGAGCGCTGCTCGAAGGTGCCGGCGAACTGCTGCAGCGCCTGCTGCAGGCCATCGGCCAGCGCGGTGTTGCCGCGCTGCTGCTCGGCGACCGCGGCGTTCCAGCTGTCGCGCGCGGCGCTGGCGGCGCCCTGCACGGCGTTGTCCAGGCCGTCGAGCTGGCGGCGCACGGCCTGTTCGATGGCTGCGTGCAGCTGGCTGGATTTCTCGGCCAGCCCGGCCATGGTGGTGCCCACCACCGGCTGCAGCGCGGCGCCGACGGCGTTGGCCTGCTGCGCGATGCCCTCGCGCAGCGCCTGCTGCAGCGACGCGGCCAGCTGCGTCCACGCCGCTTCGCTGCGCTGGTGGAATTCCTGCTGGCTGGACTGCAGGCGTGCGCCGGCATCGTGCTGCTGGCGTTCCAGCGTGTCGGCCAGGGCCTGCAGGCGTTCGACCAGCGCCGGCATCAGCGCGTTCTGTTCCTGCAGCAGGCGGAAGGTCTCGCGGCGCTGCGCCGACTGCGACAGATGCCCCAGCTGCGCGGCGATGCCGGCGTCCAGCTGCTGCACGGCCTGCGCGCGCTCGCGGCGCAGCAGCGCCGACAGCAGGCCCAGCGCGGCCGAGGTGGCGACGCCGGCGATCGAGGTGCCGAAGGCGAAGCCCAGGCCCTTGACCGGCGCGGCCAGCGAGCTGCGGATGGCATCCAGGTCGCTGGCGCTTTCCAGCGCCAGGCCGGTGCCGCGCAGGGTGGCCATCATGCCGAGCAGGGTGCCGAGCATGCCCAGCAGCACCAGCAGGCCGACCAGGTAGGGGGTCAGCGCTGGTGCCGGCAGGCCGGCGCGTTCGCCTTCGATGCGCAGGCGAACGCCGCTGCGCAGGCCCGGCTGCAGCCGCGACAGCCAGCCATCGAGGTTGCCGGCGGCCTCGTCCAGCGACGGCAGCGCCTGCACCAGCGTGGCGGTGGCCTGGCGGTAGCGCAGCAGTTCGAAGGCGCCGACCAGGTAGCAGGCGGCGATCAGGGCGGCGACGGCGGCGGCCAGCGGGTGGCTGCCGAGGTAGCCGATGCCGATCCAGCACACGGCCAGCAGGCCGGCAAGGAATACGACGGGAGCGATGGGGTTTCTGGACATGGAGGGGCGGTTACCGGGTACGCAGCGCGGCGAGCAGGCCGTCGATGGGGTGGAAGCGGACTTCCAGTTCGGCCAGCAGCGCGGTGCGCATGTCCTGGCGGAACCGTGCCAGCCAGGGGCCGGCAGGGGGAGCCGCGGGAGTATCGTCCGGCGCGTCGGCGCCGGCGGGATCGGGGGTGTCGTCCGGGGCGCCGGCATCGCGCAGGCGCTGGAAGTGCAGGCCGAGCAGGCCGGGGACGATGGCCAGCAGCGCCTGTTCGCGCGGGCTGAGGGTGGCCTCCATCACCGCGTCCACCTCGGCCAGCCGCGCCTTGGCCGGCGACTGCAGCGCCAGCATGTCGCGCAGGCGGCCGCGCAGCAGGCCGGTGGCCGCCTGCATCGCGCGCTGCGCGGCCAGGCAGTGCTGGCGGTAGGGCAGGTAGCCGGGGTCGACGTTGGCGGCGCCGGCATCCTTGCGCCGCGGCGCGGACAGGTCGATGTCGGCGTCGATGGTGTCCAGCAGGGTCTGGCGCAGGCGCGCGCATTCGGCGTCCTGGGCGTCGTCGAACGCCGCGCCCGGCTCGGGCTCGGGCAGGCGGTTGTCGAGCGCGCGCGACAGGGTGATGGCGCGGTTCCAGTCGAACCACTGCGCCAGCCGCTCGGTCAGCACCGGCGGCGTGCGCGGGAGGTCGGCATCGCCGAAACGGGCCAGCAGGCGGATGAACGCCGGGCCCAGCACGGGCGACCGTGTGGAAGCTTTCGCCATGGTCCTGACCGAAAAATCGGGCATTTTACATGCCCCGGCAGGAGGCGCCCCCGACCCCGCATTCATGCGCGGCGGGCGCCTGCGCAGGTACGGCCCCCTTCATCGGGCGTGGCGCTTGAGCAGTTCCAGCAGCACTTCGGCCTCGCCCGCGCGCCGGCCCGGGTCCGGCTCGGCGACGATGTGGTCGCTGAGATGGCCGGCCATCACCTCCAGCATCAGGCCGTGCATGGCGCCCTTGGCGGCGGCGATCTGCACCAGTACCGCGTCGCAGTCGTCGCCGGTTTCCAGCGCCTGCTCCAGCGCCGCCACCTGGCCGGCGATGCGACGCACGCGGGTGAGCAGCTTCTTCCGGTCGCGCTGGATATGTGCCATGGCCGGGATCGTATACCCTATGGGGGTATATGAGAAGGCCGCCCCGATGAACCTTGAAGCCCTTGCCCGCTCCCGCCAGCACAGCCACGCCTTCAGCGAAGGCAACCCGATGGCGGAGAAGAACACCCGCCGCGCCATGGCGCTGACCCTGGTGATGATGGTGGTCGAGATCGCCGGCGGCTGGTGGTTCAACTCCATGGCGGTGCTGGCCGACGGCTGGCACATGAGTTCGCACGCGCTGGCGCTGGGCCTGGCTGCGTTCGCCTACGCCTGCGCGCGGCGCTACCGCGACGACCCGCGCTTCGCCTTCGGCACCTGGAAGATCGAAATCCTGGCCGGCTACACCAGCGCGATCCTGCTGCTGGGCGTGGCCGCGCTGATGGCCTTCGAGTCGATCGTGCGCGTGTTCAAGCCCAGCCCCATCCATTACCCGCAGGCCATCGCCATCGCCGTGGTCGGGCTGGCGGTGAACCTGCTGTGCGCGTGGTGGCTGCGCGACCAGCACGACCACCACCATGGCCACGCGCACGACCATGGCCATCACCACGATCACGGCCATGGCCACCCTCATCATCACCACCACGATCTCAACCAGCGCTCGGCCTACCTGCACGTGCTGGCCGATGCCGCCACCTCGGTGCTGGCGATCATCGCCCTGCTCGGCGGCCTGTACTTCAACGCGTCCTGGCTGGACCCGCTGATGGGCATCGTCGGCGCGGTGCTGGTGTCGGTGTGGGCCTGGGGCCTGATCCGGCAGACTGGCCGCGTGCTGCTGGACGCGGAAATGGACGCGCCGCTGGTGGCCGAAATCCGCGAGGCAGTGGAGCAGGGCGAGGTACCGGCGCGCATCAGCGACCTGCACGTCTGGCAGGTCGGCCGCGGCCGCTTCGCCTGTTCGATGGAAGTGGCCACCGTGCCGGGCGTGGACGCGGCGGTGTTCCACCGCGCGCTGTCGGTCCACGAGGAGATCGTGCACGTCACCGTGGAAGTGCGCAGCACCGGGCCATGACCGCGGCAACGGCGGAAGCGTCCCTGCCCGCGCGAAAATTCTGTTTCCGGCGCCCCTGACAGATCTTCGATGCCGGGATGTATCGGGTACAACCTGTCCCGCAGCAGGTGTACCCCCGCTCCCGTAAGATCCCGCGTGACCCCTCGCCTTCCTGGAGCGCGAATGAGCACGCCGCCGATCCCGTACAACCGACAGGCCAGCTTCATGGGCTTCTCGACCGAACAGCATCCAGCCATCGGGCAGGATCTCGAAGCCGAGTTCGGCGCGATCAGACAGTGCCTGGAGCAGACGCAGGATCGCCTCGCGCAGATCCTGCGCGATGACGGACTGCTCGCCAGCCTGTCCGTCCACCCGGATGCACCGAGCCAAGCGGTTCGCCCGATGCCCGGCGCCGAAGCCGGCACCCCGAAGGGCAACTGGCGGAGCGGCCTGGTCTACAACCCGAAGGACATCGTGCGGGTTGGCGCCACCCGCTATCTGGCCCTTGTCGAGCACGTGACTGGCGCCGACTTCAGCACAGACCTTGCCGCCGGGAAATGGCAGCCGCTGTCGAGCGAAAACGACGATACGCTGCGCGCCGATCTCGCCAGTCCGAGCAATGGCGGCACGCTCGTCGGTTTCCAGCAGGCCGGCAGTGGTGCCGTTGCGCGCACTACGCGAGACAAGCTGCGCGAGTTCGCCAGCGCCAATGACTTCGGCGCAAAGTTCGACGGCGTGACCGACGATACGGCGGCAATCCAGGCGGCGGTGAATGCACATTCCCGCGTCTACATCGGCCCCGGCACGGCGCTCATCTCGGCCGCGATCGTCATGCGCAGCAACAGCGCGCTTATCGGCACCGGCCCCGATACGATCATCAAGGTCAAGGACGGTGCCAACTGCCACGGCATCGTCAATGCCGACGCGGTGAACGGGAACGAGGGCATCCATCTCGCCAACTTCACCGTGGACGGCAACAAGCAGAATCGCACGGTCGGGCAGAACAGGCGCTGCATCGAGCTGCGCAATTGCCGTTTCGTTGACATCTACAACGTCACCGTCAAGAACTCGCAAGACCACGGGCTGTACTCGCCGGGCGTGCTGACGGCGGGCTGGACGGTGGTCGGCGTGCGTGCGATCGATTGCGGGCAGGCGGGCGAGCTGGGCGGCTCCGGCATCGTGCTTCCGTCGAAGTCCGCGGCGCTCGGGTGCTACGCCTCGGGCTGCTATCTCAACGGCTTCAAGTCGGGTGGGCATGGGCTGTCTTATATCGGCTGCCACGCGACGCAGAACAACGGCGGCTTCGACACCGGGACCACGACCGGGGCGGTGGAGATTCAGCGCTACATCAAGTTTGTCGGCTGCGAGGCGTTCCAGAACAATTCCTACGGCTTCGTCATCGGCACCGAGTCAACGCACGTCGAGCTGATCGGCTGCACGGCTGCGGAAAACAAGAACGACGGCCTGTTTGTCTATCAGTCGGTGAACAACCTCACCGTGCTCGGCGGATACTTCATGCGCAACGGCAAGGGTGGAACCGTTGGCGTCTATCCTGGCGACCAGCGCGGAAAGTGGGGCATCAACATCACCGACTCCGGCGCGTCGCCGTGCAACAACGTGACGATCATTGGCGCGACGATTGGCGACGACGCGGCCGATTTCGGCGGATCGGCGACGCAGGAAATCGGATTGGTGATTCGCGGCACTGGCACGAATATCAAGATCAAGGACTGCCGCTTCTTCGGCAACTTGAACCAGCCGATGAACGTGTCGAGCAACGGCTCGTCCATCGAGGTCACCGGGTGCGCCGGCCTGACCATGAACGAGGCACTCGCCACGGTTGACGTGGCGGTGACCGGCACCACGACCGAAACGGTCATGCACTCGCTGGCCGCGAAGGAGGACGAGGCGCGCGTCGGCCAGATCATGCGGGTGCAGGCGTCCGGCACCGTCACGGGCACGAGTGGCACCAAGATCATCCGGTTCAACGACGGGACGACCTCGCAGGTCGTTGCGAACTTTGCGGCAGGCGAGATCGGCGCGTGGACCGCCGACATCGAAGTCTTCTTCAAGTCCAAGTCGTTGCAGATCTGGCGCGGCACGGTAAGCAAGGCCGGCGTGGTGACCGGAGTCATGCAGCAGGTGAACAAGAACTTCGCTACGGGCGACGTGACGCTTCGGGTCACCGGGCAGCTTGGGAACGCAGCCGATTCGATCGTCCTGAACGGCTCGCGCTTCTGGACGATTCGGTAATCAATTCAACGCCGGGACCGCAACCGTTGCCGGCCCATGACCGCGATAACGGCGCTCAGATGATGCGCAGGGTGATCGCCTTGAGCACCGCGCGGGTGCGGTCGCGGGTATCCAGCTTGTCGAGGATGGCCGAGACGTAGTTCTTCACCGTGCCCTCGGCCAGGAACAGGCTGCCGGCGATCTCGCGGTTGCTGTAGCCGCCGGCCATCAGCCGCAGCACGGCCACTTCCTTCTGGCTGAACAGTTCCCTGGGCGCATCGTCGGCGTGGTAGCGATAGCGCTGCCGCACCGCGTCGGTGCTGACCGGCTGCAGCAGGGTCTGGCCGGCGACGATGCGCACGATGGCCTCGCGCAGGTCTTCCGGCGCGGCGTCCTTGAGCAGGAAGCCCTGCGCGCCGGCCTCGGTGGCGCGCAGCAGCAGGTCGCTCTCGTCGAAGGTGGTCAGGAACAGGCAGGGCGTGGTGTCGCCGCGCGCGCGCAGCGCCTGCAACGCCTGGATGCCGTCCATGCCCGGCATGCGGATGTCCGAGACGATCAGCTGCACCGGCTGCTGCGGCAGCTGCGCCAGCAGGGTTTCGCCGCTGTCGGCCTCGAACGCGATGTCGATGCCCTGCTGCAGCAGCAGCGCGCGCAGGCCGGCGCGGATCAGGGTCTGGTCGTCGACCAGGGCGATGCGCGGGGCGCCGCTCACGCCGCGAACTCCGCCTGGATGTGCAGCGCGCCGGCGGCGTTGCGCTGCAGCCGCAGCCGGCCGCCCTGTTCGGCGACGCGCTCGCGCATGCCAGTCAGGCCGTTGCCCTCGCGCAGTTCGCCGCGCAGCCGGCCGTCGTCGTGCATGTCCAGCCGCAGGCGGCCGTCCTGCTGGCGCAGGGCCACGTGCAGCACCTGCGCATCGCCGTGGCGCGCGCTGTTGGTCAGGGCCTCCTGCACGCAGCGCAGCAGCGCCTCGGCCATGGCGGTGTCGCGCACGTGCACGCCGTCGTCCAGCTGCAGCTGCAGGCGTGGCCGCGGCAACGGCGCGGCCAGCGCGTGCAGGGCGGTGGCGATGTCGAGCTCGCCGCTGTCGCGCAGCGACTGCACCACGGCGCGCAGGTCGCCCAGCAGTTCGGCGGACAGCCGCTCGCACAACGCCAGCCCGGCCGGCGCGTGCGCCTGCGCGGCCAGCGCGCGCAGCTGCAGGCGCAGTGCGGTGAGCTTGTGCCCGGCCACATCGTGCAGCTCGCGCGACAGCCGCAGGCGCTCGGCGTCGCGCGAGCTTTCGGCCAGCAGCGCGCGGGTGGCGAGCAGGTCGGCGTTGACCAGCGCCAGCCGGTCGCGGGCCTGCTCGGCGCTGCGCGCGTAATGCGTGGTGAGCATGGCGAAGGCCTGGAAGCCGGCGAAGATCATCACCACCACGCCGGCGTGTTCGTTGACCCCGCGCAGCACCAGGTACATGCCCACGTCCAGCGTGGCGATGGCCAGCAGGGCGATGCGCAGCGGCCAGGTGGCGGCGACCTGCGCGGCCAGCATCACCAGCAGCGCCGGCGCCACGCCGCTGTAGTGCGCCAGCCGCACCAGCGCCAGCGCCGCGACGGCTTCCCCCAGCAGCAGCACCGCCCGTGGCCATGACGCCCTGGGCAGCGCCGTGGCTACCAGGAAGGCGGCCAGGAACAGCAGGGCGCTGCCCCAGCGCCACGGCTGCAGCGCGGCATCGCCGTGCGACAGGGTGGAGGCCACGGCGCACCAGGTGAGCAGGCCGGCCAGGTTGAGGGGATGAAGAAGTCCGCGCCAGCGCGACTGCGAGCCGATGTCCATGCGCGCATGCTGGTGGGCGCGCCCGCGGCCGGCAAGGGGGGCGATGCAGAAAGTGACTTCCGGCAGGGTCCGGGGGTGACCACCGCGACTGCCCTGGCCGGCGTCGTTCCACGACCCTGTGCACGGGCCGCCGCATTCCGCCGGCCGTCACCGGAGGGAACGCCATGCCTGGATATCCGTTGTTCGTCGCACTGCACATATTGGCCGGCGTGGTCGCGCTGGCCGGCTTCTGGTCGGCGGCGCTGATGAAAAAGGGGTCGCCGCGCCACCGCGCGCTGGGCAAGGTGTACCTGGTGGCGATGGCGGCGATCGTGGCCACCGCGCTGCCGATCACCGTGCAGTACGCCCTGTTCCGCCAGCAGCCGCTGTCGGCGCTGTTCCTGGCCTACCTGATGGCCATCACCGGCAATGCCACCTGGCTGGCGTGGCGCGCGGTCACCGACAAGCGCGACTGGAAGCGGCTGGTGGCGCGCATCGGCTGGAAGCTGGCGCTGTGGCCGATGGTGCTGCTGGCGCTGGCCACGCTGGTGGTGGGCATCCGCCAGGGCCAGGTGCTGTTCCTGGGCTTCTCGATGATCGGCCTGTGGGCGGGCTGGCGCATGCGGAAGTTCGCCCGCCGCGGCCCGGCGCGCCCGGACTGGGCGCTGCGCCAGCACTACCAGTCGATGCTGGGCGCGGGCATCGCCACCCACGTCGCCTTCCTCGGCATCGGCATGCGCCCGCTATGGCAGTGGCTGCAGGCGCACGCCACGGTACCGCCGCTGCTGGTCGAGCTGTTCCCGTGGACGGCGCCGGTGCTGGTGGCGGTGGTCGTCGGCATCCGCCTGGACCGTAAATATGGTGGCCGGCGGGCCGCGATGGCGCAGGCGCCGAGGTGAGGCTTCAGGGAGGTAGGAGCGGCTTCAGCCGCGAAGAGGCGTCCCCGGCAAAGCCCCTTCGCGGCTGAAGCCGCTCCTACGGATGTGGGGTCAGACTTCGCCGCCGTCGGCTGCTGGCGTACCCGCGCGAAAGGCCGCCGAGCGCAGGCCGGGCGCTACAGCGGCTCCGCGCCAAAGTGCTTCAGCCCGAACCTCGCAAGGTCGTTCGGGCGCTCGAAATAGGCTTCCTCGAACGCTTCCAGCGCCTGCTGTTCGTCTTCGCTCATCGCGTCGTACAGGTCGGTCAGTTCCTTGATCGCCGGGTCGTCCTCCAGCCGATCCAGCAGCCCGCGCATGGCGGCCAGGATCGCGTGCGTCTGCACTGCGCCCATCGCCTGCAGCGCGCGCAGCGCCAGCTGGCAGGTCGGGTCGCCCCAGTTGCACAGGAACTGCATGAAGCCGCCGTTGTTGATGTCCGCTTCCATGCGCCACAGTGCCACCAACTGCTGGTCCTCATCGGACAGCGCGTCCAGCGTCCATCCGGCGTCCTTCAACCGTGCCATCGCCGCGTCGTAGCGGTCTTCCCAGACCTGGTTGAGGATATCGACCACACCCGCCTCGCGCGCCGGCAGCAGGGCCGGCCAGTTCACACCCAGGCCATCAGCGGTGGCGACCCACTGCGCGCGTTGCCTGGCATTGGCTTCGAACAACGCAGGTACCCAGCGCAGCGGCTGGCGGGTGCGCCGGCCATCGGCCAGGGTCAGCAGGATGAAGTCGTCGTCGAAGGCGACGTCGGTCACGCGCAGGGCGGCAAACACATCGGTCATGCCGCGCAGGATATCCGCGCGCCAGCCCGTCTCACACGTCGCCGCCGTCGGCCCAGCCTTCACCCGTGCCCTTCTGGAACACGCGGTCGTCGTCCTGCACGTCACCGGCAGGCAGGTGCGCCTGGTCGGCCAGTGCCGCATACATCGGGGTGAAGTCCGGTTCGGTCGCCGCCATCAGCTGCTCGAAGCTGTCGATGACGAAGTAGGTCTTCTGGAAGGTGTCGATGCGGTAGCGGGTACGCATGATCCGCTCCAGATCGAAGCCGATCCGGTTGGGTGCGGCCGATTCCAGCGAGTACAGCGATTCGCCCTTGGACGAGACGATGCCGGCGCCGTAGATGCGCAGGCCTTCGGGCGTATCGATCAGGCCGAACTCCACCGTGTACCAGTACAGGCGGGTGAGGTTCTGCAGCGCCTCCGGGCCGATGGCGTGCGCCTTGACGCCGCCGCGGCCGTAGGCGGCCATGTAGTCGGCGAACACCGGGTTCATCAGCAGCGGCACATGGCCGAACAGGTCGTGGAACAGGTCCGGCTCGGCGATGTAGTCGATCTGGTCGGGGCGGCGGATCCACCACGTCACCGGGAAGCGGCGGTTGGCCAGGTGCTCGAAGAAATCCAGTTCCGGCAGCAGGCCTTCCACGCCCACCAGGGTCCAGCCGGTGGCCGCGCCCAGCACCTCGTTGAGCTGGTCGAAGCGCGGGATCATGTGCTCGCTCATGCCCATCTCGTCCTGGGCATCGAGGAACTCCCGGCAGGCGCGGCCGACCAGCAGCTCGCGCTGGCGCCGGTACAGCGTGCTCCAGCTGGCATGGTCGTCGGCGCTGTAGCCGTCCCAGGGCTGCTCCACCACGGCGGTGGTATAGACCGGCACGTACCCCTTGTCGGTCTGTTGGTGTTCTACGCGGCGCGGGGGGGTGTCCATGGCGGTGTTCCGGAAAGTGGATCACCCTGATGGTAGGAAGCCAGCCACGCAACAGGTGTGCGAAATTGCGCCGGATGCATGACATGGCGCAACATTGTTGCGTCGATTCGATGTTGCGGAGCAACAAATGAATGCCGTCTCCCTCGACCGCACCGATCTGCGCCTGCTGGCGGAAATCCAGCAGCACGGCCGCGCCACCAATGCCGAACTGGCCACCCGGGTGAACCTGTCGCCCTCGGCCTGCCTGCGCCGCGTGCAGCGGCTGGAAGCCGAGGGCGTGATCGCCGGTTACGGCGCGCGCCTGGAGCCGCGTGCCATCGGCCTGGGCCTGCAGGCCTTCGTGCGCGTGCAGCTGTCCAAGCACGGGCAGGCGGCGATCGGCCATTTCGTCGAGGCGGTGCAGCTGTGGGACGAAGTGGTGGCCTGCCACGCGCTCACCGGCGACATGGATTACCTGCTGCACATCTACGTGCGCGACCTGGACCACTTTTCCGCGTTCCTGCTCGACAAGCTGCTCGACGCCACCGGCGTGGCCGACGTCAACTCCAGCTTCGTGCTGCGCACGGTCAAGGAATTCCGCGCGCTGCCGCTGTCGCAGCTGAAGTAGGCGGCGCACCGCAGAAGCGCACTGGAACGCGCTCCCCGGGAAGGTCCAATCAAGGCGCGCAGAAGGACGCCGACCGCCGCCTCAGTGCGCCGGCGCGACGCAGTTGCCTTCCCTGCCACGCAGCTTGTCCAGCCGCGAGCGGCCGTCCAGGCAGCGCTGGTAGGCCTCGGCCGCCGCGGCGCTGGCGCGCGCATCGGCGTCGCGCGCGCGGGTCGCGTGCGCCTGCTGCAGGCGGGCGATGCCGGCGCGGATCTGCGGCATCGCCGCCATCGCCGCCTTCTCGCCTTCGAGGATGGCGCGGCCGCGCTGCTCGAAATCGGCCGCGCCGATGTCCAGCACCTGCGGGCGGATCACCACGTCGGCGCGCGCCAGTTCCTGCTCGCCCAGGCGCTGGCCCATGATGGCGATGGACTGGTTCACCGTGCCCAGCAGGCCGCTCGGGCGCTGGCCGCTGGCCTTGCTGGAGATGTCCACGGCGATGACGAACTCGGCGCCGAGCTGGCGCGCCGCGTCCACCGGCACCGGGCTGACCACGCCGCCATCGACGAAGGTCCTGCCGCCGATGCTGACCGGCTCGAATACGCCCGGCACCGAACTGGAGGCGCGCACCGCCTGGCCGACGTTGCCGCGCACGAACACCGCGCGCTCGCCGGTCTCCAGCTGCGTGGCCACCGCCGCGAACGGCTTCTTCAGCTGCTCGGCCGGCTTGTTGCCGACCTGCGCGTTGACGTAGTCCTGCAGCTTCTGGCCCTGGATCAGGCCGCCGGAGAACAGGCGCACGTCGCGGATGCTGGCCTGGTCCAGCGACACCGCCTTCTGCTGCATGTCGAAGGCGTTCATGCCGCTGGCGTACAGCGCGCCGACCACGCTGCCGGCGCTGGTGCCGGCCACCACCACCGGCTCGAAGCCGTTGGCCTCCAGCATCTTGATCACGCCGATATGGGCGAAGCCCTTGGCCGCGCCGCCGCCCAGGGCCACGCCGATCTTCACCGGCTTGGCCGGCGTGCCCGGCACCGCCGCCTGCGCCGGCGCGGATGGCCGCGTGTTCTCGCCGCCGCAGGCAGCCAGCAGGCCGAACAGCGAAAGGGACAGCAGCAGGCGGGCGTTGCGCGGCTTCATGATGAATGGGTGTGCGGGAAAGGGCGCAAGCATAGCCGCAAGCGGCCAAACCGCGGGCCAACGGCCCGGGTCGTCAGAACCGGTTGTCGCCGTCCAGGATGCGCCCCAGCCCGCCCAGCACCGAGCCCTCGCCGCGGCTCTGGCCGCCGCCCTGCGGCGCGGCCGCATACATGCGCCCGGCCAGGCGCGAGAACGGCAGCGACTGCAGCCACACCTTGCCCGGGCCGGTGAGGGTGGCCAGGAACACGCCCTCGCCGCCGAAGAACATGCTCTTCAGGCCGGCCACGCGGCGCACGTCCATGTCCACGCCGGCGTGGTAGGCGACCACGCAGCCGGTGTCCACGTCGATGCGTTCGCCGGCGGCCAGCTCGCGCTCCACCACGCAGCCGCCGGCGTGCACGAACACCCAGCCGTCGCCCTCGAGCTTCTGCATGATGAAACCCTCGCCGCCGAACAGGCCGGTCATGACCTTGCGCTGCAGATGCACGCCGATCTGCACGCCGCGCGCGCCGGCCAGGAAGCTGTCCTTCTGGCAGATGAGCCGGCCGCCGTGTTCGTCGAGCTTCATCGGCAGCACGGTGCCGGGGTAGGGCGCGGCGAAGGCGACCCTGGCCTTGCCCTGGCCGGTGTGCGTGTAGAGCGTGGCGAACAGGCTTTCGCCGGTGATCACGCGCTTGCCGGCCGCCAGCAGCTTGTCCATCAGCCCGGCGCCCTGGCCTTCGTGGCGGCCGTCGCCGAACACGGTGTCCATCTGCACCGCCGCGTCCTTGTACATCAGCGCGCCGGCCTCGGCGATGGCGCTCTCGCCCGGGTCCAGTTCGATCTCCACGAACTGCATCTCGTGGCCGACGATGCGGAAGTCGATGTCGTCGGCGCGGTTGCGGCGCCCGCCCAGCGGCGGCGGCACCGGCGGTGGCGCGGCCTGGCCGCCGAACTCGGGCAGCGACGCCGCCGGCTGCCAGCCCTGCATGCCTTCGCGCCAGGCCAGGGCGTCGCGGTGCAGCTGCGCATGGCGGCGCGCGGCCTCGTCGTCGAGCGGGCCGACGCGGTCGGGTTGTCCGGGGGTGTGGAAATACCACTGGCTCATGGGCGCACCTGGCGGGGAGAGAGCCGACAGTCTATGCCGGAGCGGCGGCGCGCAGCGCCTGCGGCCGCGGCCGGCGCGCCCGCCGCCGACGGGCGTGGAACGGCCGAGTTCGCATTCACCTTTTTCCCTCGTTCTGCCGCTAAAGCGGCGGCGGCCAAGGCCGATAGCTTTCGCACCGCGCGGAAGGGCTGGACGCCATGCCACGCAGTTCTTGGCAATGCCGCCATGCTCGGTGGTTGCTGAACGGCAGCCATGAAGGCGCCACTCCATCCGCCCCGGGAAAGCGGACCGTGGCGACGGAATGAGTCAGGGCGTCCACTCATTCAAGGGGAACTTCATGTCGATCAAAACGCTGTTCATCAGTCTGTTCGCCGTCACCCTGGTCATCCTCGGCCTGGTGTTCGCCTCCATCTTCGAGGTCAAGGCGACCTCGGCGCGGTTGAAGGCGGCACAGCAGTCGCGCTACGACTCCTACCTGCTGGCCGACGAACTGCGCCAGAGCTCGGACGACCTCACCCGGCTCGCGCGCACCTACGTCGTCACCGGCGACGCGCGCGACGAGCAGGCTTACGCCGACATCGTCGCCGTCCGCAATGGCGGCAAGGCGCGCGCGGACGGCCAGGCCGTTTCCCTGCAGAAGCTGATGGAGAAGGCCGGCTTCACCGCCGCCGAATTCGCCAAGCTCAGGCAGGCCGAGGACCTGTCCAACCAGCTGGCCAAGGTGGAGAGCGCGGCCATGCACATGGTCAAGGGCCAGTACGACGACGGCAACGGCGACTTCACCCTGGCGGGCGAACCGGACCTGGAACGCGCGCGCTGATGCACGACCAGGCCTACCAGGACACCAAGGCCGCGATCATGAAGCCGATCGGCGAGTTCTTCGTGCTGCTGGACCAGCGCACCGAAGGCCAGGTTCTGGCGGCGGAGAAGGCCAACGGCCTGTGGACCGGCATCGCCGTGACCTCGATCGTGGCCGCCCTGGTGGTGCTGCTGGGCGCGCTGCTGTTCGCCTTCCGGCGCATCATCGGCCAGCTCGGCGGCGAGCCGCAGGACGTGGTCAGGGCAGTGGGACGCATCGCCAACGGCGACCTGCAGACCCCCATCGCGCTGCGCCCGGGCGACACTTCCAGCCTGGTGCACTCGCTGCGCGCCATGCAGGGCAGCCTGACCTCCATCGTCGCCGACATCCAGTCGATGGCCGAGGCGGCGGTGCGCCGCGGCGACTTCAGCGTCAAGATGGACAGCGCCGGCCGCGCGGGCTTCATGAAGGACATCGCCGGCCTGCTCAACGAGCTGTCCGACGTGACCGAAGCCGGCCTGCAGGACATCAGCCGCGTATCCGGCGCGCTGTCGGCGGGCGACCTCTCGCAGAAGATCGGGCAGGACTACCCCGGCCTGTTCGGCCACACCGCCGGCGCCGTCAACCACACGGTCGCGGTGCTGGCCGGGCTGGTCGATGAGATACGCGCCCTGGCCGACAGCGCCGGGCAGGGCGATTTCAGCCGCCGCATCGAACTGGACGGCAAGAAGGGCTTCGGCCAGGAGATCGGCCGCCTGCTCAACCAGCTGTCGGTCACCACCGACGCCGGCCTGCGCGACGTGCTGCGGGTCGCGCAGGCGCTGGCCCATGGCGACCTGACCCAGCGCATCGACACCGACTACCCCGGCCTGTTCGGCCAGGTGCGCGCCGGCATGAACGCCACCGTCGCCAACCTGCACCGCCTGGTGCAGCAGATCAAGGACGACGCCGACCAGATCGGGCTGGCCACCACCGAGATCGCCAACGGCAACCAGGACCTGTCCGCGCGCACCGAAACCCTGGCGGCCAACCTGGAAGAGACCGCCGCCAGCATGGAGGAACTGACCTCCACCGTGCGCGACAACGAACTGCGCGTGGCCCGCGCCGGCGACATCACCCATTCGGCCACCGACGTGGCCGCGCGCGGCGGCGAGATCGTCAAGGCGTCGATCGCCACCATGGACGAGATCGCGCACAGTTCGCGGCAGATCGCCGAGATCATCGGCGTCATCGACGGCATTGCCTTCCAGACCAACATCCTGGCGCTCAACGCCGCGGTGGAAGCGGCGCGCGCCAGCGAACACGGCCGCGGTTTCGCCGTGGTGGCCTCGGAGGTGCGCAGCCTGGCGCAGCGCTCGGCCGAGGCGGCCAAGGACATCAAGAACCTGATCACCGATGCGGTGGCCAAGGCGGAGAACGGCACCGAGCGCGTGCACCGGGTCGGCGACGCGATGGACGAGATCGTCACCGGCATCGGCGGCGTGACCGCGATCATGTCCGAGATCCTGCTGGCCAGCCGCGAGCAGAGCAGCGGCATCAGCCAGGTGGCGCAGTCCACCACGCAGATGGACGAAGTAACCCAGAGCAACGCGGCGCTGGTGGAGGAAGTGGCGGCGGCGGCGACCTCGCTGCGTGACCGCGCGCAGAGCCTGCTGCAGTCGGTAGCGGCGTTCAACCTCGGCGGCAGCCTGCGCCTGGCGGCGTAAGCGACGCACCCCGTAGGAGCGGCTTCAGCCGCGAAAGGCTTTACCGGGAGAGCCTCTTCGCGGCTGAAGCCGCTCCTACGGGCTTTGATGGCCGGTGTCGTGCAGCGCCTTGTGCAGCACGTCCAGCAGCTGGCCGTCGTCCAGCCGGTGTTCCCAGTACATGATGCCGCCGAGCTTGTTGCGCTTGACGTACCCGGCCTTGATCGCCAGCGACTGCGGGTCGTCGTAGGTGATCAGCTGGCGGGTGGCGGGATTCCACAGCCACGGTACCTGCGCCTGCGCGTCCCAGTGGCGCTCCCAGCCCGGCGCGCCGAGGCGGCTGCGCACGATCTCACTCCAGTCGATGAAGCCGCCTTCGCTGGCGAACGCTTGATACAGGCCGGCATCGGCCGGCTCCACGTCGCCGAAGCGGCGGCCGTAGAACGGCACGCCGACGTTGATCTTGCCCGCCGGCACGCCGGCCTCCAGGAAGTAGCGCACCGCGCCTTCGGTAGTGCGTTCGTCCGCCGGCGCCAGCGCCGAGCGCGCCAGCCCGCTCTGGTGGCCGGTGGTCGGGGTCAGGCTGCCGTGGAAGTCGTAGGTCATCAGGTTGATCCAGTCCAGCGACCGGGCGATGCGCGGCAGTTCCAGGCCCTCGGCGAAGCGGCCTTCGGCCGCGGCGATGGTCAGCAGGTAGTGGCGCCGGCCGTCGCCCTCGCGGTCCAGGCGCGCGCGCAGCGCTTCCAGCAGCACGGTGAAATTGCGGCGGTCGTCCGGGCTGTGGCTGATGTCGGCGTCGCCCAGGGTCGGGTATTCCCAGTCGATGTCCAGGCCGTCCAGGTCGAAGCGCCGCAGCAGGGCGACGCCGCTGTCGATGAAGCGCGTGCGCGCCGCTTCGCTGGCCGCCGCCTCCGAGAAGTTGCCAGCGCCCCAGCCGCCGATGGACAGCACGATCTTCAACGCGGGGTTGTCGGCGCGATGGGCGACGAGCGCGTGCACATGCGCCGGGTCGACCTGGTCGGGCAGGTAGATGCTGCCGTCAGGCGCGACTTTGGCGAAGGCGAAGTTGACCACGTCCAGCTGCGCGGCCGGCAGCCGCGGCGGCGTGGGGCCGTCGGTGACGTAGCCGATCAGGCGGAAGGGCTGCGCCTGCGCGGCGGCGGCGAAGACGAGCAGCGCGGTCGCCAGCAGGGCGCGCAGGCGGCGGTGGGGTGCGGACATGGAAGGCCCCGGCATGGATGAGGGGCCCACTCTAGCCGCTCCGGCCGACGCCGCTGCGCGCGGTAACGCCTGAAACCGGTGGTCACGACACCTGCAGGAGCGACTTCAGTCGCGAAGGGGCGTTTCCAGTAGAGCCCCTTCGCGACTGAAGTCGCTCCTGCGGGGCGCGGCGGTCAGCGCGCTTCGGACAGGTCGGTTTCCAGCGTGGCGGCTTCGGTGGCGCAGTCGCGCGGCACCGGCAGCGCCTGTGCGCGCGCGGCGGCGATCTCGCGCCGCGCCGCGTCCAGGTCGGCGCGGAACTCGGCGTTGTCGTGCAGGCGCGCGACCGCGGCCGCGCCCATCGCCTGGCCCTGCTGCACGTCGCTGTACCAGTGCACGTTGCACACCAGCCGGCTGTGGCCGTAGTTGCGGCCGCGTTCGAGCAGCGCGGTGGCGCGTTCCGGGGCGATCTCCGACAGGATCAGCGCCCAGGCCCAGCCGATGGCGGTGTGGCCGGACGGATAGGAGCCGCTGCCGCGCAGGTGCGGCTCGTCGTCCGGGGTGCAGGTCGGCTGGCCGTTGACCATGAACGGGCGCGGCCGCCGGTAGTGGTTCTTGGCCGCGCGGGTTGCCGCGCTGGCGTCGATCAGGCTGCGTTGCAGCAGGCGGTACAGGGCCGGCGTGTGCGTGGCGTCCACCGGCACCCCGAGCGCGCAGCTGAACTGCCCGGCGCCGGCGGGGAAACGCAGGTCGGCGTCGGCGTGGGCCTGGCCGAAGCGCGCGCTGCCGCGCAGCGCGACGGCCTGGCGGGCGACCGCTTCGTCCAGTGCCGCCCAGGCCGACCCCGGCGCCGGCGGCGCGGGGCTCAGCGCCAGGCTGTCGGGGATCGCCTCACCCTGCAGGTAACCGGTCGGTGCCGACGCGGGGATTTCGCCGTGGCCGGTGGCGACGGGGGCGGGCGCGCTGGCGCAGGCGCCGAGCGCGGCGGCCAGGACGAAGGCCGCGCCCAGGCGCAGCGGAAACAGGGAACGGACCATCGTGGAAACGGGCATCGGCGGAACAGGCCGGCATCATCGCACCGATGCCGCCGGCCACCTAGACGGCGCGGGCCCAGGCGGTCAGCCGGCCGTCCTCCTCCTGCACGTCGATCGGGCCGCCGAACACCTCCGACAGCGGCCCGGCGCGCAGCAGTTCGCCGCGCGGGCCGTCGGCGAAGATGCGCCCGCCCTTCATCAGCACCACGCGCTGGATTTCCGGAATCACTTCCTCGATGTGGTGGGTGACCAGCACCAGGGTGATGCCCTGCGCGGCGAGGTGGCGCATGGTATCGATCAGGTGCTGGCGCGAGACCAGGTCCAGCCCGGTGGAGGGCTCGTCCAGCAGCAGCGCGCGCGGCTGGTTGACCAGCGCGCGGGCGATCAGCACCCGGCGGGTTTCGCCGGCGGACAGTTCGGCATAGCTGCGGCCCAGCAGCGACGAGGCGCGGGCCAGTGCCAGCGCGTGGCGCGCGCGTTCGCGCATGGCGTCGGTGACGTCGCGGTGCGCCGGCACCACGTAGCTGGCGAAGAAGCCCGAGATCACCGCCTCCTCCACGCCCAGCCCGGGCATGCCGGACAGGTTGCTGGAGAGGTCGCCGGTGACGATGCCCAGCTGCGAGCGCAGCCGGTCCACCTGCCAGCGGGTCTGGCCCAGCACCTTGACCGGCACCTGCCCGTCGGCGCGCGCCAGCGGGTACAGCTCGCGCGTGATCAGCTTGATGAAGGAGGACTTGCCGCAGCCGTTGGGGCCGAGGATGGCGGTGTGCTGGCCCTGTTCGATGCGCAGGTCCAGTTCATGCAGGACCCGGACCTGGCCGCGGATGACACAGGCGTGGTCCAGTTCGATCAGGGGGGCCGCGACGGCGGCGGGGGCGGTGGACGTCATTCAGGCAAGGGTGGCGTTGGCGGGGCAGCTGAAGGATTGGACCAAAGTAAACGCGCGGGGTGATGAAGTTTGCCGCGGCAGGCCCCATCATGTGTATCCACGGTTTCATCCGTCACCGAAACAGCCTGGAGTTCCGCGATGTCCGACACCCTCCTCGACTTCCTCACCGGCGGCGTCGCCGGCCTGGGCTGGTGGGGCATGCTGGCGGTGCTGCTGGTGTTCACCCAGCTCACCATCTTCGCGGTGACCCTGTACCTGCACCGCAGCCAGGCCCACCGCGGCGTGGACTTCCACCCGCTGGTCGCGCACTTCTTCCGCTTCTGGACCTGGCTGACCACCTCGATGATCACCCGCGAGTGGGTGGCCATCCACCGCAAGCACCACGCCAAGGTGGAAACCGACGAAGACCCGCACAGCCCGGTGACCAAGGGCATCGGCCGCGTGTTCTGGCGCGGCGTGGAGCTGTACCGCGAGGCACGCACGATGCGCGCGGACATCGAGCAGTACGGCCGCGGCGCACCGGAGGACTGGATCGAGCGCCACCTCTACACCCCGCACGCCAACCTCGGGCCGGTGCTGCTGTTCGCGCTGAACTTCGCGCTGTTCGGCCTGCCCGGCATCGCGCTGTGGGCGATCCAGATGGCGTGGATCCCGTTCTGGGCCGCCGGCGTGGTCAACGGCCTGGGCCACTGGTGGGGCTACCGCAACTTCGAATCGGCCGACACCTCGACCAACCTGACGCCGTGGGCGTTCTGGATCGGCGGCGAGGAACTGCACAACAACCATCATGCCTTCCCCAGCTCGGCGCGCTTCTCGATGCGCCGCTGGGAGTTCGACATCGGCTGGCAGGCGATCCGCCTGCTGCAGGCGCTGGGCCTGGCCAAGGTGCTGCGCGTGGCGCCGACCATGGACATCCGCCCGAACATCGCCGTGCCCGACGCCGATACGCTGCGCGCGCTGCTCTCGCACCGCTTCCAGGCGATGACCGATTACCAGCGCAACGTATTCGCCCCGGCCCTGCGCGAGGAGGCCGCCGCCGCCGGCGCCAAGCTGCGCAAGCTGCTGCCGCGGCGCATGCGCAGGGGCCTGGTCAACGACGGCCGCTGGCTCAAGCCGGACTGCCGCGAGCAGCTGCAGCAGTGGGTAAGCCAGCGCCCGCGCATCCAGCTGCTGGTCGAACACCGCGCGCGCCTGGCCGCGCTGCTGGAAGCGCGCACCCACGATGCCGCCGAACGCCTGCGGCACCTGCAGCAGTGGTGCCACGAGGCCGAGGCCAGCGGCGTGGCCGCACTGCAGGCCTACGCGGCGCGGCTGAAGGGTTATTCGCTCAGCGCGGCATGACCGGCCGCGCATCCGTTTCCGCCCATGGACGCCGCCTCGTGCGGCGTCTGTCGTTCCTGCTGGCGGTGGCGACGCTGCCGTGGGCCGCGATGGCGCAGGTGCAGGACACCGCCGACTACCTGCGGCGCATGGACCTGGACGGCGACGGCCGGGTAAGCCCGGACGAATACCTGCATTGGATGCTGTACGCCTTCGACCGCATGGACCGCAACGGCAACGGCGTGCTGGAGCCGGAAGAGCAGACCGGCGGCCGCGGCAGGCCGATCACCCGCGAACAGCAGAAGCAGGTGATCCTGGAGCGCTTCCACAGGCAGAACGCCAATGGCGATGGCCATCTCAGCGCACGCGAGCTGATGGCACCGCCGCGCTGACCGCGGTTCTCCCGCTGTAGAAGCGGAGCACGTCCCGTACCTGCGATGTGCCTGGAGTAAAAAAGCCCCCCTCTGAGACAGTGGGCGCGCCGAAGGCGGGGGGTGTGGCAGGCGAGAAACGGGGCCCGCGGTTTGCACCGCAGATCGTGGGGCGACAGCGCGCAGCGCTGGCGTGTCCCCGCACTACAATCGCCCCATGCCAGAACTCCCCGAAGTAGAAACCACCCGCCGCGGTCTGGAACCCCATCTGCAGGGGCGCCGCATCCATGGCGTGATCCTGCGCCGGCCGGACCTGCGCTGGCCGATCCCGCCGCAGATCGAAGGCGCGCTGCCCGGCCAGCGCATCGCCGCGATCCGCCGCCGCGCCAAATACCTGCTGCTGGATACCGATGCCGGCAGCGCGCTGCTGCACCTGGGCATGTCCGGCAGCCTGCGCGTGCTGCCCGGCGATACGCCGGTGCGTGCGCACGACCACGTCGACATCAGCCTCGAGGACGGGCGCCTGCTGCGCTTCAACGACCCGCGCCGCTTCGGCTGCCTGCTGTGGCAGGCGCCGGGCGAGACCCACGAACTGCTGCGCGGGCTCGGCCCCGAACCGCTGGACGCGGCGTTCGACGGCGACTACCTGTTCGCGCGCAGCCGCGGCCGCAGCGCGCCGGTCAAGGCCTTCCTGATGGACCAGCGCATCGTCGTCGGCGTCGGCAACATCTATGCCGCCGAAAGCCTGTTCCTGGCCGGCATCAACCCGCTGCGCGAGGCCGGCAAGGTGTCGCGCGAGCGCTACCAGCGCCTGGCCACGGCGGTGAAAGGCATTCTCGGCCACGCCATCACCCGCGGCGGCACCACCCTGCGCGACTTCATCAGCCCCGACGGCGCGCCCGGCTACTTCGAGCAGGAACTGTCGGTATACGGCCGCGAGGGCGAGGCCTGCGTGCGCTGCGGGCGCGCGCTGCGCCATGCCAGCATCGGCCAGCGCGCCACCGTCTGGTGCGGCCACTGCCAGCGGTGAAGAGGCGAACAACGAGTGGAGAGGAACGAGGAACGAGGGAAGGCAACAGCGGGAGCAGCGGCGGAGGCAGGGGCCGTCATTCCCGCGTAGGCGGGAATCGCGCTGGCTTCGCTCGTTCCTCGCTCCATTCACCCGCGCCTGCCTATCATCCGCACACCCCATTCCGGACGAACGCATGGATCGACGCGACTTCCTCCAGCGCGCCTCGCTGGCCCTGGCCGCCTTCGGCCTGCCGACGCTGCCGGCCTGCGCCGCCGCCGAACGGCAGCAGGGCCTGCGCCGCATCGGCCAGCCGCAGCCGTTCGATTTCGCCGCGCTGAAGGGCCAGGCGCGCGCGCTGGCGCAGGCGCCGTACCGCAGCCACAAGCGCAGCCTGCCGCCGGAAGTGGAAGCGCTGGACTGGGACCAGTACCAGTCCATCCGCTACCGCCAGGACCATGCACTGTGGGCCGACCAGCCCGGGAAATTCCAGGCCAGGTTCTTCCACCTGGGCCTGTACTTCCACACGCCGGTGCGCATGTTCGACGTGGTCGACGGCAAGGCGCAGGAACTGGCCTATGACGGCGCCGCGTTCGACTACGGCCGCAGCGGCCTCCACGGCGGGCGCCTGCCGGCGGACCTGGGCTTCGCCGGCTTCCGCCTCAATACCCGCCGCGATACCGAGCGCGACTTCGCCGCCTTCCTCGGCGCCAGCTACTTCCGCGCGGTGGGCAGGGAAGGCCAGTACGGCCAGTCCGCGCGCGGGCTGGCGATCGACACCGGCATGGGCCGGCCCGAGGAGTTCCCCGACTTCATCGCCTATTACCTGGAACAGCCGGCCCGCGACTCGGACACCGTCGTCGTCTACGGCCTGCTCGACTCGCCCAGCGTGGCCGGCGCCTACCGCTTCGCCATCACCAACGGCGACGTGCTGCTGATGGACATCGACAGCGCGCTGTACCCGCGCCGGGAAATCGAGCGGCTGGGCATCGCGCCGTGCACCAGCATGTACCAGGTCGGCGAGAACGACCGCCGCATGGCCTGGGACTGGCGCCCGGAAATCCACGACACCGACGGCCTGTCGATGTGGAACGGCGCCGGCGAGTGGATCTGGCGCCCGCTGTGCAACCCCGCGCAGCTGCGCTTCAACATGTTCGTGGACCACAACCCGCGCGGCTTCGGCCTGCTGCAGCGCGACCGCGACTTCGACCACTACCAGGACGACGGCGTGTTCTACGAGAAGCGCCCGTGCCTGTGGGTGGAGCCGAAGGGGCAGTGGGGCGAGGGCTCGGTGCAGCTGGTGGAGATTCCCACGGTCGACGAGACCTTCGACAACATCGTCGCGTTCTGGAACCCGAAGCAGAAGCCGCAGCCCGGGCAGGAACTGCTGGTCGGCTACCGCCTGTACTGGGGCGCGCAGCCGCCGGCGCGGCCGCCGCTGGCGCACTGCGTGGCCAGCCGCACCGGCCTGGGCGGGGTGATCGGCAAGAAGCGGGAGTACTTCTCCTGGCGCTTCGCGGTGGATTTCGAAGGCGGCGAACTGGCCGGCCTGATCGACAAGGCCGAGGTCGAGGCCGTGGTGGAAACCAGCCGCGGCCGCGTGGAAGTCGTCTCCGCCCGCCCGCTGCGCGAGATCAAAGGCTACCGCGCCATGTTCGACCTGGTGCCGCCGGACGACGGCACGCAGCAGATCGACATCCGCCTGTACCTGCGCAGCGGCGGCAGGACCCTCACCGAAACCTGGCTGTACCAGTACAGCCCGCCGCCGGCGGAACAGCGCACGCTGTACTGATCGATGCCCGCCACGACGCGGCGGGCCGTACGGCACGACGCCGCGTCGCAATGGCCACAGGTACCGCCGCCGGCGGTCTCCCGGCTGCGCGCTGATCGTGCTGCGTCGCAGCGAAAATTCCCCTTCCGACCCCACAATCGCAAGGCAGCCCGGCCTTGTGGCTATCACGTGCGGATAACGATTGACAGCGTTGTCAGGCGACGCGTAAAACGACCTGCGCTCGGCCATGCCGCCGTGGCGAACATTCCGACGACCTTGGGGAGAGAGACCAGATGGCCAGCCAATGCCGGCAACATGCGCTTGCGCGCGCGATCTTCGCTGCACTGATCACCACCGCCACCGCATTGCCCGCCGCCGCGCAGTCGGCGCAGGAAGAAGGCAAGACCGAAGCCCGCGACGCGTCCACGCTCGACGCGGTGATCGTCACCGTCGAACGCCGCGAACAGGATCTGCAGAAGTACGCCGGCACCGCGCAGGCGATCTCCGCCGACGACACGCGCGCGCTGGGCATCAACAACGAACTGCGCAACATCCAGGCGCTGGTGCCGGGCATGAGCATGGCCAACCAGGAAGGCAACCTGGAAATCTTCATCCGCGGCGTGGGATCGTCCAACAACACCGAACTGGGCGATCCGGGCGCCGCGCCGCACATCAACGGCGCCTACATTCCGCGGCCGCGCGGGCTGGGCGGAATGTTCTATGACGTCGAGCGCGTGGAGATCAACAAGGGGCCGCAGGGCACGCTGCGCGGACGCAACGCGCTGGCCGGCACGCTCAACATCATCACCAAGCGCCCGGACCTGGAATCGTCCGGCGGCTACGTGCAGGCCGAGGCCGGCAACCGCGACCATCGCGGCGGCGAGTTCGCGTTGAACATGCCGCTGGGCGGCTGGGCCGCCATCCGCGTGGCCGGCTACAAGGTCGAGAAGGGCTCGTCGTTCGAGAACGCCGGCAGGATGCAGGAACTCGACCCGGCCGGCATCCAGGACGAGCGCGGCGCGCGCGTATCCTTCCTCTACCAGCCCGACGACAAGCTGTCGGTGTTCGCCATGGCCGACATGGGCAAGGAAGGCGGCACCGGCTACCCCGGCGCCACCGTCTACACCGCCGCCAAGGCCGGCTACATGCCCGACGACCTGGATCTGCGCAAGGTCGTCTACCGCGGCGCGCAGGGCACGCTGGACAGCACCAACTGGGGTGCGCAGACCAACGTCAGCTACGACTTCGGCCCGGTGGCGCTGGAGTACAACGCCAGCTACCGCGATGTCGATTACCGCCAGACCAACGCGCAGAGCGAAGGCATCCTCTGGCCGGGCCGCAACATCGACCCGGTCTCGCCCGCCAATCCCGGCGGCATCGACTACGACAACTACTCCACCCAGTACTGGATGACCCAGTCGCAGTCCTACATCCACGAGCTGCGCCTGTCCTCGGCCGACGACGCGCGCCTGCGCTGGACCACCGGCCTGTTCCACTTCAACGAGGACCAGCAGGTCGGCTACCTGTCGCTGGTGGACAAGGGCAGGTGGTATTCGGGCACCGAGTTCACCATGCCCAAGGTCAACGGCCGCTCCTCGGCCGCGTTTGCCGACGGCACCTTCGACGTCAATGACCGGCTGCGCCTGAAGGGCGGCCTGCGCTACACGCAGGAAGAAAAGTCGCGCTACGGCATCGGCGGCAACTGGGCGCTGGGCCTGCCGGGCGAAGGCGGCGATTTCGCCACCCGCCTCGGCACGCCGGGTTTCGTGCCGGCCTTCATGAAACGCCCCAACTTCGACGTCAGCAACATCACCTCGCAGGCGGACATGGCCCGCTTCCTGCTGCAGGGCATCCTGGCCCATGGCCGCAACGACACGCTCCTGCAGCAGATCGGCAACGTGCCCAATGGCGGCGCCTTCGGCTGCGTGGACCGCCCGGACATCGGCGGCGACACCATCGACTGCCCGTACAAGGACTGGGTGCAGGTGAGCGGCATCCCGGCGCAGCAGTTCGGCCGGAGCAAGTTCAACTTCACCGACTGGCGCGTGGGCTTCGAATACGACGTGTCCGACGACAGCCTGCTCTACGGGCTGATCTCCAGCGGCCACAAGGCGGGCGGCTTCAACGACACCTTCGACCCACAGGAGATCCCGGAGACGTTCAAGCCCGAGTCCATCGTCGCCTACGAGATCGGCAGCAAGAACACGTTCCAGATGCTGGGCCGCAGCTCCACCTTCAACGCCAGCGGTTTCTACTACGACTACAGCGACCAGGTGTTCCAGGACCTGGCGGTAATCGCCACCAACCCCACCACCGGCGAAGCCACCGGTTACTCGCTGGTCAACCGCAACGTCGGCAAGTCCGCCGTGTACGGCGTCGAGCTGGAGAGCGTGCTGCGCTTCCCCGGCAACGTGATGCTGAACCTCAACGCGCTGTGGATGGACAGCGAGATCAAGGAAGGCGTCGTGGCCGACGTGCGCAGCCAGAACTACGACGCCGGCGGCGCCACCTCGTTGATCGACCTGTCCGGCAACGAACTGCCGCTGGCCTCGAAGCTGACCTTCAACGCGCGCCTGCAGCACACCGTGGAACTGCCGTTCGGCACCCTGGACTGGCAGGTGCTGGCCTCGTACCGCTCGGCCTACTACCTGACCCAGTACAACAACCGCGACGTGCAGTTCATCAGGAAGGACACCGCCTCCGGCGAGATCGTGCCCGACCGCGTCGAAACCGCGCAGCAGGCCGGCTTCCCCGACCGCCAGCGCGCACGCACCACGGTCAATGCCGGCATCGGCCTGACCTCGCTGGACGGCCACTGGCGCGTGGAAGCCTGGGGCAACAACCTGCTGGACAACGACATCTCGCAGAAGGCGCTGGTCGGGTCGGGCATCAACGTGCGTTTCCTCAACGATCCGCGCAGCTACGGCCTGCGTCTGCGCTACCAGTTCTGATGTGACAGGATGGACTGCCCGCGGCGGCCGGCCGGTGCCGGCCGCCGCGCGGCGGATGCGCGTGGGCAACGCCACGCATGACGCCAACGTTCCGCCATGACGGAAAAGCCATGAGCCAAAAAACCCGCTGGTCGCAGTTCGGTGTACTCATCACGGTGTTCTTCTTCTGGGGCTTCGTCGCCGCCAGCAACGGCATCCTGATCCCCGTCTTCAAGAAGGCCTTCGACCTGACCCAGGCGCAGAGCATGTACGTGGCGATCGCGTTCTACGTCGCCTATACGGTCGGCTCGCTGATCTACGCGGCGGTTTCCAGGGCGATGGGCGTGGATGTGCTCAACCGCATCGGCTACAAGAACGGCATCTGCATCGGGCTGCTGATATCGGCGCTGGGTGCCGTGCTGTTCTACCCCGCGGCCAACCTGGGGTCGTTCAACCTGATGCTGTCCGGCCTGTTCATCGTCGGCCTGGGGTTCTCCCTGCAGCAGATCGCCGCCAACACCCTGGCCATCATCATGGGCGACCCGGCCACCGGTTCGCAGCGGCTGACCATGGCCGGCGGCGTCAACAACCTGGGCACTACCATCGGGCCGCTGCTGGTGAGCATCGCCATCTTCGGCAGCGTCGCCACCGGCAACACCGAGGCCAGCATCGAGAGCGTCAAGACGCCCTACCTGGTGCTGGGCGCGGCCTTCGTGCTGGTGGCGCTGTTCCTGAAGTTCTCCTCGGTGCCCAACCACATCGACCTGGAAAAACTGTCCGCGACCGAGGCGCAGGACAGCAGCAGGCTGATCCACGGGAAGTCGGCGCTGGCCTACCCGCAGCTGGTGCTGGGCATGCTCGGCATCTTCCTCTACGTCGGCGTGGAGGTCTCCACCATCGACAACCTGCCGGCCTATCTGGAACTGCCGGTGGAGAAGGGCGGGCTGGGCCTGGAGACCGCGTTGATCGCGCCGTTCGTGTCGCTGTACTGGGCGAGCCTGATGATCGGCCGCTGGGGCGGTGCCGCCGGCGCGTTCGACGTGGGCGCCGGCACGAAGAAGCTGCTGATGCTGGTGCTGCCGTTCGTCGCCTTCGGCGTGTACCTGGCGGTCAACGCGATCTCCGGCCACGACGCCTCGCAGTTCTTCCACTACGCGCCGGTGATCGTGCTGATGATCCTGGCCACGCTGGCCAGCCGGGGCAACCCGGCGCGCATGCTGCTGTACTTCGCCCTGTGCGGCATCGCCGCGCAGCTGGTGGGCATGTTCACCACCGGCATGACCAGCGTGATCGCCTTCATCAGCGTCGGCCTGTTCTGCAGCACGATGTGGCCGTGCATCTTCACCCTGGCCATCACCGGCCTGGGCAATGCCACCAACCAGGGCAGCAGCCTGCTGATCATGATGATCATGGGCGGCGGGCTGGTGAGCTGGGCGCAGGGCGCGCTCGCCGACAAGGTGGGCGTGCATTACAGCTTCATCGTCGGCGTGCTGTGTTTCGCCTACCTGGCCTTCTATGCCATCGCCGCCACGCGCACCCTGCGGCGCCAGGGCATCGACCTGGACAGGCTGGCGGCTCAAGGCGGGCATTGAGCGGCCCCCGGAGCCGGCCTTGCCCGCTCCGGGGGGGACAACCCCCGAGCCCCGGCCTGACAGCGCAGTCACGCCGGGTCCTCCAGGCAGGGGCTGCCCCCCGGCATCCCGCTCACCGCTCTGCCGGGGTCAGCCCGGCGCGGGGCCGGTCGAGCGCCGCACCTGCAGGGTGTAGGCCACGTCGACCACGCCGCCGCTGCCCATCTCGCGGATTTCCTTGAGCAGTTCCTGCGCCGCCACCCGTCCCATGTCGCGGGTGGGCTGCCGCACGGTGGTCATCGCCGGGTAGATCTGGCGGGAGATGGGCGTGTCGTCGAAGCCGCAGACCGAAATATCGCCCGGTACCGACAGCCCGCGCTCGCACACGGCGCAGATGACGCCGGCCGCCATGTCGTCGTTGGCGGCGAAGATCGCGGTGGGCCGTTCGGGCAGGTCGAGCAGCGCGTTGGCGCCGGCGTAGCCCGATTCGTAGGAGAACTCGCCGTCCACCACCAGCGCCGCGTCGTAGCGCAGCCCGGCGCGGCGCAGGCCTTCGCGGTAGCCGGCCAGGCGCCACATGCTGGCGCCGTGCGCGGCATGGCCCTTGATGTGCGCGATGCGGGTATGGCCGAGCGCGGCCAGGTGCGCCATCAGCGCGCAGACCGCGCCGATCTCGTCCACCACCACGCCGACATGCCGGTTCTGTTCCCGGGCGGAGATGCTGGAATAGGGAATGCCCAGGTCGACCAGCCGTTCCAGCAGCGCCGCATCGTCGGTGAGCGGCGGGGTGAGCACGATGCCGTCCAGCTGCGACTGCATGATCAGCGACTCGACCTTGCCCACGATGTCCGCGGCGTCGTACACCAGCGGCGCCAGCATCAGGTTGTAGTGCTGCGCCTGGCAGGCGTCGAGCACGCCCAGTTCGATTTCCATCAGGTAGTTCGACGACGGGTTGTCGAACAGCATGGCGACCAGGTAGGAGCGCCGGCCGGCCAGCACGCGCGCCGACGGCAGCGGACGGTAGCGCAGCTTCTCCACCGCCGCTTCCACCAGCTTGCGGGTGCGCTCGGACACGTTCGGCTCGTTGTTGAGCACCCGCGAGACGGTCTTCATCGACACGCCCGCCGTTTCCGCCACGTCCTCGATGCGAACCCGCCCGGGTCTGCCCGCGGCCGCCTGCGTGGATCCGGCCGCCGCCCGTTTCTTGCCAGTCATATGGTTCTCGGTTCCCGCCAGGCAGGTGCCATCGCGCTTGGATACAGGTGCAACTTTAGCCGCAATGCGGTGTGCCGCTATGCAGCAAGCCATCATCGTGGACTGGCGCTATTCTGCGCCTGCCTGACAACGCTGTCATGGTGGCGCGCACCATCGCGCGTTTCTCCAGCCTCCCGTCCAGGAAGACCCTCGCCCATGAAGCCCCGCCTTCCGCATCCCCGTTCCTCCGCCGGCCGCCGCCTGCGCCCGCTCCTGCTGGGCGCCGCGCTGGCCCTGGCCTGCGCGCCGGTCGCCGGCGCCGCGCCGACATCGACAGACGCACCGGTCCGCATCGATCCGGCGCACTGGCCGCAGCCGGCCTGGCCGCTGGCGCTGGACCCGGCGATGGAGAAGCGCATCGATGCGCTCATGGCGGCGATGACGCTGGAGGAAAAGGTCGGCCAGGTGGTACAGGGCGATATCGCCAGCCTCACTCCGGAGGACGTGCGCAGGTACCGGCTCGGCTCGATCCTGGCCGGCGGCGGCTCCGATCCGGGCGGCCGCTACAACGCCAGTCCGGCCGAATGGCTGGCGCTGGCCGATGCCTTCTGGGAAGCGTCGATGGATACCCGCGGCGGCGGCAAGGCGATCCCGATCATCTGGGGCATCGACGCCATGCACGGCCAGAGCAACGTGGTCGGCGCCACCCTGTTCCCGCACAACATCGGCCTCGGTGCCGCGCGCAACCCGGAACTGCTGCGCGAGATCGCCCGCATCACCGCCGCCGAAACCCGTACCACCGGCATGGAATGGACCTTCGCGCCGACCGTGGCGGTACCGCGGGACGACCGCTGGGGCCGCGCCTACGAAGGCTACTCGGAAGATCCGGCGCTGGTGGCCAGCTATGCCGGTGTGTTCGTCGAAGGCCTGCAGGGCAAGGCCGGCGCTCCGGACTTCCTCGACGACCACCACGTGATGACCACGGTCAAGCATTTCCTCGGCGACGGCGGCACCGACAACGGCAAGGACCAGGGCGACACCACGGTGGACGAAGCGCAGCTGCGCGACATCCACGGCGCCGGTTACGCGCCGGCGATCGCCGCCGGCGCGCAGTCGGTGATGGCCTCGTTCAACAGCTTCCACGGCGAGAAGATGCATGGCCACAAGCCGCTGCTGACCGATGTGCTGAAGCAGCGCATGCAGTTCGGCGGCTTCGTCGTCGGCGACTGGAACGGCCACGGCCAGATCAAGGGCTGCAGCAACACCGACTGCGCGCAGACCTACATCGCCGGCCTGGACATGGCGATGGCGCCGGACAGCTGGAAGGGCATGTACGAAAGCACCCTGGCGCATGCGAAGGACGGCACCCTGCCGATGGCGCGGCTGGACGACGCGGTGCGCCGCATCCTGCGCGTCAAGTTCCGCATGGGCCTGTTCGAGAAGCCGAAACCCTCGGCGCGCGCGCTGGGCGGCAGGTTCGAGCTGCTGGGCGCCCCGCAACACCGCGCGGTGGCGCGCCAGGCGGTGCGCGAATCGCTGGTGCTGCTGAAGAACCAGGGCGGCCTGCTGCCGCTGGCCCCGAAGCAGCGCGTGCTGGTGGCCGGCGACGGCGCCGACAACATGGCCAAGCAGGCCGGCGGCTGGACCCTGACCTGGCAGGGCGACGGCACGAAGCGCGCCGATTTCCCCAACGCCGACACCCTCTGGGACGGCCTGAAGGCGCAGGTGGAAGTGGCCGGCGGCAAGGCCGAGCTGGCCGTGGACGGGCGCTACAAGGCCAGGCCGGACGTGGCGGTGGTGGTGTTCGGCGAGGAGCCCTACGCCGAGTTCCAGGGCGACCTGCCCGACCTGATGTTCAAGGGCGGCAGGTCCGGCGACCTGGAGCTGATCAGGAAGCTGAAGGCCGACGGCATTCCGGTGGTGGCCGTCTTCCTGAGCGGCCGCCCGCTGTGGGTGAACCGCGAGATCAACGCCGCCGACGCCTTCGTCGCCGCCTGGCTGCCGGGCTCGGAGGGCGGCGGCGTCGCCGACGTGCTGCTGCGCCGGCCCGACGGCAGCGTGCAGCACGACTTCCGCGGCAAGCTCAGCTTCTCCTGGCCGCGCCGCGCCGACCAGTTCGCCAACAACGTCGGGCAGAAGGACTACGACCCGCAGTTCGCCTACGGCTACGGCCTGACCTACGCCGACAACGGCGACCTGCCGGCGTTGTCCGAGGAGCCGGGCATCGACCCGGCCGCCTCGCGCACCAGCGCCTGGTTCGACCGTGGCGTGGCGACCACCGGCCTGACCCTGCGCCTGGTCGGCGCCGATGGCGAAGCCTCGGACATCGTGCATCCCAATGCGGCGACCGCCGATGGTTCGGTGGTGATGACCGCGGTCAACACCGATGTGCAGGAGGGCGCGCGCCAGTTCGCGTTCCAGGGCGCCGGCCGTTTCGAGCTGCGCGCGAACACGCCGCTGGACCTGGTGCGGGAAACCAACGGCGACGTGCTGGCGATCGCCAGCGTGCGGGTCGAAGCGCTGCCCGCGGGCGCCAGGGTGGACTACCTCGCCAGCTGCGGCGACGGCTGCCGTGGCGAGGTCGCCATCGGCGACGCACTGGCGAAGCTGCCGCAGGGCCAGTGGGCGCGGCTGGGCGTGCCGCTCAAGTGCCTGCGCGGCGCCGGCGCGGACACCGCCCGGCTGGACATGCCGTTCGCGCTGCGCGGCAGCGCCGGCCTGCGCCTGTCGCTGGCAAAGGTGAGCATCGGCACCGACTACGACCGCAAGGTCGAATGCGCCGCGCCTTGAGCCAGGTGCCGCAGCGTGGGCATTCCCGCCTGGTGGCGCATGCCGCGCGACCAGGCCGGGAGTGGATGCCGACAGGGCCAGCGGGGAGGGCATCGACCCATCGAAGCGGGAGCCGCCGGAACACCCCCGCCGGGGGCGCGCCCAAGGCGTGACGGGGCGTGCCGTTCGATCTTCCGTGTCGGGGTGGCGGAGCTGCCAGAAAGGCCGCCCTCCGCACTGAAGTGCGCACCTACAGCGGCAGCGGCGCCTGCATCGGCTCGATGCGGCCCTCGCCGCGGGTGATCTTCTTGAACTCGGCGCGGCTGACCGACACGTAGCGCTCGTTGCCGCCGATCTCCACCTGCGGGCCGTCCTGCACGGCGAAGCCGTTCTCGTCCACGCGCACGGTCATGGTCGCCTTCTTGCCGCTGTGGCAGATGGTCTTGATCTCCTGCATCTCGTCGGCCCAGGCCAGCAGGTACTGGCTGCCCTCGAACAGCTCGCCGCGGAAATCGGTGCG
>Ga0182741_1000904_pt1 | contig 41825 bp, 34 predicted proteins | sample eDN5th37CBELigOP_FD_128874 | JGI IMG/M metagenome (GOLD analysis project Ga0182741, IMG submission 128874) | Enriched Organic Plus compost microbial communities from Emeryville, California, USA - eDNA 5th pass 37_C BE-Lig OP (version 2) (version 2) ... | reverse complement strand
TGGGGCACCGGCGGCACGCTCACCGGCGTGGGCGAAGTGCTGCGCGTGGCGCGTCCGGAAGTGCGCATCACCGCGTCCGAACCGGCCGGCGCATCGCTGCTGCAGGGCAAGGACTGGGCCCCGCACAAGATCCAGGGCTGGACGCCGGACTTCGTCCCGGAAGTGCTGAACCGCGAGGTGTTCGATGAGCTGCTGACGGTGGACGACGCCACCGCCATCGCCACGTCGCGCCGGCTGGCGGCCGAGGAAGGCATCTTCGTCGGCATCTCCGCCGGCGCCACCGTCGCCGCCGCGCTGCAGGTCGCCGAGAAGGCCAACGAAGGCGCGGTGATCCTGGCGGTGCTGCCGGACACCGGCGAACGCTATTTCTCCACGCCGTTGTTCGAAGGCGTCAACGAGGGTTCCGACGACGAGTGGCTGGCCTCGCTGGGCTGAGGCGGTGTGGGATTGGGCGATCCGCTGCCCGCGGATCGCCGCGATGCCCCGGACGCGCGGCGGACCACGCCGTGGCGTCCGCTTCCAGAGTTGCGGCGCCTTCGCGCCGGTTGCTAGGCTCGGCGCGGTCCACCGTCGCGGAGTCCGTCATGAAGCTGGCCGGTTCGCTGCTCCTGTCGTTGCTGTTCCTCGCTTCCGCCGCCGCCGCGCAGCCGGCCCCGGCGACGGGCTATTTCGACAACACCGGCCGCGACGACGTGCTTTCCGGCGGCGTGCGGATGATTCCGATCCACACGCCGGCCGGCGATTTCAAGGTCTGGACCAAGCGGGTCGGCAACAATCCGCGCATCAAGCTGCTCCTGCTGCACGGCGGCCCGGGCGCCACCCATGAATACTTCGAGGCCTTCGACAGCTTCCTGCCTGCCGCGGGCATCGAGTACTACTATTACGACCAGCTCGGTTCGGCCTACAGCGATCAACCCGACGACCCGCGCCTGCTGGACACCGCGCGCTTCGTCGAGGAAGTCGAACAGGTCCGCCAGGCGCTGAAGCTGGATCGCGACAACTTCTACCTGCTGGGGCATTCCTGGGGCGGCATCCTGGCGATGGAATACGCGCTCAAGTACCCGCAGCACCTGAAGGGGCTGATCATCTCCAACATGATGTCCAGCATCCCGGCATACAACGACTACGCGCGCAAGGTGCTGGAGCCGAGGATGGACCCCGCCGCGCTGGCCGAGATCAAGCGGCTGGAAGCGGAGAAGCGCTTCGAGGATCCGCGCTACATGGAACTGCTGCTGCCGCACTACGAAGCGCACGTGCTGCGCATGCCGGCCGCGCAATGGCCGGAACCGGTCAACCGCTCCTTCGCCCACATCAACAAGAAGGTCTACGTGCCGATGCAGGGCCCGAGCGAACTGGGCGCCAGCGGCATCCTGGCCGACTGGGACCGGACCGCCGATCTGGAAAGGATTCCGGTGCCCACGCTCGTCATCGGCGCGCGCCACGACACGATGGACCCGGCCTACATGGAAATGATGAGCAAGCGGCTGCCGAAGGGGCGCTACCTGTTCTGCCCGGAAGGCAGCCACATGGCGATGTACGACGACCAGCGCACCTACGTGGATGGATTGATCGACTTCCTGCGCGACACCGACGCGGGGCGTTGATCGCCACCGGCTTTCCCGCCGGGGACATCACGCTTCCTCGTACAGCTCCAGCGGCAGATCGTCCGGATCCGCGAAGAAGGTGAAGCGGCGCCCGGTGAACTCGTCCACGCGGATGGGTTCGACCGCCACGCCATGCGCTCCGAGATGGGCGACGGCGGCATCCAGATCCGCTACCCGCAACGCCAGGTGACGCAGGCCGCACGCTTCCGGACGCGAGACGCGCGCCGGTGGCGAAGGAAAGGAGAACAGCTCGATCCGGGTGTGCGCGTCCACCCGCAGATCCAGTTTCCAGGAGTCGCGCGGCTGGCGATAGTGTTCCGCCAGCACTTCCAGTCCCAGCACCTCGGTGTAGAAGCGCCGCGACCGCGCATAGTCCGACGCGATGATGGCGACGTGGTGGATGCCGAGCAGTTTCATGCGGCCCATTCTATTCCTGCCACGCAGGCGCGATGCGGGCACGGCGCGCTAGTGCGCCGCCGCCGCATCCGCGGCCGCCGGACCGCCGGCCGGATGCTTGCCGCTCTGCATCAGCAGCACCAGCGGCATCGATACCAGGGTCAGCAGCATCATCAGCTTGAAGTCGTTGAGATAACCGATCGCCGCCGACTGCCGCATCACTTCGGCGTTGAGCAGCGCGGCGCCGCTGGCGGTGCCGGGATTCCACATCGATGGCAGCAGCGTGGTCTCCGCGCCGAAGGCGGGAATGCGGGCGCCGATCTCGGCGTGGTTGATCTGGCCCGCGCGCGACAGCAGCGTCATCACCACCGAAATGCCGACCGACGATCCAATGTTGCGGACCAGGCTGAACAATCCAGCCGCCTCGGTGCGCTGGTGCGGCTCGAGGGTGGCGTAGGCCACGGTGGAAATCGGCACGAACACCAGTCCCAGGCCCAGGCCCTGGATCACGCCCAGCCAGACGATCGCCGACATCGAAGCGGTGGGACCGAACTCGGTCATGCCGTGCAGCGAGAGCACCATCAATCCCATGCCGGCCAGGATCGGCGCGCGCGCGTCCACGCGTCCCAGCAGGCGCCCGACCACCATCATGCTGAGCATGGTGCCGACGCCGCGCGGCGCCAGCACCAGGCCGATGGTCAGCACCGGGTAGTTCATCAGCGTGCTCAGGTAGGGCGGCAGCAGCGCCAGCGTGGCGAACAGCACGATGCCGACGATGAAGATCAGCGCGCAGCCCACCGCGAAGTTGGCGTTCTTCAACAGGCCGAGATCCAGCAGCGCGTTTTCGCGGTGGCGCCACCACCACAGCGCGTAGGTGTACAGCGCGAGGAACGCCAGCGCGGCTTCGATCTGGATTTCCAGGCTGCCGAACCAATCCTCGCCCTGCCCGCGATCGAGGAACAACTGCAAGGCACCGATGCCCAGCGCCAGCAGGCCCAGTCCGATGCCGTCCAGCGGGCGTTCGTGCGGCTGATCCTTCTTCACGCTGGCCAGGATGCCGATGAGCGCGAGGATGCCGATCGGCAGGTTGATCAGGAACACCCAATGCCAGCTGTAGTTCTGGGTCAGGAAGCCACCGAGCGGCGGACCCAGGATCGGCCCGACCATGATGCCCATGCCCCACATCGCCATCGCCGCGCCGTGCTTTTCCTTGGGAAAGGCGTCCAGCAGCAGGGATTGCGAGATCGGCACCAGCGAGGCGCCGAACACGCCCTGCAGGATCCGGTAGAACACCATCTCGCCGATGCCGGTCGCGATGCCGCACAGCAGCGAAGCCACGGTGAACCCGCCGACCGCGATGATCAGCAGGCGGCGCCGGCCGAGCCGGCCGGCCAGCCAGCCGGTGACCGGGGTGAGGATCGCGGCCGCGACGATGTAGCTCGTCAGCACCCACGATACCTGGTCCTGGGTGGCCGACAGCGAACCCTGCATGTCGGGCAGCGCGACGTTGGCGATGGTGGTATCCAGCGCCTGCATCAGCGTCGCCAGCATCACCGATACCACCAGCAGGGTGCGGTTGCCGTTCGCGTCTTTGTTCTTCAGTCGGCTGATCATGGCATCACGGCCTGCGGATGGCCGCGGCACACACGGGCCGCCACGGCCTTGGAATCAGGAGTCATCCCGGAGCGCCGCGGAGCCCACCACGACTCCACCACAGCGCCGCGATGCCGCCCGCGGACGCCCGGAATGACGAAAACAGCGTTCGTCAGCGTGCCGCCGTCGCCTTGCCGGCGTGGGTCCCGGCTTCCGGCTCGCGCAGATCGACCTTGACGTCGGCGCTCATGCCGGCGCGCAGTTGCGGCGCGTCCTGGTGGTCGGCGCCGTCGATCTCCAGGCGGACCGGAATGCGCTGCACGATCTTCACCCAGTTGCCGGTCGCGTTCTGCGGCGGCAGCACGCTGAACTCGGCGCCGGAGGCCGGCGCGATCGAGGCCACGTGCGCCTTCCACTTCACGCCCGGATAGGTATCGACTTCGATGATCGCCGGCTGGCCGACGTGCATCCGGGTGAGTTCGGTTTCCTTGAAGTTGGCTTCCACCCAGATCGGGTTGGTGGCGACCAGCGGCATCGCGGTCTGGCCGACATTGATGTATTCGCCGACCTGCAGATCGTGCAGGCCGATGATGCCGTCCGCGGGCGCCCGCACTTCCGCATGCGCCAGATCCAGGCGCGCCTTGGCCAGCATCGCCATCGCGCCGCGGTAACCCGGCAAATCCTCCAGCGGCGTGCCCGCGTTTCCGCTCAGCGCGGCATTGGCTTCCGATTCCGAAGCGATGGCGTCGGCCAGATCGGTTTTCGCCTCGGCGACCGCGTGGCGCGCGTCATCCAGCATCTTGCGCGATACCAGTTGCTGTTCGGCCAACTGCTGCATGCGGATCAGATCCCGCTGCGCCCAGGCCAGGGTCTCCCGCTTGGCTGCCACCGACGTGCCGGCACCGGTGACCTTGGCGCGGCTGGCGCGGGTGGTGTTGGCGACATAGGCCAGCGTGGCTTCGTTCTGCGCCAACGCGATCCGCAACGGTTCGGGATCGATGCGGAACAGCAGATCGCCCTTCTTCACCGGCTGGTTCTGGCCGACCGCGACCTCCACCACCCGGCCGCCGACCTGCGGCGCGATGAGGATGCGTTCGGCCTTGACGTAAGCGTTGTCGGTGCTCACCTGGCGGTTGGCGACCACCCATTCCCAGCCGAAGAAACCGATGACCGCGGCCGGCGCCGCGATCCACAGCCAGAGCGGCACGCGCCGGCGCCTGGGAACGGGAGGAGTGGCCGCCTGCTCGGCGGCGGCGTTGATCTTGGTGGTCATGGTGGGGTCACTTGCGCAGGGAGGACTCGCCGCGGCTGGCGCGGTCGAGCTGGGAAAGGGTTTCGCGGATCTGGGACAGCACCTTGAGCGTGGTCTGCAGTTCGCCGGGTTCGACTTCCGCGAGGCTGTCCTCGCGCACGCCGGTCGCCACCATCTCGATCACGTCCATGATTTCGTTGGACTGCGGCGACAGATGCAGGCGCCAGCAACGGCGATCGTTGGGATCGTTGCGGCGCTCGACGAAGCCCGCCTTCTGCAGGCGGTCGACCACCCGGCCGACGGCGATTGGCTCCATGTCCATCACGTCGGCCAAGGCGGCCTGGGTCAGCCCTTCGTTCTGGTGGATCCGCTTGAGCGCGCGCCATTGCACCCGGGTCAGGCCGAGGTGCGCGGCGCGCCGATCGAACACCCGGCCGTACAGGCGGCTGAGGTCGGCAATCAGGTAGCCGAGGGAGGCAGGATGGCAGGCGTCACTCATGGCTGCCTATGATATAGCTGCTTAGGCAACTATATAAGTGGCCAGATCCGTTCCACCGACCGCGTTCAGCGGCCGGTTCGATTTTCGTACGCCGGAAATGGCAACGCCGGCCCAGGGCCGGCGTTGGGAAAAGCGGAGGTCGATTGACCCGCCGGCTCAGCCTTCCCACTTGCCCAGTGCGGCCAGGCCATTGTCCTTGGCGCGCGCGTAGACGATGGACTGGGCCTTGGCGATGTTGCCCTTCAGGTCTTCGGACCAAAGCTTGAGGGCGGCCTGCTGCATGGCCCGGCCGTACGAGAACGACAGCGGCCACGGCAGCGCGCCCAGGCGGTTCATCGCGTCCAGATGGGCGGTCGCGTCCTCGTCGCTCTGGCCACCGGACAGGAACACGATGCCCGGCAGGATCGCCGGCACGGTGCTCTTCAGGCACATCACGGTCGACTCGGCGACTTCCTCGACGTCGGCCTGGTCCGGGCAGTCCTTGCCTGGCACGACCATCGAGGCCTTCAGGATGGTGCCTTCCAGCAGCACGTTGTGCTCGTAGAGCGCGGCGAACAACGAGCGCAGCACCGCTTCGGTGACCTCGTAGCAGGTCTGGATGTCGTGGTCGCCGTCCATCAGCACTTCCGGTTCGACCATCGGCACCAGGCCGGCTTCCTGGCAGAGCGCCGCGTAGCGGGCCAGCGCGTGCGCGTTCGCCTCGATGCAGGTACCGGTCGGGATGTCGTCGCCGATGTTGATTACCGCGCGCCACTTGGCGAAACGCGCGCCCAGCGCGTAATACTCCTTCAGGCGATCACGCAGGCCGTCCAGGCCTTCGGTGACGACTTCGCCCGGGCAACCGGCCAGCGGGTGGGTGCCCTTGTCGACCTTGATGCCGGGAATGATGCCGTGCTGGGCCATGTACTTGGCGAACGGCACGCCGTCCTTGGTGGATTGGCGGATGGTTTCGTCGTACAGGATGGCGCCGGAGATGTAGTCGCTCAGCTTGGGCGTGGTGAGCAGCAGTTCGCGATAGGCGCGGCGGTTTTCCTCGGTGTTCTCGATGCCCACGCCGGCGAAGCGCTTGGCGATGGTGCTGGTGGATTCGTCAATCGCGATGATGCCCTTGCCCGCGGCCACCATGGCCTGGGCGGTTTCGGCAAGCTGTTCGATGCTCATGTGGGTCCTGGAGGAGCGGCGGGAAAGATACCAATTATAGCCCAATCAAGGAGCCGGCCTGGGCCGGCAACGATTGCAAACGATTACAGGCATCGCGTAACGGCGGAGTGACGCTTCCATCCGGAACGACGCCAAGCGCCCGGCTGCATCGTCCCGTCGCGGGCAATCCAGCGGTCGCCCCGCGGACAGCAGCGTGATCCCTCGGAGCACGCGTGATACGACATCGCACGCGGCTTGGACAGAAAGCGGCAGCGGCGCTCGGGTGCGCGGGCGCCGGCACGACGCGCGGTCACGTCCAAAGGGCGCGAATTACAGCTCGCCCAGCCCCTCGGCCTGTCCCTGCATGCCGATTTGCAGCAGCCGCAGGGTATTCGTCGCGCCGTGCTTCTCCATGTGATCGCCGCTGGTGAAGATGATGCGGTCGCCCTCCGACAGCAGCTTGCGGTCGTACAGGCAACGCATCGCCTCGCGCGCGGCTTCGCGCGGCGCCAGGCCGCGGCTGTCGAAGGCGATCGGGAACACGTCGCGCATCATCGCCATGCGCCGGCGCGCGCCGTCGTGGCGCGAGAACGCATAGACGGGCGCGCGCGCGCGGAAACGCGACAGGTAGCGGGCGGTGCCGCCGGACTCGGTCATCGCGACGATCGCGCGCACGCCGATGTGCTCGGTCAGGAACATGGCGGCCATCGCGATGGCCTGGTCGGCGCGCGCCAGATCGCGCGGCGCCTTCTCGAAATCGGTATCGGTCTCGAACTGCTTTTCCGCGCCCAGGCAGATGCGCGCCATCGCTTCCACCGCCTTGACCGGATAGCTGCCCGCCGCGGTCTCGGCCGACAGCATCACCGCGTCGGTGCCGTCGATGACCGCGTTGGCCACGTCCAGCACTTCGGCGCGGGTCGGGATCGGGTTGTCGACCATCGATTGCAGCATCTGGGTCGCGGTGATCACCACGCGGTTGCGCGCCAGCGACTCGCGGATGATCTTCTTCTGCAGGCCCGGCAACTCGGCATCGCCGATCTCCACGCCCAGGTCGCCACGCGCGACCATGACCACGTCGCTGGCCTCGACGATCTCGGCCAGGTTCTCGATCGCCTCGGTGCGTTCGATCTTCGACACCAGCGCCGCATCGCTGCCGTGTTCGCGGGCGATCCGGCGGGCCTCGTTCATGTCTTCGGCGTTGCGGCAGAACGACACCGCGATGAAGTCGACGCCGATCTCGGCGACGATGCCGATGAGCTCCTTGTCGCGTTCGGTCAGCGCGCCGAGCGACAGCCCGCCGCCGAGCTTGTTGAGGCCCTTGCGATCGGACAGGACGCCATCGTTGAGCACGGTGGTGACGATGCGTTCGCCTTCGACTTGCTCCACCCGCAACTGCATCAGGCCGTCGTCGAGCAGCAGGACGTCGCCGTGGATGACGTCGCCGGGCAGGCCGAGGTAACTCACGCCGACCTGCGACACGTCGCCGGCCGGCGCATTGGCATCGGCGACGAGATCGAAACGCGCGCCGGCCTTGAGCACGATCTTGCCTTCGGCGAAACGCTCGATGCGGATCTTCGGCCCCGGCAGATCGGCCAGGATGCCCACTTCGGCACCCACGCGCTGCGCGGCGGCGCGCACCGCGGCGGCGCGCTTGGCCTGGCCGGAGGGATCGCCGTGGGAGAAGTTCAGGCGGACCACGTTGACGCCGGCACGGAACAGTTCGTCAAGCACGCCCGGCGGGTCGGTGGCCGGGCCGAGGGTGGCGAGGATCTTGGTGCGGCGCTGGCGTTCGATCATTGGTACGGTTCCCTGAATTGGCGCAAACGCTACCACACCATGCGGAGGCTGCAATGGCCGCGATGGCGAGGGAAGAAACCGTACGTCGGCGAGCGCGCCGGAGCTCCTGCGCGGAAGTGGCGAAACCACTGTTTTCAAGCGGTTTCATGCGCCTTCCCGACGCATCGATACTGGTATTTTTTTGGTCTCGTGAACGCGCCGCCATGCTGCGGGCGCACGCCGGTTTGCGCGCACTCCGTTGGCGGACGCGGCCTTCAGGCCAGCAGCGCGTGCAATTCCGCCGGCGCGGCGGCGAGCCGATCCGCGTTCGCTCCGCGCAGTTCCGCTTCGCCACCGAATCCCCACAGCACGCCGATGTTGCGCATGCCGTGATGGCGCGCGCCGTCGATGTCCATGTGGCGATCACCGATCATCCAGCACTGCGCCGGCGCCAGCGAAAGGCGGCGCATGGCTTCGGCAATCAACTCCTGTTTGTGGCTGAGCCGGCCGTCCATGCTGGCGCCGATCACGTCGTCGAAGCGATGCCCGAACGGCAGGTGCGCGATGATCTTGCGCGCATGCGGTTCGTTCTTGGCGGTGACGATCGCCAGCCGGTGTCCGCGCGCATGCAGTGCCTCGATCGCTTCGCCGATGCCTGCATAGACATCGTGCTCGGCCCAGCCGTGCGACTCGAAACGCGCGCGGTAGTGTTCGACCGCCCGCTCGACGCGCACCGGATCCTGCAGCAACGGCATGAAGCTGGTGCGCAGCGGCGGGCCGATCCAGCGGCGAAGCTCCGCCTCCGGCGGCACCGGATGGCGCAGCTGATCCAGCGCGTAGGCGACGCAGCGGGTGATCCCGACGGCGGAATCGATCAGGGTGCCGTCGAGATCGAAGAACAGCGTATCGCGCGTCACTGCCCGCGGGCCTCCAGCGCCGCCACCGCCGGCAACGTCTTGCCTTCCAGGAATTCCAGGAACGCGCCGCCGCCGGTGGAGATGTAGCTCACCCGGTCGGCGATGCCGTACTTGTCCACCGCGGCCAGGGTGTCGCCGCCGCCGGCGATCGAGAACGCCGCCGAGTCGGCGATCGCGCGGGCGAGCGTCCCGGTGCCCTGGCCGAAGGCATCGAACTCGAACACGCCGACCGGGCCGTTCCACACGACCGTGCCCGCCGAGCGGATCAGTTCGGCGTAGCGCTGCGCGGTCTGCGGGCCGATGTCGAGAATCAGATCGTCCTCCGCCACGGCATCGACCGCCTTCACCTCCGCCGGCGAGTCGGCCTTGAATTCCTTCGCCACCACCACGTCGGAAGGCAGCGGGATGTCGGCGCCGCGCGCCCTGGCGTCGCCGTCGATCTTCCGCGCGGTGTCGATCAGGTCGGGCTCGTACAGCGACTTGCCGACCGCGTGGCCCGCGGCGGCGATGAAGGTGTTGGCGATGCCGCCGCCGACGATCAACTGATCCACCTTGCCCACCAGGTTGGACAGCAGCTCCAGCTTGGTCGAAACCTTGCTGCCGGCCACGATGGCGAGCAGCGGACGCGCCGGTTTGTCCAGCGCCTTGGCCAGCGCATCCAGTTCGGCCATCAGCAGCGGACCGCCCGCCGCGACGTTGGCGAAACGGATGACGCCGTGGGTGGAGGCCTGCGCGCGATGGGCGGTGCCGAACGCATCCATCACGAACACGTCGCACAGTGCGGCGTACTTCTTCGACAGCGCCTCGTCATCCTTGCCCTCGCCCACGTTCATCCGGCAGTTCTCCAGCAGCACGATCTGCCCGGGCTTCACGTCCACCCCGTCCACCCAGTCGCGCACCAGCGGCACGTCCATGCCCAGCAGCGCGGACAGGCGCGCGGCCACCGGCGCGAGCGAATCGGCCTCGCTCCACACGCCCTCCTTCGGCCGCCCCAGGTGCGAGGTGACCATCACCGCCGCGCCCTGCGCCAGCGCGTGCTTCAACGTCGGCAACGACGCAGTGATGCGCTGTTCGGAAGTGATCCGGCCGTCCTCGATGGGCACGTTCAGATCCTGTCGGATCAGCACGCGCTTGCCGGCGAGGTCGAGGTCGGTCATGCGGACGATGGACATGGGCATTCCTTCGGGGACGGAGAAAGAAGCCTATTGTCCCGGCTGCACGCAGGCGTCGCAAACCGCCGAATCAGGCCGGCGGCGGCTTCCGCAGCAGGCTGAAGGCGAACCCCGCCACGAGCAGCGCGCCGGCCACCAGCAGGCCCCACAGCAGCCAGGTCTTCCAGTCCCGTTGCTGCGCCGGGCTCAGCGCGGCGTCGCCGGCCAGGATGCGTGCGGGTCCCACGGTCGCCAGCGCCGGTTGCCACGCCCGACCGCGCTGCTGGCGCAGGGCGGCGACCAGTTCCGCCAGGGGCGCGTCGTCGCGCCGGGCGCGCGCGCTGCCGGCCGCGAGGGTGAACGGTGCGTCGCCCTGGGCGACGAACACCAGCGTTTCCGCGCGGTAGCCCAGTCGCAGCCGCGGTGCTTCCCCCGTCGCGCCGCGCGCGGCGGTCAGGCGCCAGTACCGGTCCCGGCGCATGCCGTCCAGCGCCTGTGGCGGCGACGCATCGGTGCGCCCGCCCGATTGCAGTTGGTAAGCCACCCACGGCGGCGCGGCCCGGCGCCAGGGCGCGGTGGCGTCGTCGCGGGACGCCAGCGTCCACGACCGGGTGCTGTTGCCCGGCAGCCGCACATCGGCCCGCTCGATCGGAAAACGACCGGGCAAGGTGAACTCGTAATGCACGACGCCTTCCGGATCCTCGCTGCGGGTGGCCGGCAGTTCCTGCCATGTCCAGGCCGGCCCGCGCTCGGCTTGCGCCAGTTCGGCTTCGATGCGCTCTAGGCGCAGGGCCGGATGCGCCACCAGCGGCGCCAGCCGCAGGTAGCGCGCCTTGACCGGCGCCAGTTCGATGCGATCGCGCACGACGCGCTGGCCCTGGTTCTCCAGCTCGACCAGGTGTGCTTCGTCCTGCACGGTCTGCCAATCGCGCAGGTTGTCGGACGCCAGCACGCGGTAGGCGCGATCGAACGGCGCCTGGCCCGCACTCCAGTGCACGCGCAGCGCCACCGGCACGGCGGCCAGCCGGCTGGCATCGATCAGGATGCCGCCGTCACGCGCATCCGCACCGCGCAGTTCCACCCGCCGCAGGCTGCCGTCGGTGGCGATCTCGCTGATCGCGGCGATATCGCTCGACGCCGCACCGCTCGTCGCCGGCAGGGGAAACCAGGGCAAGGCCTCGCGCCGCGCGGGCGCCGCCTCCGGGCGCACCGGTTCGAACATCGCCGCCGGCACGGCTCGCCCGCGCGCATCGAACACTTCCATGTCCCGCAAGTCCGGCGACTGCACTTGCCGGTAGATCGCTTCGTCCAGTACCACCCGATACGCGCCCGCCTCGGGTTCGGAGGTGGCCAGGGGCCATTCGCGCGCGTAATCGTCGCGGGTTCCGGCCAGCGCCAGCGCTGCCGGCAGCGACACCAGCGACAGCATCAGTCCCTGCACGATGCGCGATGCGTTCGGATTCATGCGTGTTCTCCCCCGCTTTCGACGATGGCCGCGCGCGGCGGCGCCGGCGCCAGATAGCCCACGACCGTGCACAACAGGCCGTAGGCGATGAAGGATGCGATGCCCAGCACGTCGCCCAGGTTGCCGCGATCCACCAGGATCAGCTTCACCAGCACGACGCCCATCAACACCGCGCCCGCCAGCCATAGGCCGCGCTGGCCGCGCCGCGATCCGGCGATCCAGCCAAGCACGCCCAGCACGCTCCACACCACGGTCAGGCTGGTCTGCGCCAGGCCGGTCGATATCAGGGCGCCGTTCCAGGCGAGGCCGCCCCAGTGATGCACCGCGTGCAGCACGATCGAGGTGATCAACACGAAGCCGAGCAACGCCAGCGCCATCGATCGCCATCGGCGCAGCCAGTCCGGCGCCTGCGTCGAGAATGCCCAGCAGGCCAGCAGGACGACGATCGCCGACTGCGCGAGTTCCAGCGGGTTGAGCAAGGGCAGCCACGGCAACGGCGCGGCATCACCGGCCAGCCACAGCGACCACGCCCCGGCCGCGCTCAGAATCAGGAACAGCACCGCCAGCAGTGCACTGCGGTGGCGATCGAAGTGTTCGCCCAGCGGCGCCGCCAGCCACCGCCAGCGGAACAGGCCCAGCGCCGCCGCCGCGAGCCACGGCAGGGCGATGCCGAGCACGCGCCATCCTTCCGCCAGCGCGAAGCGTCCGCCCATCCATTCCAGCAGCATGGACAGGACCGAAGGCCACACCAGCAACCAGGCGAACTGCGCCCATCCGGCCAACGGGTGTTCGCTCGAACGCAGGCACAGCAGGCTGCGCACGCCCAGCGCCGCATAGACCAGCCACGCCAGCGCGCCGTGTCCACCGAACGGTTGGTCGTGCGCCTGTACCTGCGCCAGCGCCAGCGGCATCGCGGCGGCCAGGCCCAGCAGCGTGGTGACCGCCAGTGCGGTGGCGGGACGCCGTCGATGCACTTCCGCGGCGAGCCAGCCGGTGATCGCGATCAGCACCAGCACCGCGTCGGCGCGCGCATCCCGGGCCACGAAACGGCCGATCTCGTTGACGGTCGCGCCGAGCCACCAGGCCAGGCCCCACAGGTAGAACCACAGCGCAGGAAGCGGCCTGGCGTGCGCGCGCATGACCCACGCACTCGCCAGGCCCGCCAGCGCGATCAGCAGCGCCCCCATGAAGGCCGGATTGGCGACGGCGGTCGCGGGGAGCGCCCCTCCCAGTCCGATCAGGAACGCGATTGCCGCCAGCAGTTGCAGTCCGGTGCCGCTGACCAGCGGCAACCGGCGCTGCTGCCGCAGGCCCAGCCAGATCAGCGCCGCGCCTTCCAGCGCGAACACGCTGGCGGTGGCATGCGCGGACAATGCGAGCGGCACCGCCAGCGTGGCGAAACCCACCGCCAGCACCGCGTACGACGGCACCATCCTTTCGAAGCCGCCGCGTCGCCGCAGGATGGCGGCCAGCAGCGCATACAGCGCGGCCAGGCCCAGCGCGTTGAACGCCAGCGGCAACCGTTGCCCTTCGAGCAAACCGGCCTGCAGCGAGAACGCCACCAGTGGCGTGCCGAACACCAGGCAGCCTTCGACCAGGCCCCGCCGTCCTTCCGGCTGCCTGCGCGCGTAGAGCAGCGGAATGATCAGGTAGAACGCGAAGAACAGCAGCAGGAAAGGTTCGGTGCTGGCGAACTTGGCCGGCTGGTAATCGAACACGCCCCAGGCCGTGCCGATGCCGAACGTGAACACGAAGCCCAGCAGGGTGAGGATGCGCCACGGCTTCCACCAGGCCACGCCGAGGATGGCGGCGTTCAACACCGCGTAGTACGCGAACAGCGCGACGTGGTTGCCGGTACCGGTGGACAACCAGATGGGCGCGAGGAAGCCCGCAAGAAGGGCGAACACGGCGAGCGCTTTTGCGTTCTGCAGGACCGCCAGCATGCCCGCGCCCGCGATCAGGATCACGCTGAGGGCGAAGGCCGGCGTCGCCTCCAGCAATCCGTAGCGCTTGAACGCGGCGAACACCGTCAGCAACAGGATGCCGATCGCGCCGCCCTGCAGGGACAACGCGAAGCTGCGGTTGCTCTCGCGTTTGCGCCATGCGAACACCAGCGCCGCCAGCGCGGCCGCGGCGACGCCGGCCAGGCGCAGTGCGAGCGGCAGGCGCAGCCAACCCTGATCGCTGGCGTACTTCAGCAATGCCGCGACGCCGGCGAACAGCACCAGCACGCCGATCTTCACCGGCACGTTGCCGACGGTGAACCAGCGTTTGACCGCGCGCAGAGCGAGGCTGATCACGTCCGGTCGCGGCGGTTCGGGCGGCGCCGAAGCCGCGGCGGCCCGCGGCGGCGTTCCCGCCGGCGCGGTCGCCGATCCGGTCGCTTCGCGCGCCGGCGGCAGGGGCGGCGGAATCGGCGCGGACGCGGGCGGCGCAGGCGGGACCGGGGAAGGCGGGGACATCGGCTCGGCCTGCATCGGCGCAGTCTCCCCGTCCCACGAGTCCGGACGGACGCGCCCACGCGCGGATGCCGCCGCCTGCGTGGCCGGTTCCGCCCCGATCGTCCCGGCCCGGCTCCGGAGCCCCTCCACCTGCTGTTCCAGCGCCGCGACCCGCCGCTTCAGGCCGGCGATCGACACCAGCGCCAGGATCAGCAACACCGGCACCGCCAGCACGACCAGGCCGATCAGGACCAGCAAGCCCGCCAAGTCATCCATTTCCTGTCCTCGTCAAGAAGCCCGCCCCAGGGGCGTGGGCGCCCGCAGCGTCCGGCAAAGCAGGAGGCATTGCAAGACGCCGGCCGCGCGCGTCGCCCGCGTCTGCCGTCCGGGCGCAGCGCACGCTGCCTGGTCAGCGCAGGAAAAACCGCCCGACCCGAACGCGGAAGGCGCCCGCAGGCGCCTTCCGGTACCGCACGGGAGGACCGGCCTACTTGCCGGCGACCACCCGGACCATTTCCAGGCACTTGTTGGAATAGCCCCACTCGTTGTCGTACCAGCTCACCAGCTTGACGAAGGTGCCGTCAAGCGCGATGCCCGCGTCGGCGTCGAAGATCGAGGTGCGGGTGTCGCCGCGGAAATCGGTGGCGACCACCTTGTCCTCGGTGTAACCCAGGATGCCCTTCAGCGCGCCTTCGCTCTGCGCTTTCATTTCCGCGCAGATCTCGGCGTAGGTCGCCGGCTTTTCGAGTTCGCAGGTGAGATCCACCACCGACACGTCGCTGGTCGGCACGCGGAAGCTCATGCCGGTCAGCTTCTTGTTGAGTTCGGGAATCACCACGCCGACCGCCTTGGCCGCGCCGGTGCTGGAGGGAATGATGTTCTCCAGGATGCCGCGGCCGCCTCGCCAGTCCTTGTTGGACGGACCGTCGACGGTCTTCTGGGTGGCGGTGGCGGCATGCACGGTGGTCATCAGGCCGCGCTTGATGCCCCACTTGTCGTGCAGCACCTTGGCCAGCGGCGCTAGGCAGTTGGTGGTGCACGAAGCGTTGGAGATGATCGCTTCGCCCTTGTACGTCCTGTCGTTGACGCCGTAGACGAACATCGGCGTGTCGTCCTTCGACGGCGCCGACAGGATGACCTTCTTCGCGCCGGCATCCAGGTGCTTCTGCGCGGTGGTCTTGTCGAGGAACAGGCCGGTCGATTCGATCACCACCTCGGCGCCGACTTCATCCCACTTCAGGTTGGCCGGATCGCGTTCCTGGGTCAGGCGGATCTTCTTGCCGTTGACGAGCAGGGTATTGCCTTCGACCTTGATGTCGCCCTTGAAGCGGCCGTGCACGGAGTCGTACTGCAGCATGTACGCCAGGTAGTCCGGTTCCAGCAGATCGTTGATGGCGACGATTTCGATGTCGTCGGCGAAATTCTGCACGGCGGAACGCAACACGTTGCGACCGATACGGCCGAAGCCGTTGATACCAACCTTGATCGACATTGCTCGGGACTCCTGCGGCCGCGCCCGGCGCGGCGGGGTTGACGGGGACGCCCATTCTATCAGGGCCGGCGCGGCCGGCCATGCCGGCGGGGACGGGCGTGGAAAAGCAGAGTCGCCCCCGCTTTTCACGCGCCATTGATCCGGATCAAGGCGCGGTCCGGCACCGGCGCGGAGACTGCATGCATCGCATCCACCACACACCCCCCTCGAGAAGAAGAAGTCCCATGAACAAGCCCCTCGTTTCCGCCGTCCTCGCCGTGGCCATCGCCGGCGCCGCGCTACCCGCCTTCGCCCAGTCCAAGGGGGATTGGACGCTCGGCGTCGGCGTGCACCAGGTCAACCCCAAGTCCGACAACGGCAAGCTCGCCAACGGCGCGCTGGCGCTGGACATCGACAGCGACGTCAAGCCGACGGTGACCTTCGAATACTTCCTGCGCGACAACCTGGGCCTGGAAGTGCTGGCCGCGCTGCCGTTCAAGCACGATATCGAAATCAAGGGACTGGGCCGCGTCGGCAGCACCAAGCACCTGCCGCCGACCTTCACCCTGCAGTACCACTTCAACAGCCAGGGCAAGGTGTCGCCGTTCCTGGGCGCCGGTATCAACTACACCACCTTCTTCAGCGAGGACACCCGCGGCGCGCTCGGTGGCAGCAAGCTGAAGTTGAAGGACTCCTGGGGCCTGGCCGCGCACGCCGGCCTGGATTTCAAGGTCGGCGAACGCGGCGCGGTGCGCGTGGACGTGCGCTGGATCGACATCGACAGCGACGTGAAGGTCGATGGCGTGAAGCTCGGCCAGGCGAAGATCGACCCGTTGGTCTACGGCGCGGCATATGTGCTGAAGTTCTAAGCATGTAACCACCCGGACGGGTCATGTCGGTTAAAGTGCCCGGCATGACCCGTACCTTTTTTCACGCCTTCCTCGCTTTCGTCCTGGTCCTGCCGTTGTCGCCCGCCGCGCACGCATGGGGACCGCTGGGACACCGCCTGGTCGCGCGCCTGGCGGAAGCCGATCTGGATCCGCAGGCGCGCGCCGAAATCCATCGCCTGTTGCAGGGAGAGGCCGATCCGTCGCTCGCCGGCATCGCCAACTGGGCGGACAACCTGCGCGAGAACGATCCGGATCTGGGCCGGACCAGCGCCCGCTGGCACTACGTCAACATCGGCGAGCACGATTGCAGTTACCAACCCGCGCGCGACTGCCCCGACGGCAAGTGCGTGATCGAGGCCATCCGCGCGCAGGCCGCCATCCTCGCCGATCGCACCCGCCCGGACGCCGAGCGGTTGCAGGCGCTGAAGTTCGTCGTCCATCTGGTCGGCGACGCGCACCAGCCGCTGCATGCCGGCTACGCGCGCGACAAGGGCGGCAACGACTTCCAGACCAGCTACGAGGGCAAGGGCGGCAACCTGCACCGGGTCTGGGACAGCGGACTGCTCAACAGCCGCGGCCTGGATGAAGACGCGTATCTGCGCGTCCTGCAGGCGCTGCCGGCGCCCGCGCCGGATCGCGCCGATGCGCTGCCGCCCGCTTCGGCGGATTGGGCGCGGCAATCCTGCGCGATCGTGGTCGCACCCGGTTTCTATCCCGACCGCGCCGTCCTGCCACCGGCCTACTACGACGCGCAGCGGCCGATCGCCGAACGGCAATTGCGGATTGGCGGCGCGCGGCTGGCGGCCTTGTTGAACGCAGCCCTCGCGACGCACTGATTCCCGACCAGGACGCATTCCGATGAAGGTTCGACACGCCGCTCCATCGATACCGCCATCGATCTGGTCGACCGCGCTTGCGCGCAGGACCGGACGTCCAAGCGGGCAGGTGCAGGCGGCAGGTCGCCGTCCTTGTCGGATCCGCACGCAGTCCAACCTGTCGCCCTGATCCTCAGGAGCACGCCATGCGCTTCTTCGCCTCCCTCCGCCGGAATCTGGTCCGCCTGGGCCTGCTGGCCTTGATCACGCCGCTCGCCGCCGCCGCGCAGGATCGTGCGCCGCTGACCGTGTTCGCCGCGGCCAGCCTGAAGGAATCCCTGGACGAAGCCGCCACGGCTTACCAGCGGCGCACCGGCGTTCCGGTACGGGTCTCGTACGCGGCCAGTTCCGCGCTGGCGCGCCAGATCGAACAGGGCGCGCCCGCCGACGTGTTCTTTTCCGCCGATCTGGAATGGATGGACTACCTCCAGCAGCGAGGCAAGGTCGACGCCGCGCAGCGCCGCAACCTGCTCGGCAACCAGCTCGTGCTGGTGGCGCCGAAGGCGAGCATGCTCAAGGTCGATCTGGGCAAGGCCGGTTCGCTCGCCACCGCGCTGGGCCCGGGACGGTTGGCCATCGGCCAGACCCGCAGCGTCCCTGCCGGCAAGTACGCGCGTGCTTCGCTGGAGAAACTCGGCCACTGGTCCGGCGTGCAGGCGAAGCTGGCCGAATCCGAAAGCGTGCGCGCAGCCCTGATGCTGGTGGCGCGCGGCGAAGCGCCGCTGGGCATCGTCTATCTCTCCGACGCGCGCGCGGAACCGGCGGTGCGCGTGGTCGCCGCGTTCCCCGCCGGCAGCCACGCGCCGATCGTCTATCCGGTCGCGGCGCTGCGCGGTGCGCGCAACGCGCAGGCGCGGGCGTTGGTCGCATGGCTGGCGTCGCCGGAGGCGGCGGCGATCTTCCGGCGGCACGGCTTCGCCGTGCTGGAGTAGCCCCGCACGTGGACTGCTTCACGCCCGAGGAAGTCACCGCCATCCGGCTGAGCCTGAAGGTGGCGATCACCGCCGCGCTGGCCAGCCTGCCCTTCGGGGTGCTGGTGGGTTGGCTGCTGGCGCGCCGCCGCTTTCCCGGCAAGGCGCTGCTGGATGCGCTGGTGCATCTGCCGCTCGTGCTGCCGCCGGTGGTGATGGGCTACGCATTGCTGATGACGCTCGGCACCCAGGGCGCGGTGGGCGGTTTCCTCGAACGGCACTTCGGCCTCGTGTTCGCGTTCCGCTGGACCGGCGCGGCGCTGGCCTGCGCGGTGATGGGGTTCCCGCTGATGGTGCGCGCGATCCGGTTGTCGCTGGAAAACACCGATCGCCGGCTGGAGCAGGCGGCGGCGACGCTCGGCGCCGGTCCCTGGCGGGTGTTCTTCACGGTCACCCTGCCGCTGGCCTGGCCCGGCCTGGTCGCCGGCACGGTGCTGGCCTTCGCCAAGGCGCTGGGCGAGTTCGGCGCCACCATCACGTTCGTGTCGAACATTCCCGGCGAGACCCAGACGCTTTCGTCGGCGATCTACGGGTTGATGCAGGTGCCCGGCGGCGAAGCCGGGATCTGGCGGCTGGCCGCGGTGGCGATCGCCATTTCACTGGTCGCGCTGTTGCTGTCCGAATGGCTGGCGCGCCGCCATCGCGGGCGGGAGGAGGCGTGATGCTGCGACTGGACGCGGAACTCAGGCGTGGCGCGTTCCAGCGGCGTGTGCGCATCCTTTCGGACGCGCGCGTGCTCGCCCTCACCGGTCCTTCCGGCATCGGCAAGACCACCATGCTCAATGCCATCGCCGGGCTGATCTCGCCCGCGGCGGGTCATATCGAAGTGGACGGGCGGGTACTGTTCGACAGCGCGTCGCGCATCGACGTGCCGACCCACCGCCGCCGGATCGGCTACGTATTCCAGGACGCACGGCTGTTTCCGCACCTGGATGTCCGCGGCAACCTGCGCTATGGCCGCCACGGCCGCGATACGCCGGTGCGCTTCGGTTTCGACGCGGTGGTCGAACTGCTGGGCATCGGCCCGCTGCTGGGACGCCGCACGCGCAATCTTTCCGGCGGCGAGGCGCAGCGGGTGGCCATCGGCCGCGCGCTGCTCTCGCAACCGGCGATCCTGCTGTTCGACGAACCGCTGTCGGCGCTGGACCAGGCGCGCCGCGAGGAACTGATCCCGTACCTGCAGCGCGTGCGCGACGAGATCCGCCTGCCGATCATCTACGTCAGCCATCACGCCGAGGAAGTACGGCGGCTGGCCGACGCCGTGCACGCGATGGATCCGCAGGACGGCTAGCGTTTCGCCGCCGCCACTTCGCCCTTGCCGTTGCGCAGGCTGAAAGTGAAGGCGTAGGCCAGCGATACCGGCACCACCCGTTTCTTCACCGTCGCACCCGCGCATCCTGCGCCGTTCCAGTCGCGATCGCGCGTGGCCGCGTCCGGGTAATCGCAGAACATCGCGGGTTCGAAACGCCAGCCGGCGACCGCGGCCAGCATGGCATCGCGCAGCAGGGCGAACTGTTCCGCCGGCGCGCAGCCTTCCTGCGCCAAGGCGCTCACGTTGACCGGCATGCCGCTATCGTCCACGACGAACGACACGCACAGCGTGGTGGGCGCGAGTTCCCGCCCGGGATAATCCGCGGGGAAGCGTGGAGAGGCGTTGTGCCGCGGCTCCGGATACACGAACGCCTGGTGGGCCGCCATTTCGTAGCGCGCACTTCCCTCGGGCAGGATCAGCTTTCGCTCGACGCTGTCGATCCGGGTTCCGGAGGGACCCGCGCACGCCGCCAGGCCGGCGATCACCAGCGCCAGCATCCCGCGCGATGCCGTCAGGCCAGGGACGCGCCTCATCGCCGTGCCATCCGCGAGCCGTCCGGCGCGGAGGCTTCCCGCGCGCGGTTTTCCTCGCGCGCGCCGGTCCGCGGCTCGTCCAGCGAGAATTCGACCGGCACCCGCACCGTCGATGCCACCGCACGCCCCGCTTCGGTGGCCGGTTCGATATACCAACCGCGCGCGGCGGCCATCGCGGCCTGATCGAGATCATCGAAACCGGAACTGCGCTCCAGATCCACGCGCGTCACCCGGCCGTCGGTGCCGACGTCCAACCGCATCACCACCGTGCCCTCGTGCAGGCTGGGGGGATAACGGGGCGGGGCCAGCTTCGACCAATCGAAGCGCCGCGGCCCGGTCCCCTGCACCGCGCGCGCGTCGCGGACTGGTGCCGGCGCCGGCATCGACCCGCCGGTGACGGTCAGTTCAATCGCCAGCGGGGGCGCTCCGCCCCCACCGTCGATGCGGATGCCCGACGGCTTGCCCAGTTCGACCACGAGCACGGGACGCGCGACCGGTTTCCCCGCGATTTCGATTCCACCGGAGACACGCGCATGTGCGCCATCCGTCGCCTCGATCCGGAACACGCCCTGCCACGTCGCGCCGCCGTCGGTCGTGCCCGACACGGCGAATGCGTTTCCGGGCCGCTCGCGGATGTCGAAGGCATGGGTCGCACCGTCCAGGCGCACGTTCATGGCGACGCGATACGGCGTACCCGGCACCACCGCCGGCGTCGCCGGTTGCGCGGCCCAGGCGCCGTAACCGGCGGCGCCGGCCATCGCGGTGACCAGCAGCGCGGCCAGCGCGCGGCGGCGGGCGGAGGGTGGCGTCCGTCCGAGCAGGGTGATCCGTTCCTTCAGCGGATGCGGTGCAGGCCAGTGGCAGGCGATCGGTGCCGGCCCGCTCGCCAGTTGTGCCTTGAGCATGGCTTCACCGTAGGTGCGGCGTGCATCGGGATGGCGGCGGATGACTCCTTCGTCGCAGGCCAGCTCCTGATCGATGCGGAACCGGCGCGCGGCCAGGTGGATCACCGGGTTGAACCAATAGACGCAGCGCAGCGCAGACACGAAGGCATTGGCCAGCAGATCGCCCCGGCGGACATGGAGCCGTTCGTGGCAGGCGATGAGGTGGCGTTCGCGCGCACCGTAGCGCGAGTCGAAATCCGGCGGCACCACGATGCGGGCGCGGAACAGGCCGATCACCGCCGGCAGGCCGTGCGCGGTTTCGGCGCGCCACAGTCCGTCCCCGCGCCCGCGCAGTTCGCCCAGTCCGCGCACGAATCCGCGCTGGCGTCGCCACAGCCACGCCGCCGTCAGCGCCATTCCGCCCAGCCAGATCGCCAGCGCGAGCGTTTCCCAGGCGGTCGCCCGTGCCGCCACCGCGACGGCATTGGCCGCGCGCATCGGCATCATCACCATGCCCGCCGCGCCCCACTCCGCCGGCGCCTCGCGCGCGGGCAGCAGCACCGCGAGGGCGGCGATCGGCACGCACGCCCACGAGGCATGGGTGGCGCCCGCTCCCAGCGTTCGGAGGAGCGGCGCCCGCAACAGATGCAACAGCACCATCACGGCGGACGTGGCGAGCGTGGTCGCCAGCAGCAGGCGCAGGAGTTCACTGTTCATCGTCGAGCTCCGCGATCAGCTTTTTCAACTCGGCGATGTCCGCCGGCGACAACCGGCCACGCTCGCTGAAATGCGCCACCAACGGCGCCACCCGTCCGCCGAACAAACGTTCCAGCAGGCCGGTGCTCTGCTGCTGCACCCAGTCCTCGCGCGCCAGCACCGGCGAGTAGAGATAGCGGCGCCCTTCTTTCCGGGCCTGGATGGCGCCCTTGTTGAGCAGCCGGTTGAGCAGGGTCTTCACCGTCGGCTCGGCCCACCCGGTGCGGGCGGACAGCGCCGCCAGCACCTCGTCCGCGCCCTGCGGATGGTGCTCCCACAACACTTCCATCACCACGGCTTCGGCTTCGCTGATCGACATTCCGTTTACGCCTGTAATTTTTGTCGATTACGCGCGTAATCGAATGGCCTGTCAAGCCCCTTTTTCGCCCCGTCGTTCGAGCGCCCCTCACCGGCTTTCGCCTAAGCTTGCGCGCATGACCCTCCATCTGGACTCCCTCGACGATGCCGTCGACTTCATCCTCCAGCGCGCGCCGCAGACCCTGCGCATGGGCGCTCCGCTGGGCATCGGCAAGCCGCACCGCCTGATCAATGCACTATATGCACGGCTGGAACAGGACGCCTCGCGGCCCTGGTTCCTCTACACCGCGCTGTCGCTGGATCCGCCACACGTGCACGCGGGACTGGAAGCGCGCTTCCTCGGTCCCTTCGCCGCCCGCCATTTCGGCGAGGATTTCCCGCGCCTGGCCTATGTGCATGCGATGAAGCGCGATGCGCTGCCCGCGCATATCCAGATCGAAGAGTTCTACATGCAGTCCGGCGCGCTGCTCGGCTCTTCGCAGGCGCAGCGCCACTACGCCAGCCTCAACTACACCCACGTGGCGCGCGCACTCGGCGACCGTGCCGTCAACGTGATCGTGCAGAAGGTCGCGCTCGAACCCGGCGGGCGGCGGCTGTCGCTCTCGTGCAACAACGACCTGACCCAGGATGCGGTGGATGCGGTGCTGGCGCGCGGCCTGCCCCGTCCGTTGCTGGTGGCGGAAGTGGACCCGCGGTTGCCGTGGCTCGGTGGCACCGCGGCGGTGGACGAGGATTACTTCGACGCGGTGGTGACGCCGCCGGCCCCGTATCCGATGCTGTTCGCGCTGCCGCGCCAGCCGGTGTCGGATGCCGAATACGCCATCGGCCTGTACGCCAGTGCGCTGGTACGCGACGGCGGCACCCTCCAGATCGGCATCGGCGCGCTGGCCGACGCGCTGTGCCATGCGCTGGTCCTGCGCCATACCGACAACGCCGCCTACCGCGAAGTGATCGCGGCGCTGGACCCCGAACTGGAACGGCACCCGGCCGTCATCGAAAGCGGCGGCCTGGATCCGTTCGCCGTCGGCCTGTACGGCTGCAGCGAAATGATCAACGAAGGCTTCAAGCGGCTGGTGGAAACCGGCGTCATCCGCCGCAAGGTGGTCGACGACGAACTGCTCATGCGCCGCATTGCGGACGGTACCGCCAACCTCGGCGATCACGCACGCCTGCAGCGCGACGGCGAATACCTGCATGGCGCGTTCTATCTGGGTTCGCCGGCGTTCTACGACTGGCTCCGCCATCTGCCCGACGAGGAGCGTCGCGCCATCGGCATGCGCCGCATCGGCAGCGTCAACCAGCTCTACGGTGGCCATGAATCGCTGGAGCGCCTGCAGCGCCGGCAGGCGCGCTTCTTCAACTCCGCCATGATGATGACCGCGCTGGGCGCGGCGGTTTCCGATGGCCTGGATGACGGGCGGGTGGTGTCGGGCGTCGGCGGCCAGTACAACTTCGTGGCGATGGCGCATGCACTGGAGGACGCGCGCTCCGTGCTGATGTTCCGCGCCCTCCGCGATACCGGAGGCAGGCCGCAATCCAACGTGCGCTGGAACTACGGCCACACCACCATTCCACGCCATCTCCGCGATCTCTGCATCAGCGAATACGGCATCGCCGATCTGCGCGGCCGCAACGACGAGGACTGCGTGATCGCGATGGCCGGCATCACCGATGCGCGTTTCCAGGTCGGTCTGCTGGAGGACGCAGAGCGCAACCGCAAGCTCCGGCCTGGTTTCGCGCCGCCCGCGCGCTGGAACGACAACACGCCCGCGCACCTCACCGCGTCACTGCGCCGTTTCCGCCACGACGGCACGTTGCCCGACTATCCGCTGGGCAGCGATTTCACCGAAGTGGAGCAGCGGTTGGTGAAGGCGTTGTCCTGGTTGAAGAGCCGGACGGCGACACCGCTTGCGAAGATGAGTACCGTGCTGCGGGCGCTGTCGGCAGGCACCGGCGAGCCCGAGGCGATGGCGCGGATGGGGTTGGTGAAACCTGCGGGATTGGGGGAGTGGTTGGAGGCGAGGTTGTTGGCGTTGGGGTTGCGGGAAACGTAGAGGTAGTTGCTGCGCGGTTTTCTGGGCGCTGGCGCGGTGTTGCTGCTGGTTGTCATCGATGGCAATACCACGCGATGGCGCCCGAAGTCCGTCACCCCCTCCCCTTCAATCGCGAAACACCAAAACGGGCGCAAGAAAAAAGCCGGGCATTGCCCGGCTTTTTCACATCGAGCACGAGAACCGCCCTCAGCCCAGCGCTTTCGCCGCCTCGACCACTTTCTCGACGGTGATGCCGAAGTGCTTGTACAGCGCATCGGCGGGCGCGGAAGCGCCGAAGCTCTCCATGCCCACCACCGCGCCGTCCAGGCCCACGTACTTGCGCCAGAAATCGGTGGTCGCCGCTTCCACCGCGACGCGCTTGCGCACGGCCTTCGGCAGCACCGCCTCGCGGTATTCGGCCGGCTGGCGATCGAACACGTCGGTCGACGGCATCGACACCACGCGCGTCTGGATGCCTTCCGCGTCCAGCAGCGCCTTGGCCTGCGTCGCCAGGCCCACTTCGGAGCCGGTGGCGATCAGGATCACGTCCGGGGTACCGGCGGCGTCGGCCAGCACGTAACCGCCGCGCGCGATGTCGGCCACCTGCGCTTCGCTGCGCGGCTGATGCGGCAGGTTCTGGCGCGAGAAAACGAGGCAACTCGGACCGTCGCGGCGGACGATCGCCGCCTTCCAGGCCGCCGCGGACTCGACCGCGTCGCACGGACGCCACACGTCGTTGTTGGGAATGTAGCGCAGCGACGCCAGGTGCTCGACCGGCTGGTGGGTCGGTCCGTCCTCGCCCAGGCCGATCGAGTCGTGGGTGTAGACGTGGATGACATGCGCCGGGATCAGCGCGCTCATGCGCACCGCGTTGCGCGCGTAGTCGCTGAACACCAGGAAGGTCGCGTCGAACGGCAGGAACCCGCCATGCAGCGCCAGGCCGTTGCTGATCGCGGTCATGCCGAACTCGCGCACGCCGTAGTACACGTAATTGGCATTCGGATCATCGGTGGCGACCGACTTGCTGGCCTTCCACAGGGTCAGGTTGGAGTGCGCCAGATCCGCGGAACCGCCGATCATCTCCGGCAGCAGCGGCGCGAACGCTTCGATGGCCAGCTGCGACGCCTTGCGCGAAGCGATGACCGGACCTTCGGCCTGGGTCCTGGCGATGAACGCATCGGCGGCGGCCAGGAAGCCTTCCGGCAGTTCACCGTGCGAGCGGCGGCTCAGTTCTGCGGCCAGTTCGGGGTACTGCGCGGCGTATCTGTCGAACAGCATGTTCCACTGTTCCTCGCGCACCAGGCCGGAATTGCCGGCACGCCAGCCGTCGTAGATTTCCTGCGGAATCTCGAACGGGCCATACGGCCAGTCCAGCGCCTTGCGGGTGGCTTCCAGTTCTTCCTTGCCCAGCGGGGCGCCATGCGAGGATTCCTTGCCGGCCTTGTTGGGCGAACCGAAACCGATCGTGGTGCGGCAGCAGATCAGCACCGGCTTGTCTTCCGACTTCAGCGCGGTCTCGATGGCGGCCTTGATCTCGTCCGGATCATGGCCGTTGACGTTGCGCACGACCTGCCAGCCATACGCCTCGAAGCGCGCCGGCGTGTCGTCGGTGAACCAGCCGTCGGTGTTGCCGTCGATGGAGATGTGGTTGTCGTCCCAGAAGCAGACCAGCTTGTTCAGGCCCCACGTGCCGGCCAGCGACGCGGCCTCGTGCGAGACGCCTTCCATCAGGCAGCCGTCGCCCATGAACACCCAGGTGCGGTGGTCGACCACCTCGAATTCGGGACGGTTGAAGCGCTGCGCCAGCAATTTCTCGGCCAGCGCGAAACCGACCGCGTTGGCGAAACCCTGTCCCAGCGGGCCGGTGGTGGTTTCCACGCCGGGCGTCTCGTGGCGTTCCGGATGGCCGGCGGTCTTGCTGTGCAACTGGCGGAAGTGCTTGAGCTCCTCCAGCGGCAGGTCGTAGCCGCTCAGGTGCAGCAGCGCATACTGCAGCATCGAGCCGTGGCCGTTGGACAGGATGAAGCGATCGCGGTTGAACCAGTGCGGGTTCTTCGGGCTGTGGCTCAGGTAGTCGTTCCACAGCACTTCGGCAATGTCGGCCATGCCCATCGGCATGCCGGGATGGCCGGACTTGGCGGTTTCCACCGCGTCGGCGGCGAGGAAGCGGATGGCGTTGGCGAGCTGGCGGCGGGAGGGCGTCGTCATGGGGAGATCGGGACTTTGAAGTGGCGCGCCGGAATGCGGGCCGCCCATTGTCCCATAGACCGCGGGCCGGACTGAAACGGGCTCGCGCCCCGCCAGGCATGTTTTCCCGCCGGATCAGCGACTTGCGGACACCGGGGATTTCTTGTCTTCAGTATTCCCGGGACGCGATCGTCGACGGCCCGCCATCGGCGGGCCGTCGTGGCCGGTCCGGCGATGTCGCCGTGCTCAGCCGTGCCCGCGCTCGGTCTCGCCCTTGGACACCATCGCCGCGATCGCGATGTCGCCGGTGACGTTGAGGGTGGTGCGACACATGTCGAGGAAGTGGTTCACGCCCAGGATCAGGCCGATGCCCTGCGGCGGCACCCCCACCATGCCGCAGATCATCGCCACCACCGGCAGCGAGCCGGACGGCACGCCCGCGGTGCCGATGCCGCCGAGGATGCACACCAGCATCACCAGCACCTGCTGGAACAGGGTCAGGTCGACGCCGAAGAACTGGGCGAGGAAGATCACCGTCACGCCCTCGAACAGCGCGGTGCCGTTCTGGTTGGCGGTGGCGCCGACCGTCAGCACGAAGCGGGAGATGCGCGGCGGCAGGCCGAGCTTCTCCTCCGCCACGCGCAGCGACGTCGGCAGGGTCGCGTTGCTGGAGGCGGTGGAGAACGCCAGCACCATCGCTTCCTGGGTGCCGCGGAAGAATGCGCGCGGCGAGTAGCCGCCAATGGCGCGCAGCGCGATCGAATAGACCACGAACAGGTGCAGGGCCAGCGCCAGCACCACCACGCCGACATAGCTGGCCAGCTTGATCAGCAGATCCCAGCCGAATTTCGCCGCCAGGTCGAACATGAAGCAGAAGACGGCGTACGGAGCGAGCCGGATCACCAGCCCGATCAGGGTCATCGATACATCGAACAGGCCCTGGATGCCCTCGCGCAGGGTGTCGGTCGCCTTGCCCGGCGTCAGCACCATGCCGACGCCCAGCATCAGCGCGAAGAACATCACCGCCAGGATCGTGTTGTCGGCCGCGGCCTTGATGACATTGTCCGGCACGATCGACAGCAGCATGTCGAGTCCGTGCGGCTGCTCGTGCGTGCTGGCGACGATCGCGCTGGCGCGTTGCGCGCCCTCGGCCAACAGGTGCTGCGCGGTTTCGCGATCGATGCCGCTGCCCGGTTGCAGCCAGTTGACCAGCAGCAGGCCCAGCACCACCGCGATGGACGACATCAGCACGGTGTAGCCCAGCGTGCGCCAGCCGACCCGGCCGAAGGCGCGGATGTCGCCCATCTCGGACACGCCGACCACCAGCGCCGAGAACAGCAGCGGCACCACCAGCATGAAGATGAGGTTGAGGAACAGTTGCCCGATCGGGCCGGTCACGTAGCTGGTGATCAGCTGGATCCACGGCGTGCACTGCCACGGCAGATCCGCGCCCCCCGCGACGCAGGCGGGATTGCCCGCGCCGGCAGCGGTCAACTGCCCGATCCCCGTCATGTACACCAGCAATCCCATTGCCAGGCCGGCGAGGAAACCGATCGCCATTTTCCAGTGCAGCGGTAGTTTGTTCTTGCCGGCGGTCGGGGCTTCGGTCATGTGGCGGGCCTTTGGAACGAAGCGGGCAGCTTAGCAAACCTCGTCCGCGCGTCCGTTGTGCGCCTGCGTCAGCGCTGCCTGGGCGACGGATACAGCGGCGGCAATGGCGCCTGCGGAGCTTCCGCCTCCTCCACCCAGCGGGGACCGTCGGCGAAGGCCGTGCGCAGGGCCTGGCGCGCCCTGCCGCCGTCGCCGCCGGCCCAGCGCGCGCGCCGCAATTGCTCCACTGCGTCACGTTGCGCGGGCGGTTGCAGGCGCTGCACCAGTTCATCCAGATCGGCGGCCGGCGGCGTCGCCATGCCACGCAGCACCTCGCCCACTTCGTCCAGGCTGCCGGTATCCAGCGCACGCTTGAGATCCGGCATGGCATTTCGCGCGGACAGGGTTGCCCGCGCGGCCGATGCCGGTCCAGGCGCCGGCCGGGGCGCATGCCGGCGCTGCAACGCCCACAGCAGCGTGATCAGCCACAGCACCGCGAACGCGACGGCCACCCAAGGCCAGAAGCCGTCGCCATCCGCGCGGTCCGCCATGTTTCCGGCGGGCAGCGCGAGCGCGGAGGCCGGCCCGGGTGCCGCCGGCGCCGCGAACGCGGGCGCCCCCGCCTCGACCTGCAACGGCAGGTCCGGCAAGCGGGCCGTCTTCGCCGTGCCCGTCGCCACGTCCCACCAGGGGATCCCCAGCCCGGCCACGATCAACCGGCCCGGTCGATCCGGCACCACGGCATAGCGCTGGGTCCACTTCACCTGCGGCGATCCGCCCGGGAATGTCTCGTCGTACTGGATGGGTTCGGCGAATACCTGCGCGCCCGGCACCGAAGGCAGCGGCATTTCCGGCAACTGCGCCTGGGTGGCGCCCTGCGCGACTCCTTCGACGACCAGGGTCGCCGACTCGCCGACGCGCGCCGCCGTCGGCGCACCGACATAGCGCAGGCGCAGATCCCGCAGCGGCAACCAGGGCTGCGGCGCGCCCGCGGGTTGCGGGCGGACGCTCAGCGTGCGCGGCGCGCCGGCGACGCGCAGCTCGCGCCGGCCATTGCCCATCAGATCGTCGAACCAGCCGCCCGCACCGCGCCCGTTGAACCGCGGCGCCGGCAGCGTCAAGGTGCCACTGCGTTCGGGCACCAGCAGGTAGCGGCGCTCGATCAGGTTGTAACGGCGCCCATTGATCTGTTGGCTGCCCTGCACGTCGTCGCCGACTTTCTGCAGGATCGCCCCGTCCGGCGCATCCAGATCCAGTTCGCCCGACACCAGCGGCACGCCGTAGAACAGGCGCAGCACCACGCCCACGCTCTGCTGGACATACGGCGAGACGTCGTCCACTTCGGTTTCCAGGAAGACATCCGCGTTGCCGGCGCGGGTGGCGACCGGCGGCGCCGGCCTGACGGTCAGTGCGATGGGGGCTGTGCGTTGTTTGCCCACCTGCAGTGCAGGAATGACCAGATTGCCATCGCGCCGGGGCTGGATCGTGATCTGATGGATCACCCACGAGTTGCTTACACCATTGACGACCTCCACGGAGCGACCGCTGCTCTGGTCGAGCAGTTCGAAATCCTGCATCAGCGGTGTCAGGTCCGGCGCGGCGGCCGGGCCGGTGGACTGGATGGTCAACACGAGCGACTCGCCCAGATTGACCGGATTGCGGTCCACCCGCGCATTGACCTGCGCCTGCGCGGTCCACGGGGCCAGTGCGAGCACCATCCACACGAACACGCCCAGCGCGCGCGACCACTTCGGTTTCATTGTCCTTCCCTCATCCGGCGCTCGTGTTCCAGCTGGAATTTGGCCTTCAGCAGGCCTCCCGGATCATCCGGCACCCGCTTCAACCACGCCTGCAGCGCCTGGCGCCGCTCGCGCTGCTCGGGTGTCTCGTCGGCCGCCGCCCGGCCTTCCGCGGTCTCGCCGGCGCGCTCGCGCGACTGCCGTGCGAGCGCCTGCCGCATGCGCTCGCGCTGCGCGGCATCCGCGGCCTGTTGCGCCTTCGGATCGGCGGATGGATTCGGCGGCTCCGACGACGGCGATTGCCGAGCACGCGGTTGCGCCTGCGTTCGAGCCTGCGAAGGCGGCGTCGTGGGCGGCGGGTTGGAGGACGACGCCGGTGTGGCGTTATCGGCCGCCCGCGACGCATTCGGCGAACTGCCGGCGCTGCCCGCGGTCCGCCCCGACGAATCCTTGCCTGGCTGTCCCTGCCCTCGCTGGCGCTGGCGCGCCCGCTCGACGGCGCTGCGGTTGGCGATTGCGTCCTGCATGCCCGGCTGCTCGCGCAGGGCCCGGTCATAGGCGCCGATTGCCTCGTCGTACTTGCCCTGCCTGGCCAGCGCATTGCCCAGGTTGTACTGCGCCTCGGCACTGTCCTGTCCGGCGAATGCCTGTTCCGCCGCGGCGAAATCGCCCTTGCGGTAAGCCTGGACGCCCTGCTCCATCCTGGCGTATTGTTGCTGGTCCACGCGACGCCACCAGCCATCCTCGGCCGCCTGCGAAGGCATCGCCCACAACAGCGAACAACCGCCCACCAGCACCAGCGCCGCGCCGCGCCGGAACGCGGACAACGCCAGCAGCATCAGGATCGGCAGCAGCCAATAGCCTTCGTCCAGCCAATCCCTGCCACGGCCTTCCGATGCGACGCGCGCATCGAGGCCTACCGGCTCCAGCACGCCGAGCGCTTCCAGATCGGTGTCATCGCGCGACAGGGGCTGGAACCGTCCGCCGCCGCGCACCACCAGTTGGCCCAGCGAAGACGCATCCAGGCGCGCGCGTCCGAGCGAGCCCTCGCGGCTGCGGTAGGCCGCGCCCGTCGCGCTGCCCAGCCCAAGCGCGGACACGCGATAGCCCTGTTTCGCCGCCCGTGACGCCGCATCGAGCGCGGCGGCATCGGCATGGTCGCCGATCACCAGGATTTCACCGTCGCGGAAACCCGCCTGCTTCAACAACCTGGCCGCGCCATCGATGGCGCGATCCATGCGCTGTCCATCGGTCGGCATGATCTCCGGGGCGAGCGCATCGAGGAACAGCGCCACGTTGCCGGCGTCCTCGGTCAGCGGCGCCACGGTGAAGGCGTCGCCGGCGAACGCGATCAGGGCGACCTGGCCACCCTGGCGCTGCCGCAACAACGCGGCCAGCTTGCCGCGCGCCTGCAACAGGCGCGAAGGCGGAAGATCGGCGGCCTGCGTCGCGCTGGAAAGGTCCAACGCGATGACCAGCGGCGCGCGCTGTTCCCAGAGCGGTTGTTCGCCCTGCCGCCAGCTCGGCCCGGCCAGCGCCAGCACCGCCAGCACCGCGCCCGCGAGCAGGAGCGCCAGTCCCGCCCAGCCGGATCGTCCGGTCGTAGCCAGCAGGTGCGGCAGCAGGTGCGGATCCACCACCTCTCGCCATACGTTCGACCGGCGCCGGCGCAACTGCCAGAGCCAGGCGATCAGCGGCAGCAGCAACAACAGCCACAGCGCATGGGGGCGCAGGAAGTGCAGCGATGCCAGCCACGCGGTCACGGCGTTTTCCTCGGCAGCGCGAGTGCGAGCAGGCCGACGCCGAGCGCGGCCAGCAGCGGCAGCGCGTAGCGTTCGACGCGCGGGCGCACCTGTTCGCCCGGTTGCTCGACCGGTTCGAGGCGATCCAGTTCCGCGTAGATGCTCGCCAGTTGTTCGATGTCGCGGGCGCGGAAGGAACGCCCTCCGGTCATTTCGGCGATGCGGCGCAGGGTGGCTTCGTCGATTTCCTCGCCACCCGCGCCAGGCAACGGCACGGCCATGCCGAAGAACGACGTCATGCCGCTGCCACCGAACGCGATGGTGTGCACGCGCACGCCGGCCTGCGCGGCGAGTTCGGCGGCTTTCAGCGGTTCCAGCATGCCGGCGGTGTTCACGCCGTCTGTCAGCAGGATCAGCACGCGTTGACCCTTTTCCCGTCCCGCCAGCCGTTTGACCGCCAGCCCGATCGCATCGCCCAGCGCGGTTTCCCGGCCGGCCAGCCCGACCACGCTGTCGCGCAGTTGTTCCCGCACGCTCTGCAGATCCAGGGTCAGCGGCGTGAGTGCGTAGGCGCGCTGGCCGAACACCAGCAAGCCGACGCGATCGCCACCGCGGCGATCGAGAAAATCCGCCAGCACCGCCTTCGCCGCGGTCAACCGATCCACCACGCTGCCGCCCAGTTCCATGTCGGCTTCGCTCATGCTGCCGGACAGATCCACCGCCAACATCAGATCGCGGCCGGCATGCGGCGGCGTGACCGCCTCGCCGAAGGTCTGCGGTCGCGCCGCGGCCGCGCAGAGCAGGAACCAGGCCAGCCAGGCCAGCGCCGCCACCCGGCGCCGTCCGCGGAATCCCGAAGCGGTTGCGATCGACCGCAATTGCCCGCCATAGGGCACGCGCAATGCCGCCGACGCGCCGCGCACCGGCGGCAACCACCAGCGGATCAACCAGGGCAGCGGGAATGCCAGCCACATCCACGGCCACGCGAATCCCGCGTAGGCATCGCGCAAGGCCTCCAGCCAGGACCATTCCCCGATCATCGGCGTCCCGCCATCAATTGCAGGAAACGCGCGCGCGCCAGATCACGCAGGCGCGCGACCGCGTCCGCGTCCACCTGCGGACGGTAGCCTCCGTCCAGCAACAGCCGGCCGTCGCCCTGCGAGAACGCGGTGGTCCTGCCGCCATCGAGGAAGGCCAGCCAATCCTCGCCCTGCAACCGATCCGCCCGCGGTTCCACCCGGCGGGCCGCACGCCGCAACAATTCCGACATCGCCGCCACCTGCGCGGCGGGCGCCGGCTCATCCGCGGCCTGTTCGAACCAGCGCACCCATTGCCGCTGCCGACGGCGCCGCCGCCAATGGCGGACGATCAGGAACAGCAGCGCCAGCGCGAGCACGCCCGCCAGCACCCACCAGCCCGGCGCCGGCGGCCACCACGTCGGGGCCGCGGGCAGATGGACATCGCGCAGGACCAGATCGGTCGGTTTCATCACGCCACCTGCGGAGCCGCGCCGCCGGCCGGCAGCCAGGATTCGCTGGGTGCATCCCCGCGCAGCGCATGGGCACGCACGCCACGTTTGGGCAGATTGCGCACGGCCGCTTCCAGCGGCCTGGAAAAGAGCTGCTCCCAGCGCTGGCGCTGGGCGGCGTCGGCGAGATCCAGTTGCACCCGCTGCCCGCCCACCTGGAAAGGCAGGGTGGCGTCCGGTGGCGCGGCTTCCAGCGCATCGAACAGCAACAGCACGCTGATCTCGTGATGCGCGGCCCAGCGCGGCCAATCGCTTTCGGGAATCGCCGCGATGCTGTCGGGATCGGCCAGCACGATCAGCCGCGATCCGGGGCGCAACAGGCGCGCCGCGTGATCCAGCGCGAACGCGAGTCCCTGGTCGTCCTCCGGCGGGCGCGCGTACCAGCGCACCAGCGCATCCAGCACCCGCAGCGCACCGTGCGTGCCGGAGGCCGGCGGGACCGGCGCTTCGGTGGAAGTGCCGCGCAGGGCCGCCACGCGGTCGCCGTCACGGATCGCGCTCCAGGCCGCCACCGCGCCGGCGCGTGCCGCCTGGGTCGACTTGAAGCGCACGCGGGTACCGAAATAAAGACGCGGCGATGTGTCGGCCACGATCAGCGTGAGCCGCTCGCGCTCGGCCTGGAACAGCTTGGTATGGGTCCGCCCGCTGCGGGCGGTCAGGCGCCAGTCGATATGACGCACGTCGTCGCCCGGCACGTATTCACGCGACTCGGCGTATTCCATGCCGCGTCCGCGCAGGCTGGAAGCGGCGGGCCCGGCGATCGAATGTCGCCCCTGGCGCGCGGGCTTCCGGCGCCGTGCGATCGCGCGCAACGCCACCAGTTCGGCCAGGGTCGGTGCGATGCCGTCGTCGCTCGTCGCCATGCCGGCTCTCCTCAGGGCAGCGGCACGACGTCGAGCAGGGTGGCGACGAGGCGATCGCCATCCCAGCCTTCGGCGGTCGCTTCGTAGCTCGGCAATACACGGTGGCGCAATACGTCCGGAGCGATGGCACGCACGTCCTCCGGAGTCACGTAGTCGCGCCCGGCCAGCCAGGCGCGCGCGCGCGCGCAGCGCTCCAGCGCAATCGAACCGCGCGGGCTGGCGCCCCAGGCGATGCGGCGGGCCAGCGCCGCGTCGTAGCGGCCGGCATCGCGCGACGCCAGCACCAGCTCGATCAGATAGCGCTCCAGCGCCGGGGCGACATGCAGATCGAGCACCGCCTGGCGCGCGGCGAACACGTCTTCCTGCGGCATCCGGGTGATCGCGGTGGCCACCGGCCGCAGCGTTTCGCGCGCCCGCTCGCGGGCCAGGCGCAGGATTTCCGCCTCCGCAGACGCCTCGGGATAGCCGATCCGCACGTGCATGAGGAAGCGATCCAGTTGCGCTTCGGGCAGCGGAAACGTGCCCTCCTGCTCAATCGGGTTCTGGGTCGCCATCACCAGGAACAGCGCCGGCAGCGGATAGGTATGCCGCCCCACCGTGACCTGACGTTCGCCCATCGCTTCGAGCAGCGCCGACTGCACCTTGGCGGGCGCGCGGTTGATCTCGTCGGCCAGCAGCAGCGGATGGAAAATGGGGCCGGGCTGGAATTCGAACCGGCCGTCCTGCGGACGCCACACCTCGGTTCCGGTCAGATCCGCCGGCAGCAGGTCCGGCGTGAACTGGACCCGGGCGAAGTCCGCTTCCAGCCGGCTTGCCAGGGCGCGCACCGCGGTCGTCTTGGCCAGCCCCGGCGCGCCCTCGACCAGCAGGTGGCCGTCCGCCAGCAACGCGATCAGGAGCCGCTCGATCAGGGCGGCCTGGCCGACGATGGTGTCGGCCAGGTCCTGCCGCAACGCGGTGAAGGCGGCGTGCAGCCGCTGGGCCTCGGGCGGCGGGGAAACAGCAGCGGAGTCTTCCATGGGCATCGACGCGTGGAATCGGAGGGCCATTTTGACCCAAGCGCGGCGGCTTGGTTCAGGACCCGGCCGGCGTCGGTTCAGACCGCGTGCACACGGTTCGGCCGCAGGGCGCGCGAAAAAGAAACGGGAGCCTCGAGGCTCCCGTTTTTCGTGCCGCGGCAAGGCGGGCTTGCCGCCATCAGTGCGTGGCGCGCGACATCGCCTGCTGCTGGGCCACGCGCAGCACCTTCGGGGTCACGAAGATCAGCAACTCGGCCTTCTCCTTGCTGCGTCCCTTCTTCTTGAACAGGTTGCCGAGGAAGGGAATGTCGCCGAGGAACGGCACTTTCGCGATGCTGGTGCGGTCGGTGAACTCGTAGACACCGCCGATGACCACGGTCTGGCCGTCATCGACGAGGACCGCGGTGTTGATTTCGCGGCGGGCCAGTTCAGGGACCGAGCCGAACTGCCCCAGGTCGATGAAGCGCAGGACTTCGTCCTTCTTCACGTTCAGATTCAGGAACACGCGATCGTCGCTGGTGATGGTCGGCACGACCTTCAGCTCCAGCAGCGCCTCCTTGAACTGGACGGTCGGCAGCGCCGCACCGCCGGTGCCCTGGCCGGTCACGGTCAGATAACCGACTTCGCGACCCTGCTTGATGACGGCCTCGCGCTGGTTGGTGGTGACCAGGCGGGGATTGGAGATCACCTCGCCGCGTCCCTCTTCCTGCAGGGCCTGCAGTTCGATGTCCAGGTTGAAATTGCGGCCCAGCAGGGTGTACGCGATGCTCGCGGAGGTACCCGTGGTGAAGGTCTTTGCCGGCAGGTTGACGTTCAATCCGCGCGACGCGTTGGCGTTGCCGCTGGCGCCGCTGCCGATCGTGCCGGTATTGTCGCCGTTGTTGTAGCTGCGGCGGCCGCCGATGCCGAACTTGGCGCCCAGGTCACGCGCGAAGGTGTCGGTCGCGATGACGATCCGGCCTTCGATCAGGACCTGATCGACCGGGCGATCGATGACGCTGATCAACTCGCGCATCTGCGCGATCTTCTTCGGGATGTCGCTGATCATCAGCGTATTGGTGCGCTCGTCGGCGACGAGTCGACCACGCGGCGACAGGAAGCTGTTTTCCTGCTGGTTGGCGCCACCGCTGCCACTGCCGCCGGAGGAACCGCCGATGCCCTTGGCTTCGGTCAGCGCTTTGAAGATCGCCGCCGCGTTGTGGTAGTTGATCTGGATGTAATCGGTGACCAGATCCTCGCGGTTCTCGATCGCGATGCGGGCGTCTTCCTTTTCCTGCTCGAACTTGGCCAGTTCCTGCTGCGGCGCGACCCAGACCACGCCACCTTCGCGGCGCTTGTCCAGGCCCTTGGCGCGCAGGACGATGTCCAGCGCCTGATCCCAGGGCACGTTCACCAGCCGCAGGGTCACGTTGCCCTGCACCGTGTCGGAGGCCACGATGTTGAGGTTGGACTCCTCGGCGATCAGCTGCAGCACGGTGCGGACCGGCACGTCCTGGAAGTTGAAGGTGACCGGGCGACCGCCGTAGGTCCGCGTGTTCTGGGCGGATGCGACCTTGGCCGCGGCGCTGGCCACCGCTCCGGCCGCGGTTCCCACGGCGCCCACCGCGGGCTTGTCGGTGCGCGCGGCGATTTCCACGACGTATTCGTTGCCGGTCTGATACGCGAGCGACTCAAAGGCGCCCTGCGTGCTCAGCACCAGTTGGGTGCCCTTGCCGCTGGGACGGGCGTCGACCCGTTGCACCGGCGTCGCGAAATCGACCACGTTAAGGCCGCGCTGCAGGCTGGCCGGGATTTCGGCGTTGCCGACGTCCACCACCACCGAGGAGCCGAGGTTGCGCAGATCGGGCGCCGCGCCGGCGCGGTCGAACTTGACCACCAGCCGGCCGGCACCGTCGTCGCTGCGCCGGAAATCGATGTGGGTGATCGCCACCTGTCCCGTCGCCTGCCCGGCCGCGGCAGCGGCGGCAGGCGCGGCGGTCTGGGGTACCGGGTTGGCCGCACCGGCTGCACCCGTGGCCACCAGCAGGCCGATGGCGAAACCCAGGCCCTGGGTCCTGAGCATAGCCAGGCGCCGGATCGGCCGCAGGCCATTAGCGTTTGAAGCGGTCATCGTGTTTCCCCCAATCATTGTTCTTCAAGCGCGACCGAAGCGGGCCGTTCCAGCCAGCCGCCGGCGCCATCCGGCACCAGTTCGACCAATTCGATGCCGTCCTCGCGTACCGCGGTGACGCGGCCATCGCTCTGGCCCATGTAATTGCCCGGGCGGATCCGGTACGTGACCTTGTCCGGTGCCATGACCAGGGCGATCAGGCCCGGTCCCCGGCCGATGGTCCCGACCATGTCCAGGCTGTCCAGCGGGTACTGTTCCAGGGTTTCCTTGCGGCGGTTCGGATCCGGCCGCAGGCCCCCGTTGTCGACGTTGCTCCAGGCATTGCTGAAGGGATCGCGCAGGTTCTGGGCCGCGTACTCGAAGGTCTCGAACTGCTGCATGACCGGCAATGGATCGAGTGGCGGCGCCGGGCGGGCGCGCACGTCCGCCACCCATTTCTCCAGATTGGGGGCATCGCCCGGCGTGCTGGTGATGCCGCGCGCGCAACCGGCCAGCGACACCGCCAAGCAGGCCAGCAACAGCGGGCGGAAAGCGGATTGCATGGCCTTCACTTCGCGCCTGCCTTTGCCGCGTCCGCGGCGGCCTTTTCCTGCTCCTCGATTTCCTTCTCGTCGAGGTAGCGGTAGGTCTTGACGGTACCCGACAGTTCCAGGGCGCCGCGGCTGGTGACCGCGCCCTTGCCTTCCTTCGGCTTGAGCGAGATGTCGTGCATGGTCAGGATGACCACGCGCGGCAGCGAAGCCACGCCGCTGACGAAGGCACCGAACTGGTGGTAGCTGCCGACCATGCGCAATGCGATCGGCTTCTCCGCGTAGAACTCCTTCGGCGTCTCCGGTCCCGGCTGGAACAGCTCGTTGGAGAGGCCGCTGGACAAGGCCGTCTGCGAGATGTCGATGATCAGGTCCGGCATTTCGGTCTTGCTGGGCAACTGGCGCAGCATCTGCTGCAGCACCTGTTCCATCTGTGCCAACTGCTGCTTCAGCGGGCCCAGGTTGGCCGCGCGGCCCTGCTTCTCCTCGAAGTCGCGGCGCAACGAGCTTTCCTGGCTTTCCAACTGCGCCAGATCCTCGCGCTTGCCCTTGATCACCAGCAGGTAGGCCATGACCAGGATGAACAGGCCGACGATCACGCAGAAACCGATCTTCGCGTTCTGCGGCCAGGCACCGATGTTGTTGATATCAAGATTCTTGAGCGATGTCTTTTTCTGGCTCATGACGCGTTCCCCGGGCTGTTGGCGGGCGTCGGGGCCGGATTGGAAGGTGCGGCCGGGGTGGTCGTCGGCTGCGACGCGGGCGCGGGGGCCGGCGTCGCGCCGTCGGCGGGAACGATCGGGGAGACCGGCGCGGCCGCGGGCGCGGCGGCGGCCGGATTGGCGCCCGGCGTGGCGATCTCGACCGGTTCCTGGCCGTCCTTGTCCTCGGCGTTCGGATTGGCCAGCCGCACCTGCAGGTTGAACACGTACGGCAGCGAGCTGCTGACGCCGCCGGACAGGCTCCGGGCATCCTCGGCCTTGGCTTCGATGATCGACAGGTCGGGCTTGGTCATCCAGCCCGAACCTTCCAGGTTGCGCATGTATTCGCTGACCCGCGCATTGGACTGGGCGCGGCCTTCCAGGGTCAGGACCTCGCCTTCCTGCTTGATGTTGGACAGCGCCACGCCATCGGGAATCGTGCGCACCAGCGAATCGAACAGGTGGACCATCTGCGAACGATTGGCCTGCAGTTGCTCGATGACCTTCTTGCGGGCCAGCAGGCGATCCTTCTGCTTGTCGAGCGTGTCGATTTCCTTGATCTGCGCTTCGACCTTCTGGATCTCGCCCTTCAGGAAATCATTGCGCACCATCTGCCCGCTGATCTGGCGGTCGTAATGGAACCAGAGCAGGAACGACAGCAGCACGCCGGCCAGCGCGGCCAGGCCCAGCATGGCGTAGAAATCGCGCTGCCGCTGGGCGCGTCGTTCGGCGCGCCAGGGAAGTAGGTTGATTCTTGCCATCAGTCAAAGCTCCTCAGCGCCAGGCCGGTGGCAATCATCAGCGCGGGAGCGTCCTGGGCCAGCGCATGCGCCTGGACCCGTGGTCCGAGGGTCATCTGCGCGAGCGGATTGGCCACCACGGTGGGAACGCCGAGTTGTTCCTCCACCATCTCCGGCAGTCCCGGCAGCGCGGCGCAGCCACCGGCGAGCACGATCTGGTCGACCCGGTTGAATTCGCTGCCCGCATAGAAGAACTGCAACAGGCGGCTGATCTGCTGCACCGTCGCTTCCTTGAACGGTTCCAGCACCTCGACCTCGTAGCTCTCCGGCAGTCCGCCCTGGCGCTTGGCCAGGCCGGCTTCTTCGTAGGTGAGCCCGTACCGGCGCATCACCTCGTCGGTGAGCTGCTTGCCGCCGAACACCTGTTCGCGGCTGTACAGGCTGCGGCCACGGCGCAGGACGTTCAGGGTGGTCATGGTCGCGCCGATGTCGACCAGGGCTACCACGCCGTCCTGCGGAATCGGCAGGTCGTCGGCGATCAAGGCGAAGGCGTTCTCGACCGCGAAGGCTTCCACGTCCATCACCCGGGCCGTCAGCCCGCCCAGTTCCAGGGCCGACTGGCGCAGCTCGACGTTTTCCGAACGCGAGGCCGCCAGCAGCACCTGCACCATCTCCGGATTGTTCGGCATCGGGCCGAGCACTTCGAAGTCGAGGTTCACTTCCTCGATCGGGTACGGGATGTAGTTGACCGCCTCCAGCTCGACCTGGGCCTCGAGATCGCTCTCGTCCAGTTCGGCGGGCATCGGGATGATCTTGGTGATGACGGCCGACCCCGCCACCGCCGCGGCGGCGTGCTTGACCTTCGTTCCCGCCCGCGTGACCGCCCGGCGGATGGCCTCGCCGACCGCCTCGACCTCGACGATGTTCTTCTCCACCACCGCGTTGGGCGGCAGCGGTTCGACCGCGTAGTGCTCCACGCGGTAACGGTTACCGACGCGGGAAAGCTGCAGGAGCTTGACCGCGGTCGAACTGATATCGACGCCGACCAGCGGCGCCTGGCTTCTTGGGATTAGCCCCACGGTCTTTCCCCTTCCGACGGGCACTGGACGGTATTGCTACCGGCCACATTAATAACCAACTCTTTACGCTTGGCAACTTGAGTTTTCGCGGCTGTGCGGCTTGTCACGGTTCGCGAAGGTTGTCACCCAAGTTACTGTTCCCCCTAGGATCACCGGCGGCGACCCCAGCCGTCATCTATACTCTGACCCCGAGAATTCTGCAATCGGATCCCACTGGATGCCCCGTTTCCGCCGCCTCCTCCGCTGGGCCCTGCTGGCCGGCCTGGCCCTTGCCCTTGCCGGCCTGGCCGCCATCGGCGTCCTCTATTACGTGGTCTCGGCCAAGGTTCCGGACATCCAGTCCCTCCGCAGCGTCGAATTGCAGGAACCCCTCTACGTCTATGCGAGCGATGGCCGCCTGATCGGCCTGTTCGGGGAGACCCGGCGCTACCCCGTCTCCATCAAGGACGTTCCCGAGCCGGTGAAGCAGGCCTTCATCGCCGCCGAGGACTCGGACTTCTACAAGCACAACGGCGTGGACCTGACCGGCGTCAGCCGCGCGGTCTGGCAGATCGTCAGCCGCAAGGAAGGCCGCGTGGCCGGCGGCAGCACGATCACCCAGCAGGTCGCCCGCCAGTGGTTCCTCAGTTCCGAATACAGCTACACGCGCAAGCTGGTCGAAATGATGCTGGCCATGCGCATCGAGAAGATGCTGACCAAGGACGAAATCCTGGAGCTCTACCTCAACAAGAGCTTCTTCGGGAACCGTTCCTACGGCGTGGCCGCCGCGGCCGAGTACTACTACGGAAAGACGCTTGACCAGTTGACCCTGGCCGAGACCGCGACCCTCGTCAGCGCCCTGAAATTCCCCTCCAGCGGCAATCCGATCAGCAATCCGGTGCGCAACCACCAGCGCAGCGTGTACGTGATCAACCGGATGCTGGAAGACCGCTACATCACCCCGGCGCAGGCGGCGCAGGCCAAGGCCGAACCGATGCACGCGACCCCGCACGAACGCCCGGTGGAGGTCTATGCGCCGTACGTGGCGGAAATGGTCCGCCAGGAAATGATTGCCCGCTTCGGGGGCGACGTCCTGACCAAGGGCTACCACGTCACCACCACCATCGACGCTGATCTGCAGGCGGCCGCCGACCAGGCGGTGCGCGCGGGCCTGCAACTGTACGACCGGCGCCACGGCTGGAACGGCGTGGAACGGCATTTCGACGTGCCCGCCGATGCGGACGCCAAGGCGCTGGCCGCCCAGTTGAACGGCGTGCCGCCGCAGGGCGGCATGCGCCCGGCGATCGTCGCCGGAACCGGGGCGGACGGCAGCGCCACCGTGGTCCTGTCCGACGCCAGCGAGGTGGTGCTGCCGCCGTCGGCCAGCCAGTGGACGGGCAAGGCGCCCGGCAAGCTGTTCAAGCGTGGCGATCTGGTCCGCCTCAAGGCGGGCAAGACCGAAGGCACCTACGTGGTCGATCAGGTACCGCGCGCACAGGCGGCGCTGGTGTCGCTGGATGCAGACACGGGTGCGCTGCGGGCGCTGATCGGCGGCTACAGCTTCGCCGGCAACAAGTTCAACCGGGCCACCCAGGCGCGTCGCCAGCCCGGTTCGAGTTTCAAGCCGTTCCTGTATGCGGCCGCGTTCGAGAAGGGCTTCAACCCGGCCTCGATCGTGCTCGATGCGCCGGTCGTGTTCCGTGATCGCCGCGGGCACATGTGGCGGCCGCAGAACGACGGC